>ENA-OQNN01000007-OQNN01000007.1-human-gut-metagenome-genome-assembly--contig:-NODE-7-length-308122-cov-8.685699_pt1 | contig 308122 bp, 272 predicted proteins | sample MGYA00242624_ERZ504870 | MGnify/ENA primary metagenome ERZ504870 (study PRJEB26092, sample SAMD00036379) | human gut metagenome | host: Homo sapiens | study: EMG produced TPA metagenomics assembly of... | reverse complement strand
GCATCAAGGTATTGTCCTGCTTGTGCCAAGAAGATACGGAGGGAGAAATCAAACGAGAGCAAACGCAGGAGCAGAGAACAGAAAAGGATAGCATGTATGAACTGTCCGCAAAAAATGACCGACTGATTTGGAGCAAAGGCTCGGCAGAATTGTCCGTCAAGGTAATGAAAACCCAAAGGTAGAAATTTATCGTTATGTAACAGAACAAACCTTTGACGCATATCTTTATCAACTTGTTGAAGGTAAACAAAAATTTGCATCGCAAATTATGACAAGTAAATCTCCTGCCCGTTCGGCAGATGATATTGACGAAACTGCTCTTTCTTATGCTGAAATAAAAATGCTTGCAACGGGTAATCCACTAATAAAAGAAAAAATGGACTTGGATTTAAAAGTAAATGAACTTAAAGTTTTAAAGAGTGCTTACCTAAGCCAAAAATTCAATTTGGAAGATGCTATATTAAAGACATATCCGGCACAAATTGCTAAATACAATTCACAAATCAGCGGACTTGAAAAAGACATACAAACGGCAAAAGAACACCCAAAGACAGATACCTTTTGCGGTATGACAGTCTTGGGTGTTCCTTATTTTGAAAAGTCAAAAGCCGGTTTGGCAATCATAAATGCCTGCAAAACAATCAATTCATCGGCAGACACCATTAACCTTGGTGAATACAGAGGTTTCAAAACCGAAATTTGTTTTGATTCATTTTCAAGAATTTACAGGTTTATTCTTAAAGGCAAAATCAGTCACAGTGTTGATTTAGGTACCGATGTTAACGGCAATATTGTCAGGATAGATAATGCCATTAAGGATATGCCAAGCAGGCTTGCAATGTGCAAAACCGAACTTGAAAACACTATTCTTCAGCTTGAAAATGCAAAGGCAGAGGTAGAAAAACCGTTTGTTTTTGAAGATGAGCTCAAACAAAAATCCACCCGACTTGATGAACTTAACACTCAACTTAATCTTGATGTTAGGGATGAGGAGATTGTTGATGAAGTGAAAGATGAGATTGGCATAAAAGAAAATAATTTGCATATTTGCAGATGATTTTTATTAAGTGCTTGACTAATTGTATAACATGAACAATAATTAATTAAAATGTATTTTTTGTGAGGGTGTATAAATGTCTAAAATACTAATTGATAATTGGTTTATGAATGAAGTTGTTAATGAAATAAATAATGATTCAATTTGCACATTCAATTATTATTCGGATTTATTAATGGCCATTGTATTATGGGATAAGGTTTATTATCCTTGTAATGACTATGATTATTGGACACAAATTCCTAGTGAGGTTATGAATGCATTAGAACCGTTTGACGATACCAATGAAAATTGGAATAAAGAGTCTATAGAACAACTTTATAAATTTAAAAATATATCGAGTGAAAATTATTATTGGCAAAATTGGAATAATCCTATTTTATTAGATCCAACTGATTGTATAGAAAGTAGTGCAATAAGATATCTAATGCTATGCAAGTATAATGAATTTGATTATCTTCCCCATCCGTGTAGAAAAAAATTCATTCTTAATTATCTTGATGAAAAAAGCACTAAAAATTTTTTGTTGAGAATGAATATTCAAAAGAATTTCTCTGATGAAATAAAAAATTATTATATAGAAGCATATAAATCATTAGTGGATTTTTCAGATTTAAAAATAGAAATTCCAATATTATCTAAATATATTTTTGATAATTCAGCACCTATGTCAGCTGTAGATTACGCTTTTCATTTGAAAAATGAAGGTCCTGTAATCAAGTACAGAGAGTTCTTAAACAAAATTGAATTTGCGTTTGAAAATCAAAATTGGAAAGAATTAAGAGAACTGATTTATTATTCAAATGATGCTGTTAATTCTGTTTTAAAAATAGATAATAGAGGGTTAAATAATATATCTGTTAAAATATTGCCGATTCCTTCAATTATATTTGGTAATAATGATTTTGAAATGAATTTATCATCTACGCCCTTTCTAACATTGAGACATTTCGAAAAACATTTCAAGAAATTTAATTTTGTGTTTTTAAAAGATCTCACCAAATATGCAATTAATGATATGAAAATATGGTAAATAACAAATAAGAATATTATAAAGCACTTTAAAGAGTTGAATAAATTTAAAAATACAGATTTATCAATTATTAAGACACTTGTATTTATTACAGGTGTCTTTTTTGTATTGTAAGGTGGTGAAAAATATGATTAAAGAAGAACAGCTTGACAATATGCTCTATGAAAAAATGCAGAAAGAGTATGATTTGTTTCTTGAAAAAATTAAATCCGAGCAGTCGGTAAAGCCTAACCAAGCTATTGAATCGGCTTATGAAATCGTATATAAGCAAGACATTTTGTATTGCTTTGAAGATGACGATTTGAATTTAAGCTACAAAGAAAAGAAACACTTGCTGTCAAAGAAAAGACCGCTTGAATTTCTTTATCAAGAGTGGCTTGCAACCGATTGTACTCATATGCAAATGATTCGTGATTGTATTAAGAACGGTACCGGGCACGATTTAAAATTGACACAAGAGCAAAAACAAAAATACAGAGAGGAGCGATGATCTTGCCGTATTATCCAAAAGAAGTAATTGAAAAAGCAAAGGAAATAGACTTGCTCACATATCTTCAAAATTATGAACCTGATGAGCTTGTTCACTTTTCAGGTGATACCTATTGCACTAAAGAACACGACAGCTTGAAAATATCAAACGGGCTTTGGTGTTGGAATTCAAGAGGTATAGGCGGCAAAAGTGCAGTTAAATATTTGACCGATGTTAAGGGATATTCTTTTATCGACGCAGTCAAAATTATTGTTGAAAAAGAAAAATTACAACCGCCTGTTAAAGCGATTGCACCTAAAAAGAAACGGGTATATAACCTGAAACTGCCACCCAAAAGTCCGACAGATGATAAAGTTAAAGAGTACCTGACTTGCAGAGGTATTGACGAAAGTATCATAGATTGTTGCCTTGAGCGTAACTTCATATTTGAAAGTTTACCGTATCATAACGCCGTCTTTGTAGGTTTAAATGAACAAAATAAACCTAAGTATGCAGCATTTCGTGCAACGGAGAACAAAAGAATTATGGGCGAATGTGAGAGAAGCGATAAGTCATATTCCTTTAAATTGACAAATGATAATGCAAATATTCATCTGTTTGAATCTGCAATCGACCTTTTGTCTTATGCCACTCTTGTTAAAATGCACGGTAACGATTGGCAAAATGTTTCGATGATTTCTCTTGCAGGTGTGTATACGCCTAAAGAAAAAATCGAAGAAAGCAAGATACCGAAAGCACTTGTGACATATCTTAAAAGTCATCCGTATATTGAAAAAATATACTTGCATCTTGATAGTGACTATGCCGGAAGATTAGCCACAAAGACATTAAAAATCATTTTACCAACTGAATATCCTAATATTGAAATCGTTGACAAGCCTGTTCCGAGAGGAAAAGATGTCAACGATTTTTTGCTTTTAAGTAAAGGTATGAAGCCTGTTGTATCTGAAAGGAGAATACCAAGTGGACGAAGAAAACCTGATAAAGGTATTGATCGTTGAACCATTTGACCAGCCAAAGATAATTACAATCGAAAATAATTACCAAGCGATTAGTGAAATTATCTGCGGTGATGCAGACGAATATATGCCGTTTGAAGATGATGTTGTCTTACTTTGTAACGCTGACGGTAAAAGACTTTCTCTTTCTGCAAGTCACACAGTAACGGATACTGAAACAGGTAAAACAGAACTCATATACGGCAGTTTTATCCTTGTAGGCACAAGCGAATTTGATACCGAATATCATTCGTTAGATGATGATTTGATTGATAAATATATGGATTTATTCGGTAAATGAAGTAGCATAATACTATGCTGACTTGTCTTAGCGAGCAGTCCGTTTATACTCCTAATGAGTATAAACAGCTCGTTAGGGGTTGCCCCCCTAATACCCCATAAATACAAACAGAAAGGACAAACATTATGAAAACAATTTTAACATCAACAGTAGCATTTATTATCGGAGGCTTTTCAGGCATTGTTACTATGTGTTTAGTTCAAATCAATCGTGTAAACGGTAATGAAAGATTTGAGGAGGATGACTTTGATGAGGAGAGATATTAAAAAGCAGTTTTGGTTTAATGAGAAAGAAGCCGGTGCACTTGAAGAAAAAGCAAATGCCACCTGCCTTACCGAAGCAGCTTTGGTAAGACTTCTTGTTACAGGATTCATTCCTGTGTCTAAAGACAATGCAAAAATATATAGCCTGACAAAAGAACTGTCGGCTATCGGTAATAATATAAATCAAATTGCAGTTAAGTGTAATTCACTCGGCTTTGCCGAAAAGGAAAGGCTTTTCAAAAAGGTTGATGAGCTTGACAAACTTCAATTTGAACTCGAAACGGAGTTTCTCTCACCAAAGGTTGATGAAAGATGGCGGTAAGTAAAATATGGGCTGTTAAATCAAGGCTTGATAAAGTGCTTGACTATGCCGCCAATCCCGATAAAACAGGTTTTACCGAAGATGAATTGAAAGATGTAATTGACTATGCCAAAGACTTTGATAAAACAGACGGCGAAAAATTTGTGACGGGAATTAACTGTAATCCGAGAATAGCATATACACAGTTTCAAAATACAAAAAAGAGATTTAATAAAACTGACGGTATACTTGCTTATCACGGATATATGAGTTATGCAAAAGGTGAAATCACTCCACAAAAAGCACACGATATAGGTGCTGAATATGCAAAGCGTGTTTGGGAAGATAAGTATGAAGTTATTGTCACAACTCACTTAAATACAGACTGCTATCACAATCATTTTGTTGTCAATTCGGTTTCTTTTGTTGACGGTAAAAGATGCAGAGAAAAAACTTGGTTCATTCTTCGTCACGAAATAGATAAGATTTGCAAAGAGCATAACTTGTCTGTTGTGGAAAACGGTATAAGAAATTCAGCACCTCAATACCTTACTGCAAAAGAACAAGCAGGAATGCCGACAAGATATAACCTTGCAAAAGAAGCATTTGATGTTGCAATCGAAAACAGTAAGAGTATAAAAGAACTTGAATACAATCTTAAAAAGCTCGGTTACAGTTGTAACTTCAATGTAAATCATAAGTATTGGACTGTGACACCGAAAGGATACGACAGACCTATCAGAACATATAGGCTTGGTGAAAAGTATTCAAAGGAAAATATTTTAAATGCTATTTTGGAAAATAACAGACCTGTAAAATATGAACCGTTTGTGCAAGGTCAGGTGCAATATAAACTTTCAACAAGAGGTACAAGACTACGCAAGGTCAAAGGACTTCGTGGCTTGTATTTCTATTACCTGTATAAACTCGGTTATCTGCCAAAGAACAAGCCGAAAAGTATTTCAAGAGTTCATTATCTTTTAAGAGAAGATTTGATGAAACTTGATAAATTATCAAACGAGGCAAGGCTCCTTGAACAGTATGGGATAAATACTGTCGAGGAGCTTTTCTCATATAAATCGAAAGCCGAAAAGGAAATCGAAATATTAACCGAAAACAGAAAGCAACTGCGAAATAAATCAAAAAGAAAGAATTGCTCAAATCTGAATGAGGTTAAAGAGGAAATATCCGAAATCGGCAAACGGTTAAAAGAATTACGCAAGGAAATTTTGCTCATTGATGATATTGCCGAGCGTTCAAATGAAATTGAAGAAAAATTAGAGCAAGCAGAAATTGATGAGCAAAAGAAACTGCAAAAGGAGAAAAAGTATCGTGAATAACTCAGGCGACGCAGCTGAACAGGTTGTAAGACTGTCACTTGAAGGCTTTGAGGTTGTTGCAAAGGTATCGGGAGAAGCCGCAAAGAATATTGCCGTTCTTCTGCTTGCCGCATTAAAGCAGGAACAAAAAGCCAAAGGTAAGGCAAGACTTTCAAACCTGATTAAGTCCGGCAAAGAACTTAAAGTGTTTTCAATTCCTCAAAAGGATTTGAAAAAATTTACAGAGCAGGCAAAGAGATACGGTGTTTTGTATTCTGTTCTTAAAGACAGAAATGCAAAAGGTAAAAATGTCACCGTTGATATTATTGCCCGTGCCGAGGACGCATCCAAAATCGATAGGATTATCGAAAGATTTAAACTCGGTACGGTTGATAAAGGCTCTATCACCAATGAACTTGAAAAGTCCGTCAGCGAAAAGACAAACAAAAGCAACGAAGAAAAAACAAACGGCGACCTTATCCTTGAGCATATTGAGACAAAGAGTACGGAGGAAACGGATAAAAACCCCTCGTTATCTCGGACGGAAAAAGACAGTCTGTCCGAGAGTTCATCGAAAGCTATCAATGATAAGGACGCTAAAGACAAAAAACAGTCTGTTAAAGAATTGCTTGACGGTTATAAAGATGAGATTAAAGCCGACAGAGCAAAAGATATTGCAGACAAATCAAAAACAGTTGCAGATACCGTAGTAAAATCTGCTAAATCAATAAAGGAAAGGTAATTGATATGAGTTACGGTTACAAAAAAGGATATAACCCACAAAAGTATGCCGAAAATCGAAAGGCAGAAAAGGAAAGAGCATATCAAATGATTGACGATACGGCAATCGAGTTTCAAGAAGTCCCGATAAGCTCAAAGAATTTCTTGCTGTTCAGGCAAAGTTTGATATGTATTCAGCGGCAAACACTTTGCTTATCTTTAAGCAAATGCCTAATGCCACACAGCTTAAATCTTTTGAAGATTGGAACAAGGACGGCATCCAAGTTCGCCAAAAGCAAAAGAGTATAGCAATTCTTGAACCTGTTGAATATACAAAGAGCGACGGCACACCGGGTCTTGGCTACAATGTCAAAAGAGTGTTTGACCGTTCGCAAACAAATTCAAAAAGAGAGGCAGTTCAAAAGACCGATGATTTGAAACATACTCTCAAACACTTTGTAAATGCTTCGCCTGTTGAAATCGTTGTAGGCGAAATGCCGAATTCAAACCTCGGTGCGTTCTATAACTTTGAAACACAGCAAATTACACTCAATGAAAATCTTACCGATACAAAACAGATTTTTGAGTGTTTGGCACAGGAGGTCGCATTTGCTCAACTTGCCGACGGTAAGAAATCATACAGCCGTAGAGACGAAGGCTTTAAGGCAGTTTGCCTTGCATATATGATTTGCACCAAATACGGTGTTGATAAAAATGCTTTCGCTATTGAAAACCTGCCGGATAATTGGAAAAAGGCGGACGCAAAAGATATTCGCCGTGAACTTTCTTCTGTAAATTCTGCATACAAGGAAATTGTCAGCAGAGTTAATGATGAAATCTATCGCCAAAGGCAGGCAAAGAGCAAGGAAATGGAGCGATAATAAATGAAAGAAGAACGCTACCATTTAGTTCTTGATGATTTTGAACAAGGCGTAGTTATTCGTGCTCTCAATGATTTACGCACAGATTTAATCAGCGATAAAAGAGAAACCGATGCCGTAGATGAAGTGCTGTTAAAGGTTTGCAAAGCACCTACCAAAAAGATAAAGGTGGTAAAGCAAAATGAGGAACGATAACAGAAAAGCAGAAATTATCGCTTTCGCAGTTTTTGTTGTACCGTTGATATATATGGGACTGAAGATTGCACCGTATATGTCAAACGGGTTAATATCAATTCTTAATAGCTTTGGTGAAATATTTGCACAACCGTTTAAGATAACCTTATGCGAGGACAGTTTAAAAGCTGTCCTCATTTTGCTTTTAATCTACGGTATTACTTTGTTGGTGTATTTTTCTTCAAAGAAAAATTACAGGCGTGGCGAAGAACACGGCTCTGCAAAGTGGGGCAAAGCAAAACAGATTGGTAAAAAGTATATTCAAAAGCCGATAAATCAAAACAAGATATTGACTGATAATGTCGCTATCGGTATGAACTGCAAAAAGCACAGGCGAAATCTTAATACGATAATCTGCGGCGGTGCCGGTGCAGGCAAAACAAGATTTTATGCAAAGCCGAATTTAATGCAGTACAACACCTCTTTTGTTATTCCCGACCCAAACGGAAAAGAAGTTTTAGGATATATATTGCAAGCAGTCCATTGAATATGGCTGCGAATAAAAGACGGAAAGGAGGTCAGAAAGTGCCTAAAATCAGGGATTTTAACAGAGTTACAGCCCTCTATGAAAGACTGTCCAAGGATGATGAGCAGCAGGGCGAATCGAACTCAATACTGAACCAAAAAAGATTTCTCGAAGATTTTGCCCGCAAAAGCGGTATGACAAACATCAAGCATTTTACCGATGACGGCTATACAGGGCGTAACTTTAACCGTCCCGGATTTCAGGCAATGCTTGCAGAAGCCGAGGCCGGGAAAATCGGCACAATTATCGTCAAGGATATGAGCCGTTTCGGCAGAAACTATCTTGAGGTCGGCTTTTATACCGAGATTCTGTTCCCCAAGAAGCAGATACGCTTTGTTGCAATCAATAACAGCGTAGACAGCGATAAGCCGCAGGATAACGATTTCACCCCGTTCCTCAACATAATGAACGAGTGGTATGCCAAGGACACCAGCAACAAGATAAAGTCCATCTTCCTGTCCCGTATGAGCGATGGAAAACGCTGCTCCGGCAGTATTCCCTACGGGTACAATCGACTGCCCGAAGATAAGCAGACCTTAGTGGTCGATCCTGTTGCTTCTCAGGTGGTAAAACACATCTTTGAGCTTGCGGCAGAGGGCTTGACACCTCCGGCAATCGCAAGACAGCTAACGGGGGAAAAGATGCTGATTCCGTCGGCATACACCCTCCAATATCACCCTGAACAATGCAACCGAAAAGCAGAGTACGGCTGCACAAACTGGAACGCAAATACGATTAGAGAGATTTTAAGCCGACAGGAATATCTCGGTCATACTGTGCTGAGAAAGACCATCGGAACAAACTTTAAGACCGATGAACGCCGTTTTGCCACCGATGAGGAACGCCTTGTGTTTGAGGACACCCACGAGCCTATCGTTGACAGCGAGCTTTGGGAGCGGGCGCACAGAAGATTGAAACACGCTACACGCCGTATAAAGGAAGGGACGCACCAAGAGGAATGCTTACTGCCCGGTCTTGTGTATTGTGCTGATTGCGGCAGTAAGATGTCCTATCAGACGAACTATTACAAAAGCGGAGAACCCTACCACTCGTTCCGATGCAGCAGCTACGGGAACAGAACCGGGAGCTGTACCATCCATCACATCAGCGATAAAGTCCTTTACCAGTTGGTATTGTGCTCTATCCAACGCCTTTCAAGCCACATTATCGCAGATGAGCGTGGCTTTGCCGAAGAACTGAAGGGCAAATGGGAAGCACAGGCGAACGGCAAACCGCAAAAGCAAAAGGATGAACTTCAGGCAATCAACCGCAGACTGAATGAGCTTGACCGTCTGATTGGAAGCCTTTATGAGAATTTCATTTCAGGTCTGCTGCCCGAAAAGCAGTACAAGTCCCTGATGAAGAAATACTCTGCTGAGCAGGACAGCCTTGAGAGCCAAGTAGCGGAAATTCAAGAGAAGTTGGAGCAAACAAAAGCGTCCTCTGCTCATATCGGGCGGTTTATCAGGATTATCAAGAAGTATAAGCAGCCCATAGAGCTGACGAAAGTGATGGCGTGTGAACTGATTGATAAAATTGTTGTTCACGAAGCCATAGGCAAGAAGTCCAACCGTCAGCAGCGGCGTGCGCAAAAGCAACAGCAGCGGAAAAAGTCAAGCACAAGAAGAACCGGCAGCGTGAACGCAATGTAGCCCACCAAGCCAAAGACAAGGCGGAACGCTGGGCGGCGAATGATGGGCATAAGTACCCGAAGCATATCTGCGAACAGTGCGGCAAAGAGTTTTATCCGAACAGCACAAGGCAGAGGTTTTGCAATACCGATTGCACGAAAGCCCATCAGCAAGCCGAGAAGGAGAAGAAACGCCTTGCCGAAAAGGGCAACCACACCTTCCGTCAAAAGGTCTGCAAGATATGCGGCAAGCCTTTCTGGCCGTCCAATGGTCAGGAGGTGCTATGCTCCGAGGAATGTAAAACCATCAACCGCAGGCAGAAACAACTTGCCTATTATCATCGTAAGCAATCCGTGCAGAACGCCAGAGAAGCAATATAATTCAAGGAGGACGACACAATGGAAAAATCCATCACGGACGAAAGGACAGGCTTGCGCTATGAGCTTGTCGGGGACTACTATCTGATTGCCGGAGAGGACGAGCCGGAGGGCAGACCTATCGGCATTTGGGGACAGCGACACCTGCGGTATATCCGCAAGCACAAGGTCAGCTTGTATGCCGAGCTGCTGACCACCGGCAAGTTGAACGATTACCTTGCAGACCTCAACAAGCAGGCAGAAGCAATGTTTTCTCGGCTGGTAAAGCAGCTTTCCGAAAAAGAGGGCGTTACGGAAGCCCTCAAAGCGGAAAATCAAATGCTGTGGGTGCAGAGGATGAACAACATCCGCAGTGCTGCTATGGAAAGCGTTGCAAACGATTTGATTTACTGTTAGGAGGACGGCTATGAAGGTCAAGCTGGACAATTATGAGGTGCGGGTGCTGATAAACGGCTTGGTACAGCAGCACAGGAGCTATGACGCAGAAACCAACGGTCAGATTGACGCCCTTGCCCTTCGCCTGTGCGACATTGCGGAAGCGATGAAACCGGGACGGAAGAAGAAAATCCCCTTTGAGCCGTCAGAAATCAGAGTAATTTGTCAGTGCCTTATGGAGTGGCGAAATCGAGAGATACAGGCTGAAAGGCACGGTGCCGTGGATGCCTTAAACGAATTGCTGATACGGTTTACCCGCTAAAGAGAAAAGTCGCTGTCACAGACGGCGGCTTTTCCTTTTCGGGTAGTATTCAAGAAGTCATAAAGTTCCGTGAGTAATGGAAAAAGATGATTATCCAAATTGCGCTTATAAATGTCTCACGTTTTGGTGAGATTATCTTGCGAATATAGTCGAGTTGTGCTATAATATAATTAGTTTGAATTTTGAATGGAGAATTGCAATGCCTATTTCCTACGATAAGCTCTGGAAGCTGTTGATCGATAAGAAAATGAACCGGACGAGTTTGAAAGATGCGTCCGGCATCAGCTTCAACGTGCTCGCCAAGATGGGGAAAAATGAAGCTGTATCAATGGAGAGCTTGTATAAGATTTGCGCAGCATTAGGCTGCAGTATTGGCGACATAGTCGAATTTAAGAAGGCTGGTGTGGAAAAATGAGGGGGAAAGTGCCGCATATTGTTCAATATCAAGGATCTAAGCGTATTTTAGCTCCACAAATTTTGCAATATATGCCTCAAAAAATAAATCGACTGATTGAACCTTTTTCTGGAATGGCAGCTATTAGTATTGCGACTGCCTATGAGGGACGAGCCGAAAAGTTCCTTATCAACGACTTGAATGCACCTCTTATCAATATGCTACAGGAAGCCATTGAACGACCTCAAGCTCTAATTGAAGACTATACGTCAATATGGGAAGAGCAATTCACATATGGCGAAGAACATGTGCAGCATTTTTATGATGTACGTGATCGTTTTAACAACGGAGAGAAGACTCCAGCAAATATGTTGTATCTCTTGGCGCGCTGTGTAAAAGGGGCTGTTAGGTATGGTAAAAACGGGAACTTTAATCAGTCCCCGGACAAGCGCAGGCATGGTACCAATCCGCGAACATTAGCTTCTAATGTTTATGAAATTTCGCATCTTCTCAGAGGTAAAACAGAATTTAAGGCGCTAGATTATCATGATATCTTTGAGATGGCAAGGCCAGGAGACTTAGTTTATATGGATCCGCCCTACCAAGGAGTATCAAATGTAAGAGATAATCGTTATTTGGCGGGTGTGCCGTTCGATGAATTTGCTGATGCATTGAGAATTCTTAACCACAGAGGAATTGACTACCTAATTAGCTACGATGGAGTATGTGGTGGTAAGGAGTATGGTGAAGACTTGCCAGACAGTTTGCACTGTAAAAAGATAATGTTAAATGCAGGGCTCTCAAGTCAAGCACTTTTGTTGGGGCGCAAGTCTACAACATTTGAGGCGCTATATATTAGTGAAGCATTAATTCCGATTTTTTCACAGTTACCCCAACAATTATCCCTGATGGAGGCAATGGCATGAGCGAGTATTCAAAGGAGTTCCTTGATCTATTGGAAAGCGTGACTGCGAAACGGCCTCGTACAGTGATACAGCATATTTTGCAGCATGGATATATAACATCTCAAGAGTTGAAGGATCTGTATGGGTATAATCATCCACCGCGGGCGATTAGAGATGTTCGAGAGTATGGTATCCCATTGGTTACTTACAGGGTAACAGGAATAGATGGCAGGAAAATTGCCGCATATAAATTTGGAAATCCAGAAGACGCAAAAAACACTTTATCAAAGGCTGCTGGACGTACAGTTTTATCCAAGGCGTTGAAACAAGCCCTCATTGAAAAATATGGAGCAAAGTGCTTTATATACCTTGAAGAAATGGATGAAGCAAAGCTTCAGGTTGATCATAGAATCCCGTATGAAATTGGTGGGGAGCATGATGAGCAAGATATTGATTATTTTATGCTCCTTAGCCCTTCTGCAAATCGGGCGAAGTCTTGGACCTGCGAACATTGCAAAAATTGGGATACAAAAGATGTCAATTTTTGTATGCGATGTTTTTGGGCATATCCGGAAGACTATGATCATGTTGCTGGAAAGCCAGAGAAAATGATATCGATTATCTTTTCTGGCAATGAGATTGAAGATTATAACAAGCTGATTCGCCTTTCTGGTAAAGATGCAGCACAGGCAACGATTAAACGTATTCTTCATGAACACTTGAAGTAAGTAGGGGGGAAGAAAATGAGAAAAGCACTATGTGTGGGAATAGATAGCTACCAAAATATAGCTGATTTGCACGGGTGCGTCAATGATGCTAATTCTGTTAAGTCGGCTTTGGAACGAAATGGTGATGGTACATTAAACTTTAATGTAAAAGTGATGTGTGCTACAAGCGACGATTCGTATATTACAAAAAGCCAACTAAAAGATGCCATCGAAGAATTGTTTAAAAGCGAGACAGAAGTTTCTGTATTTTATTATTCTGGACACGGATCTTTTGATAATTCTGGTGGCTATTTATGTACAAGCGAAATCAATCGCATTGATGATGGCCTCTCATTAAACGACATTATGGGAATTGTTGCTCGCTCCAAAGCTCAAAATAAGGTGATTATTCTCGATAGCTGTTTTAGTGGCGCAATTGCTAATCCTTCCGAAATGCCAAATTACTCGTTGCTAAAAAATGGCACAACTATTTTGGCTGCGTGTGGTGAAACGGAATATGCAACAGAAAAAAATGGACACGGCGTGTTCACATCACTATTGGTCGAGGCTCTGTATGGCGGCGCTATGAATTTGCTTGGGGATGTATCGCCAGGTAGTATATATTCGTATATCGACCAGTCCTTAGGGGCTTGGGAACAGCGACCTGTATTTAAAGCAAACATCAGAGCATTTGTATCTTTGAGAAAAAACACACCGCCGATTCCAATTGGTGAGTTGCGAAAGATTGTAGATATTTTCACATCGCCTTATGAGGAATTTCAGTTAGACCCAACGTATGAACCCGACAAACACGAAGTTGACGATATAACGGTTGATACTGAACACGAGAAAATATTTGGAATCCTTCAGCGCTATGTAAAACTCAATCTGGTAGTCCCGGTTGGCGAAGAGCATATGTATTATGCAGCCATTCACCGAAAAACGTGCAAATTAACCGCACAAGGCCAGCATTACTGGTCGTTGGTTAAATCAAATAACATATAGGAGGTCGCATAATGATTAATGTTTTTATACCGCACAGATGGAACAATGATGATTACGCTATGATAAGCTCTTTGCTAGACAGAACAAAATATAAAGTCCGTGACTATTCAGTTCCAGCAAGCTCTCCCTTCGATAGCATTGATAAACGTTACAATGTTGACCCGCAGATTCAGAAGCAAATACGTTATGCAAGTGTTGTGGTTTGCTCGAACCGACCGGCTAACAGCAATGGAATGGCAATTGATGAGATCGAATTTGCTCGAGATATTGGGAAGCCAGTAGTAGCTGTGCAGATTACGTCTAACACAAGCGCGATGCTTACACGGTTAGGCATTAGTGTTATTCCTTATCGTAAGGATAGCCTTGAAAACTGGATTAGACAGAACACATAAATGAGACTTCCGAGCAAGACAAAAGCGTCGTAGCAATACGGCGCTTTTTTGTTACCCGGAAGCGACAAACAGCGGTTTTTGAAATGACGGACGGTAAGGATACCGCCGCCAAAGCAAAGCCGCTCATATCGAAAGCAAACGCCCAAAATCGCCCCGAAAAATGACGGTTCGGAGAGGTTTTGGGCGTTTCTGCGTTTCGGGGACAAATCGGCAAATAGGCAGCGCAGAAAGAAGGTGAACACCATGCCCCGTATGCCGAAATACCTCAAGAGAGAATGGGCGTTCTTTCTTGATGAGCGTGGCAGGAAGAAATACAACGAGCTTAGCAGGAAATGTGAAATGAGCTGCAAGCAGAGCTTCCGTGCCGCCGTTATCCAATGCCCACACTATCTATCGAAAAGGAGAACAAGACAATGACAGACTATCCGAACAACACCCCAGCAAAGCTGGAAATCATCAAGGCAAGCGAGATTATACCCAAGGAGGTGCGCTGGCTGTGGTATCCGTATATTCCTTTCGGCAAGGTCACACTGCTGCAAGGCGACCCCGGCGACGGCAAGAGTAAGCTGATGCTTTCCCTTGCCGCTTTGCTTTCCAAGGGAGAGCCGCTTCCCTTTGCAGATGAGGAGAAACATACCGAGCCGATGACCGTCATCTATCAGACCACCGAGGACGATGCAGACGACACCGTTGTGCCGAGATTTAATTCGGCGGGCGGTGACGGCGACCGACTCATCTTCATCAAGGAGGACGAAAAGAGCCTGACCTTTGGGGATGACCGTATCCGTGAAGCCGTGGAGAAGTACAACGCCAAGCTGCTGATTCTCGACCCGATGAGTTCATATATCGGTGATACCTGCTCGATGAACAACGCCAATGAAACGAGAGCCGAGTTCAACCACCTGATTGCTGTTGCCAAGGACACCGGCTGCGCCATCGTTATCATTGCCCATATGAACAAGGCAAAGGACACAAGTCCCCTCTATCGCACCAATGGCTCTATCGACATTGCCGGTGCAGCGAGAAGCATTCTTGCCGTCACACGCACAGCAAACAAACAGAACCCCGCCGAGCGTTATCTGGTGCAAGTCAAGAGCAATCTTGCGCCGATGGGCTCGGCAATTCTCTTTGAGGTAGCCGACAAGGGCGTGAACTTTCTTGATGAGCTGGAGCTGAGTGCGGAGGACGCTTTCTCTGCTTCTGCGCCGAGGATGGGCAGACCGAATGCCCGTGAGGAAGCGGCAACGGATTTTATCCGTTCCCTGCTGTCGGGCGGCAGACGGCTGGCTTCCGATTGCGAAGCAAAACTTGAAGACGCAGGCTTCAAGAAATCAACCTACAAGAAGTCCAAGAAGAAAGCCGGAGTTCGCTCTGTGAAGGACGGCTTTCTTTGGTACTGGACTTTGCCGGAGGTTGAAAAACCGATTGAGAATGGGCAGGAAGTCACGGACGAGGACGACCTGCCTATTTGATTGAGGTTTTGAGGGAGGTCAAGGGAGGAAAGCCCTTGCCCACGACATCTTTGCAGCGAAGCTGAAAGTGTCATAGTGGGTTACGCACTTTGAAAAAGTTGCGTAACCCGCACCCCCTCCCTTTCCGCTGACTGGAGGTGATGAGAATGGCGGAAGGAAACTGGAGCGTTATCCGAGTGGAGAAAATCTCCGCAGAGGGAGCGCAGAAAACCGAGCGACACAACAAGCGCAAGAATGAAAGCTACGCAAATCTCAATGTAGACACCGAGCGAATTGCCCGCAATGTTCACTTCAAGGATACGGGCGGTCTGACCTACAACGAGTATTTCCAGCGGCTCATTGACGAGGGCAAAATCTCCACAAGAGGACAGAAAGCCGGTGCAACGGTCTTTAACGAGCTGGTCATTGATGTGAACACAAGGTACTTTGAGGAACACGGCGGCTACGAATATGCCAAGCAGTTCTATGAGGAAGCCTACCGTTTCGGCTGTGAGATTTACGGCGAGGAGAACATCGTGTCGGCGGTTATGCACGCCGATGAAATCAACAAGGCGGTGTCCGAAGAACTGGGCAAGCCGGTCTACCACTACCACCTACACATCGTGGCGATACCCACCGTCCGAAAAGAAATCCTGTGGTCGAAACGCTGCAAGGACGAAGCCCTGAGAGGTACGGTCAAGGAGGTCATCAACCAAGTTTCCCACTCAAAGAAATGGAAGAACACCGTTCCTCTGTTGGACGAAAACGGACAGCAGGTTATCAGTAAATACGGAAAACCGATGTTCCGCAAGTCCTATTCCGTTCTGCAAGACAAGCTCTTTGAGCATATGACCGAAGCAGGCTTCACCGGCTTTGAGCGTGGCGTATTGGGCAGCACAGCGGAGAATTTGAGCAGCTTGGATTATCAAATTCAGAAGGACAAGGAGCGGCTTGCCGACATTCAGGAACGCATTGAAGCCGAGCAGGTACGCTATGAACCTGCCCACGAAGTCCGCAAGACAATGGCAGAGATTGAGGGTATGGGGCAGAAAACCATCACCGGCAAGATTGCCGTTTCCAAGGACGATTATCAGCAGCTCACGGCGCTTGCAAAGGAAGGTATTACAAGCCGCAGCGAAATCCAAGATTTGAAAAGCAGCGTTTCCTACTATCAAAGGCAGTATTTCAATGCGTCCTCTGCCGTCGAACGATTGCAGGAACGGTATGACCGGCTCAAAGAAAAATGCCAGCCGTTTTTGCAGGCACTGGAGCACTTCCCAAAGCTGGTGGAAGTCTTTGTAGAGAAGGTCAAGGAGCTTTTCAGTATCAAGGAAGCACAGGAACGCAAGGAACGGGAGGACAGAACAGCCGCCCGAAAAGAACAATCCAAACACCGTCGGGGCAGAAATGATTGGGAAAGATAATCCCTTCCATTACTATCCCGACTTTTTAACTTCTTCAACACTTGAATTACGGAGGTACGAAAATGAAAGACATTACAAGCACGATTACCAAGCCCCTCGCCGTCCTCGGAGAAAATGGCAAAGGCTACACAAAGGAAGCAAACTTCATTTCGTGGAACGGCAATGCCGCCAAGCTGGACATCCGAGAGTGGCATCCGAACCACGAGCGCTGCGGCAAGGGGATTACACTCACGGAGGACGAGGGCAGAAATCTCTATGCCGCACTGAAAACAATCTATGAAAAGGAATAATCCTTTTTCGGCTGGTAACGGGGCGTTCGGAAACGGACGCCCCTATTTTTACGGAGGGAGGTGATGACCGTGGAGAATATGAAAACCGGCTTTGTGGAGAGAATCGGCGGCACGATTTTCGTTGTTAACGCAATGCCCGCAGAGAACGCAAAGCATACGCAGGAGGAGCTTGTAAAGGCTCTGATTGCAAAAGAAGCAATGGCTTTGCAGGAAGCAGAGGTTGCCTGATTGACTTTACGCACAGCTATGCGCTTTGGAGATTTTTCAAAAAATATCTCAAAACCACTTGACAGAAGGGCGAAATAGTTAAGGCTGACGGTAATCTGCTTGTAAAGAAAGGCTATGATGTTAAGGTTATTGATTTGATTGATATGGAAAAGAGTTATTGCTACAATCCTTTTGTTTATCTTGAAAATGACAATGACATACAAAAACTTGTAACCAACCTTTTCAAAAGCACAACACCGAAAGGCTCGCAAACTAATGACCCATTTTGGGATACGGCGGCACAAATGCTTTTACTTGCTTTAATCTTTTATCTTCACTATGAAGCACCCGAAGAAGAACAGAATTTTGCAATGGTAATGTATATGCTTCGTGCAGGTGCTATTGAAGATGACGAGGACGGCCCGTGCCTTACACCACTTGACCGACTGTTCTACAATCTTGAAACCGAGAAACCCGAACACATAGCAGTTAAGTATTACAAATCTTATCATTCAGGCTCGTCAAAGACGCTTAAATCAATTCAGATAACCTTGGTGTCAAGACTTGAAAAGTTTAATCTTGAAAGCCTTGCAGCTTTAACCAAGACAGATGAACTTGATTTATCAACTATGGGAGAAAAGAAAACAGCCTTGTTTGCCGTTATTCCCGATAACGATACAAGTTTTAATTTTCTTATCTCGATTTTATATACTCAACTGTTTCAACAACTCTTTTATTGTGCTGACAAAAAGCACGGCGGAGCGTTACCGATACCCGTACACTTTCTCATGGATGAATTTGCGAATGTATCATTACCCGATGATTTTGATAAGTTACTCAGCGTAATGCGTTCAAGAAACATTTTCGTATCCATAATACTTCAAAATCTTTCTCAGCTTAAAGCCTTGTTTGAAAAGCAATGGGAAAGTATTGTCGGCAACTGCGACCAATTTCTTTATCTCGGTGGAAATGAGCAATCAACGCACAAATATGTTTCCGAGCAACTCGGCAAGGAAACTATCGACACAAACACATACGCACGAAGTTTTGGCAGAAACGGTAACTATTCTACCAACTACCAAATATCAGGCAGAGAGTTAATGACGCCTGCTGAAGTGCGTATGCTTGATAATCGCTATGCAATTCTCTTTATCCGTGGTGAAAGACCTGTTATCGACCTCAAGTATGATATTCTTAAACATCCGAATTTGAAGTATACAGAAGACGGCGGAGCAGAGCCTTTCATTTACGGTGAAGAAAAATCTTCTATTGCCTCAATTACCTTTACTTTTATCAAAAGTGATAAAAAGCCGGGAAAAGATGATATTGCCGACGATTATGATTTTGACTTAATTACAAAAGAAGAACTTGAACTGATGTTCAATATTTAGGAGGAAAACTTATGTTTAAATTCAAAACAAAAAAGAGTGATGAAGTTAAAACTTCACCACTCACTAAAAAATCAAATGCTATTGCAAGGGCAACTATGTTTGTTGCAACGCTTATTGCAACAATGTTCTGCTTCGTCGTTACTGCTTTTGCAGACGATGACCCGCTTACGGTTGTAAACAATCTTTCAACCTTTATTTTCGGACTTATCCGAGCAGTAGGACTTATCATTCTTGCTTGGGGTATTGTTCAGGTAGGTTTATCGTTTCAAACCCACGACCCGTCACAGCGCTCTAACGGATTTCTCACCCTTGCCGGAGGTGTTGTAATCACATTTACAAAAGAAATTCTTAATCTTATTACGGGATAATAATTCATAAGCGTAATCCACCAATTGGCTTACGCTTCTACATATCGATCATAAATTTCATCTAAATATCTTGTTAGTGTATAAGGCAATTCTTTCATAATGAACATATTGTTTTTATTATGAATAAAAAGTTCACGTGTAATAGGATGACTAAATGTGAAATCAATCATTTCTCTGAAATTTTTGATAGCCACTGACTTTTCTTCAGTACTGTATTGGCCTTTTACAATATCAATTAGTTCCTTTCCCATATCATAAATCCATGGTAAATCAGATTTAAAAAGACTTAAAGTCATTAAAAAGCCATATGTGCCAGTTCTCTCATTCATATGCATGATTTCTTCAAATATTATTGAACTATATTTTCTATTTACTCTTTTTTGATCATAAAGAATTGCATTGCTTCTTGAAATATCTTCAAGCGATTCCTTTACTTTTTCTAAATCCTCATACATTTTTTCATCAGGGTTTCTTAATAATCTTTGATTGTCCCTTGATAATTCGAGAATTTCTTCAAGCATTTCAGTCGAACGTACGGATTTTTTTGATTTTTCAATTTCATCATTTTGTTTAGAATCATTTTTTAGATCATTCAAATTTTCCTCTAAATTAGGATACCATACATCAAATGATTTTTCTAAACGAGACTCAGATATTCCAGAGTCTCCACAAGCTTTATTAAGTGTTTTAACCATTTTCTTTATATCGTCTTTTTCAAATATTGTTGACTGAAATTGTAATATTGGTCCTTTAACTTCTGAACGTTTAATGTCAAAAAGGAAAGGAGTAACAAAAGACTTTTCCATTGTTTTTGATAGTGCTCCTGCCTCAAATGAAAGCCAAGGTGCTTCTAAATTGTCTTTTGTAACACATAAAATACCAAATGTTGAATCCTCAAGTTCCTTAGCAATATCTGTACTCCACCTAGCACCTTTATCGATATCTTCAGAAGAAACATATGGCTCTATAGAATTGATGACATAAGGCAGCCATTCTCTTAATTGTTGAGCGACTTTAAGACTGGTATCGCCTGACCAACTAATAAAAACTTTCATATATTTTAAACCTCTATTCATTTTGTTTTCTCCTTATTATATCATATTTTGACAATACATACAATATTTGCCCAATAAATGTTGTATATTAATTTATATGCATTATTAGTAAAATCATTATAAAATATGAAATATATTTGAACCTTTTAATTTCCAAGCGGCAAATCGACACTGTTTGGAAATTTTTATATATAAAATAAATTATTGAAAGGAGATGAAATTATGTCAGATAACTGGGTAGTACGCAATCTTGAAAACGCTCTTGAAACTTGGAATGACAAGCTGACGGAGATATGGGGATTACTGACCGCTACACCCGAAGAATTCAAAGGCGGTAAAATATGGAATGTAATACTCGATATTAACGGAGCATTGCAGGTAATCGGTACAGCTTTGCTTGTTTTGTTCTTTGTTGTTGGCGTTATGAAAACCTGTGGTTCATTTGCCGAAGTAAAGAAACCCGAACACGCATTAAGACTTTTTATCCGTTTTGCACTTGCGAAAGGTGCAATAACCTACGGACTTGATTTAATGCTTTCTTTGTTTAAAATTGTTCAAGGTACAATTTCAACAATAATGACTTCTGCCGGATTCGGACAAGCAAATGAAACAACTCTGCCACAAGAAATGATTACGGCTATTGAAAACTGCGATTTCTTTGAAAGTATACCGTTGTGGGCAGTAACACTAATCGGAAGTCTGCTGATAACAGTTTTGTCATTTATTATGATAATGACTGTTTACGGCAGATTTTTTAAGTTGTATATGTATACTGCCATTGCACCGATACCGCTTTCAACATTTGCAGGAGAGCCGTCACAGCATGTCGGCAGGTCTTTTATCAAAAGCTATTGTGCAGTATGCTTGGAAGGCGCAATTATTGTTCTTGCCTGCGTCATATTCTCATTTTTTGCAGCGTCACCGCCGCAAGTTGATACAACTGCACCTGCGGTAACTATGGTGTGGAAATATGTGGGTGAACTCATATTCAATATGCTTGTACTTGTCGGAGCAGTTAAAACATCAGACCGTATTGTACGGGAAATGATGGGACTGTAATTTTAATATAATGATTGACAAACTACAAATAATATGATATAAATAAAGTGCAGTATACGATTATCATAAAAACGGAGTTGATATTATGGAATATATTCAAAGAGAACTTGAAAGAAAATTCATTGAAATGGATTCATTTTTTAAAGCAGTTCTTGTTATCGGCGCAAGGCAAGTTGGCAAGTCAACAATGCTCAAGCACCTTGCTAAGGAGCAGAATCGAACTTATGTTACAATGGACGATGATTTTGCGAGAGAACTTGCTAATGATGACCCGATACTGTTTTTTCAAACATATAATCCACCGATTTTGATAGATGAAATTCAGAAAGCACCGAATCTTCTTGAACGCATAAAAATTATGTGTGACGAGAGTGAGGAGAAAGGTCGTTTTTGGCTTACAGGTTCTCAAAGGAAAAAGCTGATGGAACGGGCACAAGAATCACTTGCAGGCAGGCTTGGCATTTTGAAATTATATTCGCTCTCTCAAAGAGAAAAGGCAGGATATATTAATGCAAACGAGCTTGATTTTTCTTTGCCTTGCTTGCAAGAAAGAGCAAATAATATGCCGGAGAATGATATAAATAATGTTTACGAGCATATTTGGAGAGGCGGCTATGCCGACGTTCAAAATGCAACTGATGAGCAAATGCAGGTTTATTATCAATCGTATATTGATAACTATTTGATTGCAGATGCAGTTAATGACGAGGGTATAACAGATACTGCTTCGTTTAAAAGATTTTTGCGTTCTTGTGCAGCGCTTATCGGAAATTTGCTGAATTATAATACGCTTGCTGAGTCTGCCGGAGTTTCGGTTTTGACTGCAAGAAAATGGCTTTCCGTTTTGCAAGATATGGATGTAATTTATTTGCTTGAGCCGTATTCAAACAACGAACTTCAACGACTTGTAAAAACACCAAAGTTGTATTTTTGTGATACAGGTCTTTGTGCATATCTAACAAGGTGGCTGACTAAAGACTCTTTGCGTGACGGAGCGGCAGGCGGTCATTTTTATGAAAATTATGTAATTATGGAGCTTGTAAAAAATTACGAATATGCAAAATCAAACGCAATTTTGTCATTTTATAGGGATTCAAATGCTAAAGAAATAGATGTGTTTGTTGAAGAAAACGGAAAAATACATCCGCTTGAAATTAAGAAATCGGCAAATCCCGATAAAAGAGAGATTAAGAAATATAATGTTCTTGATAAAACTACGATAGAACAAGGAAACGGTGGAATAGTTTGTATGTATCCAAAGCCGTTTCCGATTGACAGAATGAATTGCTATATCCCATCAAATTTAATTTAATATATTTAATGAAAAGCAAATAGAATAAAAACGCTGTATCAAGTATTTTGGTACAGTGTTTTTCAATTTAAGGAGGTAAATAATGCAAATACAAATCAATAAAGAGTTTAGAGATTATCGGGAAAAGGTGTATTTTGGACTGAGTATGCGACAGTTGATATTTTCATTTCTTGCTGTCGGCGTTGCAATAGTATCATATATACTGCTTAAAGATAAGCTCAGTACTGATACAATATCGTGGCTGTGCATACTGCTTGCCGCACCGTTTGCTGCTTTGGGTTTTGTAACATACCACGGTATGACTTTTGAAAAATTTGCTTGGGCATGGATAAAATCGGAAGCCTTAATTCCAAAAAGGCTTGTTTTTAAAGCAGAAAGCAAAACTCATATTGAGAATAAAGAAATGATTAAACAAAATGAAAAGGAGGTTTTCAAGAATAATGAAAACTCGCAATAAAATGAAAAAACTTGAACAGGAAAAGTTCGTTGTACCCAAAACTGTTCAAAATGTTATTCCTATTAAAGCCGTCTACAAAGACGGCATTTTTCTTGTAGGTAAAAATATGTATTCCAAAACATTCCTCTTTACCGATGTTAATTACTATATCGCCTGCGAAAACGAAAAGAATGATTTAATGCGTCAGTATTGGGCAGTTATCAATTCTTTCGGAAACGGTGTTACCGTTAAACTCACAATCAATAACCATAGATTTGATAAGGAAGATTTTGAAAAATCAATCCTTATGCCGTATTACTATGATAACCTTGATGTGTATCGTAAGGAATATAACGAAATGCTGCTTAATAAAGCGGCAACATCCGAGTGTATTGTTCAGGATAAGTATTTTACCGTTACGGTAAATAAAAAGTGCTATGAGGACGCACGAGCATTTTTTACTCGTATTGAAAAGAACCTGTCAACAAATCTCTTTGCACTCGGCAGTAAATGCGAGCTGTTAAACGCAACCGACAGGCTTAAGATATTCCATAATTTCTACCGTGCAGGGAGGGAAGAAAACTTCAATCTCGATTTTGAACTTTTGCAAAATCAAGGCTGTGATGTCCGTGACTATATTTCTCCCGATTCTATGGACTTCAACAGCGTCTATATGATGATTAACGGTCAGTATTGCTGAACTGTTTTTCTTCGTAATTACGGTACATTTGTTGATGATAATATCATAACCGAGCTTACTTCAATCAATAAAAATTTAATGCTTTCTATTGATTTTATCCCTATTCCCGTTGATGAAGCAAACAAGGATGTAGATAAAATTTTGCTTGGTGTTCAGTCGGATAAGGCGAACTTCAATCGCCGTCAGGCACAAAACCAAAACTACGGTGCTACCAATTATGACCTTGAGCAAAGAGAAAAGGAAATACTTGAAATCAGAAACGATATGCGTTACCGTGACCAAAGAATTTATGACACGATAATTTCAATGGTAATAACTGCCGACAGTAAGCAGGAACTTGATAACTTAACAGAAAGCATTTTTGCAAAAGCGTCCGAGAACAGCACGGCGCAGTTTGCAACACTTCGTTATCAACAGCTTGACGGACTTAATACTGTTTTACCGTTCGGCGTCAAAAGAATTGAATGTTACCGTACGCTCACAACGGAATCACTTGCGTCTTTTATGCCGTTTCACGCTCACGAAGTCAGTCATCCGGGTGGAGCGTATTACGGTCAAAATGCTATCAGTAACAATATGATATTTGTTAATAGGCATTCGCTTCTTAACGCTAACAGTATTGTGCTTGGCGTACCCGGTGGCGGTAAATCATTTATGGTTAAGGAAGATATTGTATCAATCTTCCTTTCAAATCCCGATGCCGATATTGTGATTATCGACCCTGAAAGAGAATACAATGCTCTTGTTAAAGCATTCGGCGGAGAGGTAATCAACATATCCGCTAATTCACTAAACCATATTAACGCTATGGATATGAATGCAAACTATGAAGATGAGGGCAATCCCGTAACTACAAAATCGGAATTTATTATGTCCCTTTGCGAACAGTTACTCGGTACATCTGCCGACGCTAAAGACAAGTCTATCATTGACAGATGCTGTAAGAATGTTTATGACGGATATATCAAAAACAATTACAGTACACAGCAGCCTACTCTTAAAGATTTTAGAGAAGAACTGTTAAAGCAAAAGGAAACCGAGGCACACGATTTGGCACTTGCCATTGAGTTATTTACAGAAGGCTCGCTTAACACTTTTGCACAGCCTACCAATGTTGATATTAACAACAGGCTAATATCTTATGACATTCTTGAACTCGGTGATTCGCTTCTGCCTGTAGGTATGCTTATCGTACTTGATAATCTTTTAAACAAGATTACTTCAAACAGAGAGAAAAGACGACAAACATATATCTTTATTGATGAGATGTATTTGCTTTTTGCTCATCAATATACGGCAAAATTCCTTTATCGCATTTGGAAACGAGTAAGAAAATACGGAGCGTTTGCGATAGGCATTACACAGAATGTGGGAGATATGCTTGAAAGCAATACGGCAAGAACTATGGTATCAAATTCCGAGTTTGTTATCATGCTTAATCAAAAGGCAAGTGATGTGCTTGAACTTTCAAGGCTCCTTGAAATTACACCTAACCAAACGCAGTATTTTACAAACAAGGATGCAGGTCAAGGACTTATGAAGATAGGCAGTAATCTTGTGCCGTTTGTAAATAAATTTCCAAAGGATACACAGCTTTACAAGTTAATGACATCGAAACCGGGAGAGGCTATTTAGCCTCTCTTATTTTTTAGGAGGATATATTATGAAAAAATCTGTTTTTGTTATTTTACTTGTATTCTTCATATCTGCTTTTTCAATCAGTATGTATTTTGTTGTTAAAGAAACTATTGAGGATAAAAAGCAATATGAAGTATTTGAAAATATTGTTTCATCTGTTCAAGTTGAAGATGACAGTTCTGATTATACAGATGACAAACTTAAAAGATATATCGAATTGAACACGGAAAATTCCGACTTTGTAGGTTGGGTAAAAATTGACGGTACGCACATAAATTATCCTGTTATGAAAAGCAGTACACCTGATTACTATTTGCACCGTAATTTTAATAAAGAGCATTCATATTACGGCACACCGTATTTAAGTGGTAAAAGCGATACTATGAAGCCTACCGACAATATAGTTATCTACGGCCACAATATGCGAGACAACACTATGTTCGGTGATTTGAGTAAATACAAATCAAAAGAGTTATTTGAAAAACACAGATACATTTACTTTGATACGCTTGTAGATTTAGGAAAGTATGAGGTTGTATGTGTATTCAAAACCACACAGAGCAAATTCGATTATCAAAATTATACTGTCTTTGATTCTTCCGATGAATTTAGTTCGTATATTTCAAAATGCAAAGAAAGCGAATACTACAATACCGATGTATCTTGCAGTTACGGTGATAAGTTAATAACGCTATCCACTTGCGAATACAGTCAAGAAAACGTCAGGCTTGTAGTGGTTGCTAAAAAGGTGAAGTGATATGAGCGAGATTGAAATTAAAAAGGTTGCCGAGAAAGCACTTAAAACTGCCGACAATCTTGGTATAGCGACAGAAAAGGCAAAAGGGATAACTTTAAAAGCAAAAGAAAAGGTATCGGAAAATGTTAGCGATAATTCCGAAAGCCCTGTTAATTATGCTATTGATAAAGTTCAGGATGATGCTAAAAATATTTCGGAGGACGCAATATATCTTTTCAACAAGCAAGGCAAAAAGAGTGTAAACGAAACTGTTAAGAACACAAAAAAGCTCGAACAATCTATTGAAGAAGTTCGAGCAAAAAGAAAAATTAAAAAAGATAAAAGCAAGATAAATAGCCCTGATAAATACACACCCAAAGCACCTGATGATACAGTTAATACCGATGATATTGCATCTAAAAACATGCCAAGAATACTCAAAACAAAGTCCGCAGTGCAAGCAGTATCAAAACAAAAGAAACCGTATCTGCCGTTAAATCAAAACAACCTATCATAAAATCAAGCAAACAATCTGCGAAAGACACAGCAAAAGCCATTAACAAATCATCTCAAATAGCTAAAGAAACGGCAAAGCAATCAGCCAAAGGTGCAAAGAAAGCTGCAAGGGCAACTAAAAGAGCAATCAAAGCTATAATTGAAAGCACCAAGGCACTTGTTAATGCGATTATTGCAGGTGTTTGGGTATCTGTTGTAATAATCATTTTAATATGCCTTGTAGCTGCCTTATGTTCATCATTTTACGGCATATTCTTTTCAAGCGAAACATCGCAAAGCGGCATGAACATAACTTCTGTAATTCAGCAAATCAACAATGAATTTGATGACAAGATTGACGAGATTAAATCATCGGGCAGTTTTGACGGAGTAGAAGTAATCGGCAGTCGCTCTAATTGGAAAGATGTACTATCTATTTATGCGGTTAAGACTACTACCGATGAAAACAATCCTATGGAAATTGCAACTGTTGACGAAAACAAGAAGGCAATTTTATCATCAATCTTTTGGAATATGAACAACATATCAAAGTCTGTTGAAACACGGACAGAAACGGTAACGAAAGAATCAACCGATGAGCAGGGGAACAAGATCGAAACAACAGAGTAAGTTGAAAAGAAATATCTTGTAATAACCTTAACCGGCAAGACTGCCGAGGATATGTCAATCTCTTACTCATTAAATGATACTCAAAAGAAATATTTAGCCGAATTGATGAGTGACAAAAACAACAAACTTTGGGCATCGCTTATCTATAATATCGGCGGAGTATCAGGTGGTAGCGGTATTGACATTAAAGACCTTGATTTTTCAAACGAAACGGTCAATGACACGCAGAAGAAAATAGTTGCAGTAGCGACAAATTCGGCTAAATACGGTATTTCTGCCCGTTCGGGTTACTGTCAGGCTTGGGTTGCAGATGTATATCAAGCTGTTACAGGTTCAAGAGGTTCTGCTCACTGTGCTTTATGTGCGGCAGATATGTGGGCAGTATCAAGCGACTTTTCTCAAATTCCTGTCGGCGCAACTGTTTACGGCTATTCATCAAGCCAATACGGTCATGTTGGCATTTATATCGGCAATGGTAAAGTTGCTCATAATATCGGTTATGTGAAAGTACAATCTCTTGAAAGTTGGATTGAACAGTATAAAGGTTTTTGTTGGGGTTGGGAGAATGGGAATGATATTTTGAATTAATATATATGCCATATGACGGATTTAAAATAAAAAACACAAGTTATTTATATAGTAAAAATTCTATTGAAACATAACGGTGCGTCCTAAAAGTATATACAATTTGTGTATTGAAAGATTAAAAATACATAAAATATTTGTGAAGATATATACGAAAGGGATATAAAAATGGAATTAGATTATATTAAATTAGGTAAGCGAATAAGAACAATCAGGATGGCAAAGGGATTAACGCAAGAAAAATTGGCTGAATAAAGTGATTTATCTGCAAATCATATCAGTCATATAGAACGCGCAAATACAATGGTTGGCTTACCAACGCTTGTCCAAATCGTTAATGCATTAGAGGTAACTGTGGATGATGTTTTATGTGATAGTGTTTCTAATGCAAAAATTCCATATATTAATAGGATAACCTCGTTGGCTGCAGATTGTGATGAAAAGGAAATACGACTGTTTTGTTCTGTATTGGAATCATTGAAGGAAACATATAGGAACATAAATAAGTAGGAGAATAATATTTCGGAAAATGAAAATTGCAGTATGTGATGATGAAGAGGAATTTTGTCAGAAAATCAAAAATTCGCTTGAAAAAACGGTTAGTAACGATGATGAAATAAAATATTTTAACAACGGAATTGAACTTTTGAATCATATGAGAAAAGATAATTTTGATATTGTCTATCTTGATATTGAAATGCCCAGCATGAATGGTATAGAAACAGCTGAGCAGTTGCTACAGATTAACCGAGGTGTATTGATTATTTTTGTTTCAAGCTATAGCTGTTATATTTCAAAGGCATTTAAGCTGGATGCATTTCAATTTTTGATTAAAGAATTTGCCGATGAAAATGAAATTATATCAGAATATAGCAGAGCAAAGGAAAAATATCGTATTGAGCATTATCTGTATTCAATAAAGAAAAAAGAGGAAACTATAAAGATTGAAATAAACACAATTGCATATATTGAGTCTAAAAACCGCCATTTATATGCTGTAACGATTGACGGACAAGAACACGAATTTCGCAGTAAAATGAATGATGAAGAAAAGAAGTTAAAAGCTTTTAATTTTGTCAGGATTCATGAAAGTGTTTTGGTTAATATGATTTACATAAGGCGAATAGACTCATCATCATTAACGCTTAAGTATCATAACGGAAAACAACTGCCAATCAGCAGAAGATATAAAGAAAGTTTAATGAATAAATACAATTTATATATTTCAGGACATAGTATATGAGATTTGAATTTTTTGTCATTCAAGCAATCAGTGTATTGTTGGAAATGATTGTTACATATAGCTATTTTGAGGCTTTGCTTTCTAATGAAAGAAACAACAGAAAATACAGTGAAAAGACAATATTATTTTATTTGTTTGTTTTTATTGTGCTTACTGCAATACAATCGGCAGCACGTGATAATATATTTGTTGCCCCAATCAGTTTAGCAACAGGGATTATATTAATTAGCTATATATATATTGGCGAATGGAAAAAAAATATCGTTAAGTATTCTTTTATTGTTGATATTTATATTGTCTGAACTCGGTACAGGAATGATAATGTCCATGTTTTCTCATAAGAGTATGCGGGGAATGGAAAATAATCTTCTTCTGCATTTTCAGGGGATGTTTGTGTCAAAAATGACGGCATTTATTATTGTTAAGATTATTGCACGATTTAAGAATAAACATATTTATTCGCTTAATATAAAGTCTTGGTTCGGAATAATGCTGGTGCCCGTTACAAGTATAATTTCACTTTATGCGGTTGTAGAAATTGCATACACAATAAGAGATTTCAAAAATAATATTTATGTTCTTCTTATTGCCATATGTTTGATTACAGCCAATGTTATGTCATTTAATCTTTCTGAAAATGAACTGAAAAACGAAGAACAGAAATTGAGATATCAGTTTTTGAAAAGACAGTTAAATGACGAAAAAGAATATTACAATACACTTGCGGAAACACAAAAAGAAATTAGAAGAACTTCTCACGATATGAAAAATTCTTTAACTGCAATTTTAGGTAGCCTTGATGATGGAAAAGTTGATGTATCAAAAGATAAAATATGTAAAATGATTAATGTTTCTGATAATAGCTTGTATACTGTATATACAGGAAATATTATTGTGGATACGATGCTCAGTACAAAATGTAAGAGAATGAAAACCAGTAATATAACCTTTAAACCAATATGTGTTATCAGCAGTTTAAATGACTATGATTATATTGATTTTTGCATATTTTTAGGAAATGCCCTTGATAATGCAATTGAGGCTTGTGAAAAACTTTCGTGCGAAAGATATATTAATTTAAGAATTGTAGAAAAAGATAACATGCTTCATTGCCGTATTGAAAATTTGGTTTTTACAAGTTCTTTGGGGTCGCCATTAACAAGATGTGTTCTTTCAAATGATATAAATAATATAGTTAGTATATTGAATAAAAATGAAGAATATTTGGCAGAACAGGAAAATAGAGTGCCAAAAAAGTTTCCAAAACTTCATTCACATTCATTTAGACATACTTTTGCAACACGATGTTTTGAGAAAAACTTGAAACCTGTTTTCATTATGAGTATAATGGGACACAGTAATTATGAAACTACATTGTCTTATACTCATTTATTGAAAAAATCAAACGACCAACAGGTCAGTTTGGCAGGCTCTTTTGTGTGATTTTTAGCTGAAAATATTAGTTGATTTGCATTATGATAAGTTGCGATAATCTATGATATGAATTTGCGTGAAAATTTTTTTGCGTATTTTGTTTTGAACTTTTGCGTAAAGAATGCGTATTGATTATCTCGATTCGTCTAAAGCCTTATGAATACGGGGCTTTTGAAAAATATTTTGCAAAGCAGATTAACGGTTAAGTACAAGCATTTGGAGCACCTCTTTGGAGGTGCTCTTTTTTATGTTCGTTTTCTTTATATTTGATCATGAAAAGCGCCCGGTTTATACCGAGCGCTTTTTTGCGGCGGTATAATCAATTTTACCCGGAAAAGCCTCTGCGCCTGTTCGGCGTTTTGGTGCTGATGTTGGCGTGCGCCGGGAATAGCGGTTGCAATAACAAGTAAAACATGGTACAATGAAATTCAATACAAAGAAAAGAAGGACGATGAAATGAAAAATTTTGGCAGTATAATATGCAGCGCTTTGTTGCTTTTGGGGCTGACTGTAGGCAGTTCAGCGGTGGCCAATGCGGCGCAGCCGGCCATGACGGTCACTTTTATTGATTGCGATCAGGGTGACAGTATTTTGGTGGAAAGCAACGGGCACCGAATGTTGGTGGATGGAGGTAAAGCTGTGCATGTCCAAGCGGTTGAGGATTGTCTGCGAAGCAAATCCATTTCTACCTTGGATTATGTAGTGGCCAGCCACCCGGACGAGGACCATATCGGCGGGTTACCCCAAATTTACAATCGCTTTCAGGTGAATTATTCTTATTATTCACCATACAAGACCAACACAAAGTGCTACAAGAATTATCTCTCTGCTATCAAGAATGAACCCGGTAGCAAAACGGCGAACCCGACTGCCGATTCCCGGTTTCAGGTGGGCAGCGCCACTGTGCAGGTACTCAGTGACGGCACAGGAGCAGAGAACGCCAACGATGCGTCTCTGGTGCTGAAAGTGCAGTGCGGCAATCGTTCCTTGTTGCTGACCGGTGATATTTCATCCACGGTGGAGCAGTCGCTGGTGAACAGCGGTACTGATTTGCAAACGGATATTCTGAAGGTGGCGCACCATGGCTCCGCCGGGTCTTCCTCTGCCTCCTTCCTTGCAGAAGCTGCACCAAAGTACGCGGCAATCTCCGTAGGGGCAGGGAACAGTTACGGCCACCCCACGGCCCAAGCTTTGCAGCGATTGCAGGCGGTTAAGGCCAAAATCTATCGAACTGATCAAATGGGCACCATTCAGATGCAGGTGCAAAACAGTGGAATTCAGGCCACAACCCAAAAAGGCAGCGCTGCCGTGTGCAAGCATAGGACGACAAAGAATGTTACAAAAATCACGCCGGCATCCTTTAACGGAGATGGGCGCGCGCAAACCAGCGCGGTTTGTGTTTCTTGCGGTTACACAAAGGTCACTTCCGCTGCAAAGATTGCTAAGGTGTCAGCGCCCAAGTTGGCCAAGACGGTTTATACTTATAACGGCAAGGTGCAAAAACCGTCGGTGACCGTGAAAGACAGTACCGGCAAACGGTTAAAAGCAGGTGCTGATTACACGGCAAACTATCCAAAAGGGCGCAAAGCTGTTGGACGCTATGGCGTACAGGTAAAACTGAAGGGTAAGTACAAGGGCTCGCGCACCGTGTACTTTACCGTCAAGCCAAAGGGCACATCGATCAGCAAAGTGACTGGCGGGAAAAAGAAAATTACCGTAACTTGGAAAAAGCAGAAAGCCCAAACCACCGGGTATCAAATCCAGTACAGTACATCGTCGAACTTTAAAAACGCAAAGACGGTCACGGTGAGCAAAAACAGCACCACCAAAAAAACTATTACCGGACTGAAAAACGGCAAAAAATACTATGTGCGTGTGCGCACCTATAAGACGGTGAAAACCGGCCACAAGAGCACCAAATATTACAGCAACTGGAGTAAATCGAAGAACACCGCCAGCGCAAAGAAATCGGCGCCAAAGGGGAATACGGTGTATGTTTCGCCCACCGGCAAAAAGTATCATTATATAAAAAGCTGCGCCGGAAAGCATCCCATTAAAACCACGCTGAAAGAGGCGAAAAAGAATCATACGCCCTGTAAAAAATGTGCCATGTGATCTACAATACTAAAATCCGGTGCGCTTTTGCCACCGGTGTCCAAAATCTGCTCCCGCCTTGCACAGGCGGGAGCTTTGTGGTATGATGAAAGCAAAGGCGTTTGCACTTGTGTGTGCAGGCGGCGGCAATTTGCGCTTTGGAGGATTGCATATGAAAAAATGGCTATCTGTGATTTTAAGCATCGTCATGCTGTGCACCGTGCTGGGTGGCGGCGCGTCTTTTGCCTTTGCGGCAACGGCGGCCACCAGCGGCAGCTGCGGCGATAATATTAAATACAATATTGACACCGGCACCGGGGTGCTGACCCTTACCGGCAGCGGCGCCACCAATAACTATTCCAATATGAATATTAACTTTGGCTCCTCTGTAAAGCGCTGCCCTTGGTACAATTCCCGTGACTCCATTAAGCGGGTGGTGATCAGCGAGGGCGTGACAGTGTTGGGTAACTATCTCTTTTTTGAGATGACCTCTGTTCAAACGGTGATTTTGCCTTCCACCATTACGGAGGTGAACCGTTATGCCTTTGCCGGGTGTACGGCACTGTCCACCGTCAATTTACAGGATACCAAAATTACTAAGATCGGTCTGAACGCCTTTGAGAACGATGCCAAATTTACAACTTTGCGTCTGCCTGAGACTTTAACGGAGATTGGCGATTTTGCGTTTCGCAAGGCGGGGCTCAACAGCGTAACTTTCCCGGAGAAGTGTGCCAAGATCGGCATTTCCGCTTTTGCCGGCTGCAAGTTTGTAACCCTCATTTTGCCGGAGACCATCACTTCCGTGGGTACCACCGCTTTCTCTGACAACAGCTTTTTGCTGGATGTGTATGTGAAGAATCCTAACTTGAATTACGGCACGCTGGATCCTTTTGCCAACTGCCAGTCCTCACTGACTTTCCATGCTACCGGCGGCTCCACCACCCAGGCGTATGCCGAGAAAAAAGGATACAAATTTGTTGCTTCGGACAGCGGATGCGACCACGCCGAGACGTATACAGTGGTAACCCAGGAGCCTACTTGTACCGGCAAGGGCAAGCAGGATGTGTACTGCTCCAAGTGCCTGAAATATTTGCGCACCGAGGATATTGCTGCCACCGGCCATGATCTGCAAGTGATCCAAACCGACGATCAATCTGAGAAAAACGGCCATATTTTTGAATACCTGCGCTGTGCTAAATGCAACGATGAGAGCACGGACACCATTCGTACCACCCATGTGCGGGACGAGGACGGCAACTATGTGTGGAAGGACGGCTGCTATACGGACACGGTGCTGACCGAGCCCGGCTGTACCACCACCGGGCGACTGATCCGTCGCTGCACGGTGGAGGAACCCACCAAGAACAGCAAATGCACCGCACTGCAATATATCAACATTCCCGCACCGGGTCATACGGTGAAGGAGTGGACGGTGGTTGTACCTGCCACCTGTACCACGGATGGTCAAAAGACCGGTGTGTGCACCGTGTGTCACCAAAGCATTGCAGAGAGTATTCCTGCCGGGCACGATTATCAGTGCACGGAGGGTGAAACAGACGCCACCGGCCACCGGATCGATACGTATGTTTGCAGTGTGTGCAATGACACTTACACCACCCAGGTCCATGTGGAATGGGTGGACGGTTACTATGATACCCGGGTGATTGCCGAGGCCAGCTGTCTAATGACCGGTTCCTCGATTGACACCTGCCGCTATTGCAAGACTACGCGCACCAATGTGGTGCCCGCCTATGGCCATGATTTTAAGTTTTCCGGTTGCGACGGCACCAACTGCACCTATACTTGCAGCCGTTGTGCCACCACGCGTACCAATACGCTTTCCAATGTGGCCAGCTATTTCTTTGACAATATGGGCCGCACGGCAGATAAGCTATTGGGATACTATTACGATGTGAATAATGACGGCTATGTGAATCTGCGGGATTATGTGCTGATTCAGCGATTTCAAGCCGGGATCGGTTTGACCCAGCCGGAGCCGGAGACACCGGAGACACCGAAGACCACAGGATAGGAAGCCTTTGTTTGACGGACGGAAGACACTTGATCTTTCGTCTGTTTTTTTTACCTGTTTTTTCTAAAATTCAGAAATTCTATTTACTTTATGCTAAAAATATATTAAGATATAGAGGACAGTGAGCAAGTGTGTACACAGGCGTGTTTGTGGCCTGCGGCGCTTGCTGAAACGGCGGAGGTAAAAAGTATGGCAACAGCATATAAACGGATTTTGTTAAAGCTCAGCGGCGAAGTGCTGGCCGGCGAAAAAGGCACCGGGATCGACAACGACACGGTGGTTAAGATTTGCACGGCGGTAAAGAAAGTAGCCGACCTGGGCGTGGAAGTCGGCATTGTGGTCGGCGGCGGCAACTTTTGGCGTGGCCGCTCCAGCGAACATATGGATCGTACCCGTGCGGACCATATCGGTATGTTGGCAACGGCAATGAATGCGCTGGCTCTGTGCGACGCTTTGGAGCAGCTGGGCGCCAATGTGCGGGTGCAGACGGCCATTGAAATGCGCCAGATTGCAGAGCCTTATATTCGCAACCGTGCCATTCGTCACTTTGAAAAGGGGCGGATTGTGATTTTTGGCTGCGGCACCGGCTCTCCGTTCTTCTCCACAGACACGGCAGCGGCGCTGCGGGCGGTGGAGATCAATGCAGATGCACTGCTCAAGGGCACCAATGTGGACGGCGTGTACGATAAGGATCCCAATAAATTCGCAGACGCTGTAAAGTACGATCAGGTGACCTTTAAGGAAGTCATTAACCGGGATCTGAAGGTGATGGACTCCACCGCCTTTAGCCTGTGCAAGGATAACGATATGTCCATTTTGGTGTTCAATCTGGACGATCCGGAGAATGTGGTGCGTGCCGTCTCCGGCGAAAAGATCGGCACGCTTGTATCTAACGAAGAGAGGTAAAGAAAGATGGAATTGACCGAACTGTACACCAATGCGAAAGCGAAAATGGAAAAGTGTATGACTTCCTTGGAGCGTGACTTTTCCGCCGTGCGTGCCGGCCGTGCCAATCCCGCCGTACTGGATAAGGTGATGGTGGATTACTACGGCGTGCCCACCCCCATTAACCAAATGGCCGCTATCAGCGTGCCGGAGGCCAGAATGTTGGTGATCCAGCCCTGGGACGCCTCCACACTCAAGGAGATCGAAAAGGCCATCAACACCTCTGACATCGGCATTAACCCGCAAAATGATGGCAAGGTTATTCGTTTGGCGTTCCCCCAGTTGACGGAGGAGCACCGTCGGGAGCTGACCAAAGACATCGCCAAGCGCGGCGAGGAGGCGAAGGTTGCCATCCGCAATGTGCGCCGCGATTTTATGGATGAGCTGAAAAAGATGAAGAAAAACAGCGAGATCACCGAGGACGATCTGCGGGACGGCGAGGAGCAGCTGCAAAAGATCACCGATGATTATGTGAAGCAGGCAGAGACTGCAGCCAAGAAAAAAGAGCAGGAAGTGCTGTCTATCTAACCAATAGCTAAAGAAAATGGGGGCGCCCTGTTTTCTTACTTGAAGGAGGGCGGTTGCCGGCGGCTGTGCGCATCAATGGATTGTGTACGGCGGCTGGGCATTCGCCCGTCTATGCGTTTTACGGGGAGGTCGCTTATGGCACTGTTTAACAAAAAAAGTGCTGCACCGCAGCAAAAAAGCGCGGATTTTGCCCTGCTGCCCAACCATGTGGGCATTATCATGGACGGCAACGGTCGTTGGGCCAAAAAGCGGGGCTTGCCCCGTTCTGCCGGACATAAGGCGGGGGCTGAGGTGTTCCGCACTATTTCTAAGGCTTGCGGGCGTATCGGCATTCCTTATGTGACTTTTTATGCTTTCTCTACTGAAAATTGGAAGCGGTCGCCGGAGGAAGTGGACGCCTTGATGCGGCTTTTTAAGGATTATTTGCTGGAGGCGCAGGCAGACATTAGCCAGGCCGGTAATATCCGCTTAAAGTTTATCGGCTCGAGAGAGGGGATCAGCGACGAGCTGTTGCAGCTGATGGACCAGGGCGAGCGGGACACCGCCGCCAACACCGGTACTACGGTGTATGTGGCGATCAACTACGGCGGCCGCCAGGAGATCGTACAGGCGGTGAACCGGGCGCTGCAAAGCGGTAAGCGGGAGATCACCATGGACGATATATCCGCTAATGTATACACGGTGCCGGATTGCGATTTGGTGATTCGTCCCAGCGGCGAGCAGCGGCTGTCCAACTTCCTTTTGTGGCAGGCGGCGTACAGCGAGTTTTGGTACAGCGATGTGCTGTGGCCGGACTTTACGGAGCAGGATCTGGCCGAAGCGCTTCACGCCTATGAGAATAGAAACCGTCGTTTCGGCGGAAGATAAGAGGAGAAAAAGATGAAACAGAGAGTGATTACCGCCGTGGTGCTGCTGGCGCTGCTGGCTGTGGTGGTGTGGCAGATCAATACCCCGGTGCTGGTGCTTGTGATTGCCTTCCTGGCGGCTGTGGCAGCAAACGAAATTATGCGTTGCGCCAAGGTGGAGAACACCTTTATTCGCGTGGTGGCTACCGGCTATGCGGCCTGTGTGCCGTTCTTTGCCTCTGCCAAGGCGCTGACTCCCTGGGTCAGTGAGGCAGTGTGGGGCAAGGTGATTGGTGCGGTTCCCGGCGTTGTGTATCTGATCGCGCTGGTGGTGGTGTTACTGCTGGCTATGCTCAAAGGCTACGCCTATACTACTTTTGAAGATGTGGCAGTGTCCGTTTTTGCCGGGGCGCTGGTGCCCTTTGGCTTTTCTGTTTTTATTCGGCTGCGGGATATGTTCCAAATCGAGCAGTTTGGCATTTATCTGATCTTCTACGGCCTGATCTGCGCTTTGGCAACGGACAGCGGCGCACAGCTGGCAGGTATGGCCTTTGGCAAGCATAAGATGAGCCCTAACATTTCACCGAAGAAAACGGTGGAGGGCGCCATCGGCGGCTTGATCTTTTCTCTGATTTTGAATGCGGTGGCCATTATCCTGTATAATCGCCTGGCCGACTTTAAGATGGACGAATTTGCCGTGACAGTGCTGCTGGCTGCGTGCCTGCCGGTATCGTTCCTGGGCATGATGGGCGACCTGTCCGCTTCCGTCCTTAAGCGCAATTTCGGCGTAAAGGACTTTGGCAAGATCTTTCCCGGCCACGGCGGGGTCATGGATCGGTTTGACTCCTCTATGTTCACTTTGCCGGTGACTTATGCGCTGGCACTGACTGTTTTTTCTAAGTAAGAGGTAACCAGATGAAAGGAATTGCTCTTTTAGGCTCTACCGGCTCTATCGGTACGCAGAGCCTGGATGTTTGCCGTATGCACGGCTACCGGGTGGTGTGCCTGACCGCTAACCTTCGCGTTGATTTGATGGAGGCACAAATTCGGGAGTTTCGCCCGGATCTGGTGTCTATGATGGATCCGGCTGCGGCAGACGATCTGCGCACCCGGGTGGCAGATACGGGTACCAAGGTGCTATCCGGTATGGACGGCCTGATCGAATGTGCTACCTATTCCGGTGCGGATACGGTACTGAACGCCGTAGTGGGTATGGTGGGCTTGCAGCCCACGCTGGCGGCCATTCAGACCAAAAAGACCCTGGCACTGGCGAATAAAGAAACGCTGGTAGCCGGCGGGCACTTGGTGACCAATACCGCCAAGGCCTACGGTGTGGATATTTTGCCGGTGGACAGCGAGCACTCCGCCATCTTTCAGTGTTTGCAAGGCAGCCCGGAAAAAGGCGCGGTGAAGAAGCTGATCTTAACCGCTTCCGGCGGACCATTCTTTGGCAAGACTTTGGCGGAGCTGGAAAATGTGACGGCGGCGGACGCCTTAAAGCATCCTAACTGGGATATGGGCGCAAAAATTACCATCGACAGTGCTACTATGATGAACAAGGGGCTGGAATTTATCGAGGCCAAGTGGCTGTTTGATATGCCCATTGACGCCATTGATATTGTGGTGCACCGGGAGAGCGTGGTGCACTCCGCCATTGCATATCAAGACAATTCCGTTATCGCCCAGCTGGGTGTGCCGGATATGCGTATTCCCATTCAGTATGCGTTGACTTATCCTCGGCGCCTGCCCAGCCCGGTGCAGGAGCTGTCCCTTGTGGATTACGGCAAGCTGACTTTTTATGCGCCGGATTATGATACTTTCCGCTGTATCAATGTGTGTAAGGACGCCATTGCGGCGGGCGGTCTGCGCCCGGCGGCAGCCAACGGCGCCAATGAGGAGAGCGTACGGCTGTTCCTAAACGGCAAGATCAAGTTTACAGACATTGCGGTGCTGAACCGGGCGGCCATGGAGGCGTGCCCCCAGGTGGCGGATTACACCCTGGATGATGTTTTGCAGGCCGATCGCGCGGCCAGAGACTATGTGATTGAGGCGGTTTCGTGACCTTATCTTCTTTGTGGCATACGGTATATCCTGTTCTGATTGCCATTTTATTTTTTGAGCTGATCATTCTGGTGCATGAGGGCGGGCATTATATTGCCGCTCGGCTAATGAAGATCAAAGTCAATGAGTTTTCCGTGGGTATGGGCCCTAAGATTATACAGCGGGAGAGAAACGGCACCAAGTTCACCCTGCGCTGGATCCTTTTTGGCGGCTATTGCCAAATGGAGGGCGAGGGGGAGGACTCGGAAGACCCCAACGCTTTTAACAAAAAGAGCGTGCCTGCTCGGCTGTTTGTGGTGGTGGCCGGTGCGCTGATGAATTTGGTGCTGGGCTTTTTGTTGACCGTGCTGATTGTGTGCGGCAGCAATTTGATCGGTACTGCCCAGGTGGCGAAGTTTGAGGCGAATGCCGCCAGCGCAGCCTCCGGGCTGCAAGTGGGCGATACCATTCAGTCCATTGACGGTATGCGGGTCTATACCGCAACCGATGTGACCACCGGCCTGTCCCGCAGTGCAGACGATACTTTGACGGTGGTCGTTAAGCGAGACGGTGCCAAAAAGACCTTGCAGGTCAAGTTTGATACAGAAGAATATGAGGGCCATCGGTTTGTAAAGATGGACTTTTGGCTCCACGGTGTGCCCAAGAATGTGGGCAATGTGCTGCGGGAGAGCGTCATGCAAACGGTGTCTTACGCCCGCATGGTGTTCCTGTCTGTGGCGGATATGCTGTCCGGTCGCTTTGGCCTGGCAGACATCAGCGGCCCGGTGGGTGCCGTGTCCTATGTGAGCCAGGCGGTGAAAACCTCCGCCTATTCTGCCCTGCGGCTGATGGCGATACTCACCATCAATGTGGGGCTGTTTAACCTGTTTCCCATTCCGGCGCTGGACGGCTGGCGGCTGTTCCTGCTGGTGGGCGAGGGAATTTGCAAACGCAAGCTGCCGGATAAGGCAGAGTGGGTCATTAACGCGGCGGGGCTGGCGCTGCTGCTGCTCTTTATGTGCGTGGTGACCTTTAGTGATATTACCAAGTTGTTTTCGTAGGTGAGCAAAATGGAAAGAAGAAAAAGCAGAAAAATCAAATTAGGCAATACCACCCTGGGCGGCGACAGCCCGGTGCTGGTACAGTCCATGCTGAATGTGCCGTCTACGAACATTGACGGCTCTGTGGCGCAGGCCAAGGCGCTGGCGGCTGCCGGGTGCCAGGTGATCCGCTTTGCCATTCCGGATGAGGCGGCGCTGGAACTGATTGAGCCCATTAAGAACGCCGTGGATGTGCCTCTGGTGGCGGATATTCATTTTAACTATCGTCTGGCGATGGGCGCTGCCCAGCGGGGGATCGACAAGATTCGTATCAACCCGGGCAACATCGGCAGCGATGATCGGGTAAAAGCGGTGGCGGATATTTGCAGAGAGAAGCAGATCCCCATTCGCATTGGGGTCAACAGCGGCTCGCTGGAAAAACATATTTTAGCCAAATACGGCGCGCCTACCCCTGAGGCCATGGTGGAGAGCGCCATGTACCACGCCGCACTGCTGGAGAAGTTCGATTTTAACGATATTGTCATTTCTATTAAGTCCAGCAATGTGCCCACCATGATCGCTGCTTATGAGATGGCTGCTCAGCGGTGTGACTATCCCTTGCACCTAGGTGTGACGGAAGCGGGCACCGAGCGTATGGGTATTATCAAGTCTGCGGCGGGGATCGGCTCCCTGCTGTGCCACGGTATCGGCGATACCATTCGGGTGAGCCTCACAGACGACCCGGTGAAGGAAGTCTTTGCCGCTATGGATATATTGAAAGCCATTGGGCTGAAAAACGACAGTCCCTACTTAATTGCCTGCCCCACCTGCGGGCGTACCCGCATTGACCTGGTGGGTCTGGCAAAACAAGTGGAGGAGAAGCTGCGGGATGTGCACAAGCCCATTAAAGTGGCAGTGATGGGGTGCGTGGTCAACGGCCCCGGCGAGGCCAGAGAAGCGGATATTGGCATTGCCGGCGGCGACGGTGAGGGCCTGCTTTTTAAAAAAGGCCAAATTCTTCGCAAAGTCCCGGAGGACCAACTGCTAACGGAATTGATGAAAGAGATTGATAAATTATAATGCAAGCAATGAACCGATTTGTTGAATATTTTGGCGCCTATCTGGACGAGGCGGGACGCCTGGCGTTGGCAGATGCGGCCGTGGTGGGTATGTCTACTTACCACGATCGGCGGGAACTGCACATTGATTTGCAGTTGCCGGCGTTGGTTGAGACGGCGGAGCTGGAGCGGTGCGCAGACCAAATTGCAGCCCAAATGGGACTGGAAAAGGCAGTGCTGACCCCTCATTATGCCTCGGCGGCGTTCTCTGCGGACTGTCTGCCCTCCCTAATTGCCAACATTCGGCGGCACCATGCGGAGGTTAACGGCTTCTTTAGGGACGCCAAGGCTACGGTAAACGGCAACACCCTGCATATCGACCTGCAATACGGGGGCAGGGAAGTGCTGCTGGCCAAGGGTACGGACAAGCTGCTGGCCCAGGAAATTCATAAGCTGTTCGATCTGGAACTGGCTGTGGAATTTGTAGAAGCCAAGACCTATGATATAGAAGCGGCGGTGCGCTCTGCGGTGGCAGAGAAGCAGGAGGCCGAGAAACAAAAGAAAGAAGAAGCGGAAAAGCAGGTGGAGCACCGTCCCATGCAGGGCGGTCTGCCGCTCTACGGCGACACGGTGCATGGCTTCTTTGGCAAGCCCATTCGGGAATTGCCCAAGCCCATGAATGAGGTCAAGACCGACGACGGCTACATTACCGTATGGGGGGATGTGCTGTGCAGCGAGGCCCGGGAAACCAAGCGTGGCGGCAACAAGATTTTTTCCTTTAATATCAGCGATTACACATCTTCCATGACGGTGAAGATGTTTGACAGCAATAAAGTGATGGACCCGGTGATCAATAAGATCCAGAGTGCCAAGACTGTGATGGTCAGCGGTATGTACCAGTACGACAACTACGCCGGTGAGTATGTGCTGCGGGCCAATTCGTTGGCTACCGTGACCAAGATGGAGGAGATGGACACCGCGCCGGAGAAGCGTGTGGAGCTGCACATGCATACCTCCCTGTCGGAGATGGACGCCATTTCTTCTCCCACCTCTTTGGTAAAGCGGGCAGCCAAGTGGGGCCACAAGGCGGTTGCGATCACCGACCACGGCGTGGTGCAGGCACTGCCGGAGGCCTGTAAGGCAGCCAAGAGCGCCGGTATCAAGCTGCTGTGCGGTATGGAGGGTTACCTGGTAGACGACGAGAAGTACCCGGACTTTATGAATATGAAGCTCAAGGACTTCCCTCGGTATCATATTATTTTTTTGATCCGCACCCTGGCCGGGCGCAAGGTACTGTATAAGCATATCTCCAAGAGCAATATTGAGTACTTTAAGAACCGTCCGCTGATCTTGAAGTCGGCGTTGAAAGAGCACCGGGACGGCATTATTATCGGCTCCGCCTGCGAGCAGGGCGAGCTGTACCAGGCCATTCTCCACGGTAAAAGCGACGAAGAGTTGGAAAAAATCGCCGCCTTTTATGATTATTTGGAAATTCAGCCGAACGGCAACAATGCTTTTATGCTGCGTTCCAATAAAGAAATTCATGAGCAGATCCGGGAAGAAGAGGATCTGAACAATATTAACCGCAAAATTCTCGCCATCGGCGACAAGCTGGGCAAGCTGACCGTAGCTACCGGCGACGTACATTTTCTTGATAAAAAAGACGCCAAGTTCCGCGCCATTATTATGGCCAGCAAAGGCTTTGAGGATGCGGATATGCAGCCGCCTCTGTACTTTAAGACCACCAACGAGATGCTGGAGGACTTTGCCTACCTGGGCGACCGGGCCAAGGAAGTGGTGGTGGACAACCCCAACAAGATCGCCGATATGATCGACGATGATATTGTGCCCATTCCTCCCGGCACCTTCCAGCCCCACATTGACGGCGCAGACGATGAGCTGACGGACATTTGCTGGAAAACCGCTAAGGAGAAATACGGCGATCCGGTGCCGGAGTATGTGGCCTCTCGCTTGCAGCGTGAGCTGGATTCCATTATCAAGCACGGGTTTGGCGTGCTGTATGTTATTGCCAAACGATTGGTTAAGAACTCGGAGGAGCACGGTTACTTGGTGGGCTCCCGAGGGTCTGTCGGTTCCTCCTTTGTAGCCCACATGGCGGGCATTTCCGAGGTAAACCCCTTGGCACCTCATTATGTGTGCCCCAAGTGCAAGCACAGTGAGTTTATACAGGACGGCTCTGTGGGCAGCGGCTTTGACCTGCCGCCTAAGGACTGCCCCCATTGCCATATACCCATGAACCGGGATGGCCATGAAATTCCCTTTGAGACTTTCCTGGGCTTTGACGGCGATAAAGAGCCGGATATTGACTTGAACTTCAGCGGCGACTACCAGTCCCAGAGCCATCGGTTCACGGAGGAGCTGTTTGGTAAATCCCATGTGTTCAAGGCCGGCACCATGGCTACCGTGGCGGAAAAAACCGCCTTTGGCTATGTGATCAAGTACCTGGAGGAGCGGGGCCTGGACGGCTCCACCCCCAAGGCGGAGATTGAGCGACTGAAGGATGGCTGTACCGGTATTAAGCGTACCACCGGCCAGCACCCGGGCGGCATGGTGGTTGTGCCAGACGAGTACGAGGTGGAGGATTTTACGCCTATTCAGTACCCGTCTAACGATAAGAGCAAGGGCACCTATACCACACACTTTGACTTTAAGAACGCGCTTCACGATACGCTGCTGAAGCTGGACGAGCTGGGTCACGATGTGCCCACCCTTTATAAATTTCTGGAGGATGCCACTGGTATTCCTGTGATGGATGTGGACCTGTGCGACCCCAAGCTGTACCAGATGATCACCTCTACGGAGCCGATCGGCGTGTCACCGGAGGATATTGACTGCCCCACCTCCACATTGTCTATCCCGGAGATGGGCACCCCCTTTGTGCTGGGAATGCTCATGGAGGCACAGCCAAAAACTTTTTCCGATTTGCTGCAAATTTCCGGCCTGTCCCACGGCACGGATGTGTGGTTGGGCAATGCCCAGGAGCTGATCAAAAACGGTGTGTGCACCATTTCTGATGTGATCGGCTGCCGTGACGGTATTATGACCTATCTGCTCCATAAGGCAGAAGCCTATGAGCAGCGCACCGGCAAGCCCTCGCCCTTAAGTAAGAAAGACTGCTTTAAGATCATGGAATACACGCGTAAGGGCAAGGCACCCAAGGAGCTGCCGCCGTATGAGGAAGCCATGAAAGAAGTGGGCGTGGAGCAGTGGTACATAGACAGCTGCTATAAAATCAAATATATGTTCCCCAAGGCGCACGCAGCGGCGTATGTGATCGCGGCCCTGCGCTTGGGATGGTACAAGATTTATTATCCCTTGCAGTATTACAGTGCGTTCTTTACCGTGCGCGGCGGCGATCTGGACGCTGTGGCGGCGGTTCAGGGCAAGGATGCGGTTAAGGCCAGAATGGAAGAGATCAAGCGCAAGGGCAACGACGCCTCTGCCAAGGAGCAGGACACATACGGCATTTTGCAGATTGTGATTGAAATGTTGGCTCGCGGTTATCACTTCCTGCCGGTGGATATTTATAAGTCCGACTGGCGGGTGTACAATATTGAGGACGGCAAGATCCGTCTGCCTTTTAGCGCGATTGCCGGCGTAGGTGAGAACGCAGCTAAGCAGTTGGCCCAGGCCAAGAATGACGGTATGGGCGAGTTTATTTCCTGCGACGATCTGATGGCACGCAGCGGGGTAGGTAAGTCTGTGGTAGACTCCCTGCGCGAGGCGGGGGCACTGGGCGACCTGCCGGAGAGCAACCAAATTTCTCTCTTTTAAGTCCGGGCTTGACAAACGCTCTTTTGTGTGGTAGCATATTACCACATTAGCGTACTAAAGCGAGGAAAACCACATGAAACAATATGCAAAAGTGACCCCGGAGGGCAGCCGTGATCTGCTGTTTGAGGAGTGCGACGATCGCCGCCGGGTAGAGAATGCACTGACTGGGTTATATGAGGCTAACGGTTACCGCAAGGTGATCACCCCCACATTGGAGTTTTTTGATGTGTTCAACAGCGGCGACGCCGGGCTGGATGCAGATGAGATGTATAAGCTGACGGATAACAGGGGAAGAACCACTGTGCTACGGCCGGACAACACCCTGCCTATTGCCCGCCTGGTGGCTACCCGGCTGTCGGAGGACGCCTTTCCGGTGCGGCTCTATTACAATCAAAGTGTATTTGTGCGCACCAAGGAGCTGGCCGGGCGTACCGACGAGGTGGCGCAGAGCGGCATTGAACTCATTGGCGACGGCTCTATGGCGGCGGATATTCAGGTCATTACGCTGGCTTGCCGTGCAATGCAAAGCACGGTGCCGGGCTTTAAGATCGAGTTGGGTCACGCCGGGTACTTTGGTGCGGTACTGCGCAATCTGAATGTAAAACCGGCGGTGAAGGCAGAAATTTGCCACCTGATCGAGCAAAAGAACTTTGCAGCGCTGGGCGATTTGCTGGATACCTTGGAGGATTGCAGAGAAACCCGGGTGCTGCGGCGGCTGCCTCGGCTGTTTGGCGGCCCGGAGGTGCTGGACGAAGCGCGGGAACTCTATACCGAGGGCGGCGCAGACGCCTCCTTGCAGTATATTAAAACACTGTACGACACGCTGTGCGCCGCAGGTTTGCAGGAGCAGGTGCTGCTGGATTTGGGCATTGTTAATCGTTCTAACTACTACACCGGCGTGATCTTTCGCGGGTATGTGCAGGGCAGCGGTCTAACAGTGCTGTCCGGCGGTCGGTATGACAATCTGCTGGGCGAATTTGGCACGGACAAACCGGCCATCGGCTTTGCGGTGGATGTGTCGGCGGTGACCGATGTGCTTCACGAGGAGATTAATTTGGATCGCCCGCTGCGCATTGCACTTACTAAGGGACGGCTGGAAAAGGCGTCTGTACAGATGTTCAAGACCATGGGGCTGAATACGGAGGCTCTGGAGAATAAAGGCCGTCGGCTGATCTTGCCGGTGGACCAGTATGAGGCGGTACTGTCCAAAGCGCCGGATGTGATCACTTATGTGGAGCACGGCGTGTGCGACATTGGCATTGTAGGCAAAGACACCATTGTGGAGCACGGCAGTGCGTTCTATGAAGTGCTGGATCTGAATATCGGCCGTTGTGCCTTTGCCCTGGCGACCAAGAAGGGCACGGATTTCTTCAGCGGCTACAAGCGCAAAACCGTGGCCAGCAAATATCCTAAGGTGGCTAAAGAATTCTTTAAGTCCAAGGGTATGGATGTGGATGTGATCAAGATCGAGGGCAGCGTGGAACTGGCGCCGCTCCTGGGCTTGGCAGACGGCATTGTGGATATTGTGGAGACCGGCTCCACCTTAAAGGAGAACGGTCTGGAAGTGGTAGAGAAGATCATGCCCATTTCTGCGCGGGTGATCGTGAATATGGCTTCTATGAAACTGCGCAAGGACGAGATTGAGGCGTTCCTGCATGATATTGAACTGGCAGCGCAAGTGGGTTGAAAGAGGGTAGAATAATGAAAATCACAAAAGCGAACGGCGTGGTTGAGTACCAGCTTTTGGCTCAGCTGAAACAGCGGGCAGGGGAGACGGACCCCAAGATCACCGAAGCGGTGACTACCATTATCAATGGTGTAAAAGAGGGCGGAGACGAGGCTGTGCGGGAGTACACCGTGCGGTTTGACGGCAGCGTGCCTAAAAAAATCGAATTTGACAAGGACGAGATCTATGCCTTTTTGGATCAGGTAGACCCGGCCTTTAAGGATGCTGTGGTGAAGGCACAGCAAAATATCTATGATTTCCATCAGCGCCAGGCCCAGCAAAGCTGGATGACCACCAAGGAAAGCGGCGTGATTATGGGTCAGCGTATTCGCGGACTGAAGCGTGTGGGTATTTATGTGCCCGGCGGCACCGCGGCGTATCCCTCCTCTGTGCTGATGAACGCCGTTCCCGCCAAGATTGCCGGTGTGCAGGAAATCATTATGGTGACCCCGCCCGGCAAGGACGGCAATCCCAATCCCAATATTATGGCGGCGGCCGCGGTGGCCGGCGTGGATAAGGTATTCTTAGTAGGCGGCGCCCAGGCGGTGGCTGCTTTGGCCTACGGTACCCAGCGAATCCCCAAGGTAGATAAAATCGTTGGTCCCGGCAATATCTTTGTGGCCACGGCCAAAAAGCTGCTGTACGGCGTGGTAGATATAGATATGGTGGCAGGTCCCAGCGAAATTCTCATTGTGGCGGACTCTACGGCGGATGCCACTTTCCTGGCGGCAGACCTGATGAGCCAGGCGGAGCACGATATGCGGGCTTCTGCCATTTTGCTAACCACTTCCGAGTCTTTGGCTAAGAGCACGCTGCGGGAGATTGACCGGCAGATCAAGACCTTGGTGCGGCAGGAGATCATTCAAAAATCCTTTGACGACTACGGCGAGATCATTGTGTGCGACAATTTGCGCCAGGCGCTGGATTTTGCTAACGAATTGGCGCCGGAGCACTTGGAATTGTGCGTGGCTGAGCCGCTGAAATATATCGGTATGGTGGATAACGCCGGTTCTGTATTTCTGGGCAATTGGTCCCCGGAGCCCTTGGGCGATTATTACGCAGGCCCCAATCATGTGCTGCCCACCAGCGGTACGGCTCGGTTCTTTTCGCCCCTGTCGGTAGATAGCTTTGTGAAGAAGTCATCCTTTATTTATTACACCCCGGATGAGCTGAAAAAGGCCAAGGACGATATTATGCTTTTGGCAGAGACGGAGGGCCTGACCGCCCACGCCAACTCTATAAAAGTACGGTTTGAATAAGAGGTGCGGTTTATGCGAACGGCAACGGTAGAACGAAATACGAAAGAGACCCAAATTGCGGCCACCCTGTGTTTGGACGGCGGGGAAGTGGCTGTGTCCACCGGCAACGGCTTTTTTGATCACATGCTTACCGCCTTTGCGGTGCACGGCGGCTTTGGGCTGCAACTGACGGTGCAGGGAGACCTGGAGGTAGACACCCATCATACGGTAGAAGATACCGGTATTGTGCTGGGGCAGGCACTGCGCCGGGCGCTGGGCGACTTTGGCGGCATTGCTCGGTACGGCAGTTTTGCGGTGCCGATGGACGAGAGCCTGGCACGGTGCGATTTGGATTTGTCCAATCGGCCGTTTTTGGTGTTCCGCGCCACATTCCAGCAAGAACGGTGCGGCGATTATGAAACCTGCGTAACAGAGGAATTTTGGCGCGCCTTTGCGGTGAACGCCGGGATCACTCTGCATATAGATGTGCCTTACGGCACCAACGCCCACCACCAAATTGAGGCTGTCTTTAAGGCTGTTGGTCACGCCCTGCACGGCGCGGTACAGCCCACCGGCGGTGCGGTACTGTCTACCAAGGGCGTATTATAAACAAAAATTAGAGAGGGTAACAACTTATGATTATTTTTCCTGCCATTGATATTATGGACGGTAAGCCGGTGCGGCTGCTGCGAGGCGATTTTGCCACCGCAGAGCAGGTGGCAGAGGATGTACTGAGTACTGCCAAGCAGTTTGCCCGGGTGGGCTGTACCTGGGTCCACATGGTGGATCTGGACGGTTCCCTGCAAAAGAAGCCGGTAAACACAGACCCGATTTTGCAGGTGGTGGAGCACACCCCGCTGAAAGTGGAAGTTGGCGGCGGTATTCGCACCATGGAGGATATTGCGTTCTACCTGGATCGGGGCGTGGATCGGGTCATTCTCGGTTCCGTTGCCCTTAAAAATCCGGAACTGGTGCAGCGGGCGGTAGACGCCTATGGGGACAAGATCGCCGTAGGGATCGACGCCAAGCAAGGTATGGTGGCCACCGAGGGCTGGACCGAGGACTCCCAAATGGACTTTATCGACCTGGCAAAGGCCATGGAGAAGATGGGCGTTGCCACCATTATCTATACGGATATTGGTCGGGACGGTACCCTCAGCGGCCCGGATGTGCAAGGGCTGGATCGGCTGAACAAAGCGGTGGGCTGCAATGTGATCGCCAGCGGCGGCGTTACCACCATTACAGATATTTTGGTGATGAAAGATAAAAAAATGTATGGCACCATTTGCGGCAAGTGCATTTATAAAAAGACGCTGGATTTGCGGGAAGCGGTAGGTATTTGTAAATGACAGAAGATTTGGAGCAGTATTTTGCCAAGGGTGAGTTGATCCCTGCGGTGGTGCAGGAGGCCTCTACCGGCCAGGTGCTGATGCTGGCTTATATGAATAAGGAATCCTTAAAGCGCACCCTGGAGAGCGGATACACTTGGTTTTGGTCCCGCTCCCGGCAGGAGCTTTGGAATAAAGGCGCCACCAGCGGCCACCTGCAAAAGGTGGTGGCCATGTACAGCGACTGCGATAACGATACTCTATTGGTGCAAGTGGAGCAGACCGGCGCCGCGTGCCACACCGGGCACCACAGCTGTTTTTATACCAAGATGGAGGGCAATTTCAATGACTGCGATTGAGCGTGAATATCAGGTGATTCTGGATCGTCGGGCGGATCGGCAGGAGGGGTCTTATACCTGCTACCTGTTTGACCAGGGCATCGACAAAATTTTGAAGAAAGTGGGCGAGGAATGTACCGAGATGGTCATTGCCGCCAAGAATAACGACAAGGACGAGACGGTGTATGAGATCACGGATCTGATCTACCACACCCTTGTCATGATGGCCAATCAGGGCATTACCCCGGCGGACATTCAGGCGGAGCTGGACAAGCGCGCCGAAAAAGCCGGTAATCTGAAAAAATTCCACCAGGTGGATAAGAATACATAATGTTGCATAAAAAATGGGTGATCCGGCAGGCAGACAAAGAGGCTGCCTCTGCCATTAGCGAACAATTCAATATCGACCCGTTTTTGGCATTTTTGCTGGTGTCTCGCGGACTGACGGATGACCTGGCGGTGCAGGAATTCCTCCACCCCGGTCAGGCGCTATGCGCTCCGGAGGGCTTTGCGGATATGGAGGCGGCTGCTGCCAGACTGCAACAGGCGCTGGACAGCGGCGAAAGAATATGCGTGTACGGAGATTATGACTGTGACGGTGTGACCGCCACAGCTTTGCTATACTCTTTTTTAGAGGCCATGGGCGGCAATGTGATCTACTATATCCCGGATCGGGAGACAGAGGGCTACGGCCTAAACAAAAGCGCCATTGACACCCTGGCCGCCAAAGGCACCGGCCTGATTGTCACGGTGGATAACGGTATTTCGTCTGTGGACCAGGCAGAGTATATCTACCGGCTGGGTATGCAGCTGGTGGTGACCGACCACCACCAGGTAGGAGAGCAGCTGCCCCGCGCAGAGGCCGTGGTGAACCCACACAGAACGGACAATCAGCTGCCCTTTACGGATTTTTGCGGGGTAGGCGTGGCCTTTAAGCTGGCTTGCTGTTTGTACGACGGTGAGCCGGCGGAATTGTTGGAGCAGTTCGGCGACTTGGTTGCCATCGGCACTGTGGGTGATCTGGTTCCCTTGGTAGGGGAGAACCGGGCGCTGGTGCAGGCCGGTTTGCGAACCCTGCAAGAGGAACCGCGCCCCGGCGTATATGCGCTGTTACAGGCAGCCGGAGCCGGAGAAGAGCTGAGCGGCACCGATGTGGCCTTTAAGCTATGCCCACGCATTAACGCAGCTGGGCGAATGGATAGTGCCCTGCGGGCGCTGGAGCTGCTGCTGGCGGAGGATGAAGAAACGGCTGCGGCGCGCGCTCGTCAACTGTGCGACGATAACGCTCTGCGGCAAGAGCTGGAACGCAAAATCATAGATGATATTACTGCCAAGCTGGCTGCGGATCCGGCACCCTTGCGCCAGCGTGTACTGGTGGTGGCCGGGGAGGATTACCACCCGGGGGTCATCGGTATTGTGGCTTCCCACTTGGTAGAGCGCTACGGCAAACCCACTGTGGTGCTGGATATGAAGGCGGATGGCACCGCCTGCGGCTCCGCCCGGAGCATTGAGGGCTTTGACCTGTACCGGGCAGTGGCGGCATGCAGCCATGTGCTCACCCGCTTTGGCGGTCACCCCATGGCTGCGGGTATGGGCTTGGCAGCGGCAGATATTCCTGTCTTTGCCCGAGCCATCAACGCTTATGCTGAGAAGGAATATCCTCGTATGCCGGCTTTGCAGCTGCATCTGGACTGTAAGCTGTCCCCAGCGTACTTGACCTTAGATTTGGCAGAGAATTTGCAGCTGCTGGAGCCTTGTGGCACAGATAATCCGGCGGCGCTGTTTGGTCTGTTTCACTTGCAGCTGGTGTCTGTCAGCCCCTTGGGGGCAGAGGGCAAGCACTTGCGTCTGGAGGCGGAGAAAAAGGGTCGCCGTCTGCGAATTGTGCAGTTTGGGGTGAAGCCGGAAGACTTCCCCTATGTGCCCGGTGATTTTATCGACTGCGCGGTACAGATTTCTAAAAATCCCTATAAGGGCAAGGTCTATCTTTCTGTGCGGGCGGCAGATGTGCGCCGCAGCGGCACGGACGATGACCGGTATTTTAACGAGCTTTACGATTACAGAGCCTTTTTGCAAAACGGTACCCACCAATACCCGGTGTACCCGGATCGGCAGGTTTGCGCCGCGGTATATCGGTTCTTAAAGAGCCGGGGCGGTTGGGATTTTGGCACCGAGGAGCTGTATTTTGCCCTGCAAAAGGGGGCAACCTACGGACAGGTGCAAGTGGCGCTAAAAGCCCTGCACCAGGCGGGACTGATTCGCCGTGGTAAAAGCCAAATTCGCCTGGCACAGCCTGCGGGCAAGGTCGATTTGGAAGCCACGCCCATTTTGCGAAAACTGAGAGAGGGTGCAAGCCTTGGAGAATAAAAAAACAATACCCCCGGTGCCGGCAGCGGCAGAGCTGCCCCCGGAACAGACGGCGGACCATAAGCCCTATGACGATGGGTTTGTGCCGTTCTTTGCGGAAATTCAAAAGAAACCTCAGTATGACAGCGCCCGGATCGAAAAGGCCTATTCCTTGGCCCGCTCTGCCCACGAAGGGCAGTTTCGCCGTTCCGGGGAGCCGTATATTATGCACCCGGTGGCGGTGGCGAAAATTCTGTTTGACCTGGGCATGGACAATGAGTGTATTATCGGCGCACTGCTCCACGATGTGGTAGAAGATACGCCCTATGACATTGACTATATCTCCCGCGAGTTTGGCCCGGAGGTGGCGCTGTTGGTGGACGGCGTAACCAAGCTGGGTCAGATCCCCCTGTCTACCCGGGAGGAAGTGCAGGCGGAGAATATTCGCAAAATGTTTATGGCCATGAACCGGGATGTGCGGGTGATTATCATTAAGCTGGCGGACCGGCTGCACAATATGCGCACCGCCAAGTTTTGGCCCCCGTATAAGCAGCGGGAGAAGAGCCTGGAAACGCTGGAGATTTATGCCCCCATTGCCCATCGGTTAGGTATTCGTGCCATTAAAGAGGAATTAGAGGATCTGGCGATTTTTTATCTGGATCCGATTGCTTATAAGGAAATTGAGCAGAACCTGCGCTTAAAGCAGGTGGAGGGCGAGCGTTTCTTAGCGGATATTAAGGCGCAAATCCGCGCCAAGTTAGAGCCGATCATGAAGAATGTCCAGATCACCTCCCGGGTAAAGTCCGTCCATGGAATCTTTCGCAAGGTGTATATCAAGGGCAAGGATTTTGAACAAATCTTTGACATTTACGCCGTGCGCATTATCGTGGACTCTATGATCGACTGCTACAATGCCTTGGGTATTGTGCACGATATGTTTACGCCCCTGCCCGGTCGGTTTAAGGACTACATCTCTACCCCCAAACCCAATATGTACCAGTCCCTGCACACTACGGTGCTGGGCCCCGGCGGCATTCCCTTTGAAATTCAGATTCGCACCTGGGATATGCACCGCACGGCAGAGTACGGTATCGCTGCCCACTGGAAGTATAAGCTGGGCAAAGGCGGCAAGGACTCCATCGACAATCGGTTGGAGTGGATCCATAAAATGCTGGAGACCGGTGAGGCATCCACCAACGCTGAGGATCTGGTGCGCAACATTAAGGGCGACCTGTCCTCGGATGAGATCTTTGTGTTTACCCCCAATGGGGACATTAAGACTTTGCCCAGTGGCGCCACGGTGATCGACTTTGCCTACGCCATTCACTCGGCGGTAGGCAACCGCATGACCGGCGCCAAGGTCAACGGCAAGATCGTACCTATTACCTATAAACTGAAAACCGGCGAGATCTGCGAGGTGCTTACCAGCAATCAGCCGGGCAAAGGCCCGTCCAGAGACTGGCTGAAAGTGGTGACCACCGGCGAAGCCCGGTCAAAAATTCGCTCCTGGTTCAAGAAAGAGCGGCGGGACGAGAACATCGTTCAGGGCAAGGCTGAGGTGGATCGAGAGCTGCGGCGGAACTTTATCCGCCTGGACGGCGAGCAGTACGACGCCTTTTTGCAGCGGATCGCCGAGCGCCAGCACTGCGCTTCCGTGGAGGATTTCTACGCCACCGTGGGCTATGGCGGGCTGGTCATCAGCCGTATGATGCCCGGTATCAAGGACGAATATAATCGCAACTGGCGCCAGGCGGAGGAGTCTGCTCAACCGGCAAAAGCGCCGGAGCGCCCCCGCAAATCCGGCGGCAGCAGCGGCGGTGTGATTGTTGAGGGGATCGACAACTGCCTGATCAATATGGCCCGTTGCTGTGCGCCGGTGCCCGGTGAGGAGATCATCGGCTTTATCACCCGGGGGCACGGGCTGACTGTTCATCGGCGGGATTGTGTGAATGTGCCGCGAGATTTGGCAGAGTGCCCGGAACCGGAGCGCTGGGTCAAGGCTCGGTGGGACGACTCTGTGCAGGTGGAGACCATGTCTACCCTGGAGGTCTATGCCATTGACCGTGACGGGCTGGTGCTGGATATTGCCAACGCTATGTCCAAGGCCCATGTGAAGATTCAGTCTATTAATGCCAGACCCATTAACGAAGGCAACTGCCTGACCACCCTGACATTGTCGGTAAACAGCCGGGAGCACCTGGAAAATGTGGTCAAGATTTTGAAGAAGATACCCAGTGTGTATCATATTGAGCGAGGTGCAGGACGATGATTACCGTATTACAGCGTGTGCAGCACGCCAAAGTGGAAATAGACGGCAAGACCGCGGGCGCCACCGAACAGGGGCTGTTGATTCTCCTAGGCGTGGCCGAAGGCGATACTCGAGTAGAGGCAGACAAGCTGGTAAAAAAAATTGCCAACTTGCGGATCTTTGAAGATGAAAACGGCAAGATGAACCTGTCGCTCTTAGACATTTGCGGCGGAGCGCTGGTGGTGAGCCAGTTTACCCTGTGTGCGGACTGCACCCACGGGCGGCGCCCCAGCTTTACCCGTTCCGCCCCGCCGGCACAGGCCAACGAACTGTATGAATACTTTACCCGGGCACTGGGGGAGCAGGGCGTGTCCCATATTGAAACCGGTGTGTTTGGCGCCGATATGGCGGTGACACTCCTAAACGATGGCCCTGTGACCATTATACTTGACACAAAGGACTTAAAATAATGCAGATCAAATCAGCCACCTTTGGCCAGTTGCAGAACAACTGCTACCTGGTTACGGACGAAGCCAGCGGCCGCAGTGCCCTGGTGGATTGCACGGAATACAGCGACAAGATGAAAGATTTTATCGGCGACGCCAAGCTGGATTATATTCTGCTGACCCACGGCCATTTTGACCACATCGGCGGCGTAGCGGCGGTAAAGGTTGCCACCGGCGCCAAGGTAGTCATCAGCGCCGAGGATGCCCCGATGCTCACTTCCTCTCGCAAGTCGCTGGCGGCGTTTTCATTCCTCTCTCAGGCGCCGGCGCAGGCGGATATTTTGGTGCAGGACGGCGATACCGTCACCTTGGGCAACACGGCCTTTACCGTGCTGGCCACGCCCGGTCACACCCCCGGCGGTGTGTGCTATATTGCCGGGGACTGTATCTTTAGCGGCGACACGCTGTTTTTCTGCTCTTGCGGGCGCACGGATTTTCCCGGCGGCAACAGTAGAGAAATTATGGATAGCTTGCAAAAACTGGCAGCCCTGCCCGGGGACTACACTGTCTATCCCGGCCACGATCGCTTTTCCACCCTGAATTTTGAACGGCAACATAACCCGTATATGAAGAAATTATGATTTTACGCGTCATTAACCACCCTTATGAATTTGATATGAAGAACCTGTGCATCACCTTCTTCCCCCACGAGAAGATCCGTTTGGAGGGGGATGAGGACCCGGTGGTGGTCACCACCCGTCGGGAGACGGACGGGTCCTTTTTTGTGTCTGCCAAGGTATACGATGTGTACCGGGAGACAACAGCCAAGCCGGAACCGGCAGACGAGGAGCACCTGGTGCTGTCCGTTACCCTTTATCGGCTGCTTAGCGGTATATTAGGCTTTGCGCCCCCTTGGGGCGTGCTGTACGGCGTGCGCCCGGCTAAATTGATGCACCGGCTGTGCGCCCAAATGGGGGACGATGCGGCGGTTGCACACTTCCAGACTGCCTTTTTGACCCAAAAAAGCAAGGCGGAGTTGGCACATGAGGTGATGCTCCATGAAAACCGCTCCATTGCTCGCTCCGGGCCAAAGTCGTTCTCTCTGTATGTGTCTATTCCGTTTTGCCCCACTCGGTGCGCTTACTGCTCTTTTGTGTCTCATTCGATTGAAAAGACCCACAAGCTGATGACCCCTTATGTGGATCTGTTGCTGCGGGAGCTGGAGGAGACCTCCAAGTACGCCAAAGAATTGGGGTTGGAGCTGGCCACCGTGTATTTCGGCGGCGGCACGCCCACCACATTATCGGCGCAGGATTTAGGGCGCATTTTCAGCACCATTGAACAGAATTTTGACCTTTCGCACCTGATGGAATACACAGTGGAGGCCGGTCGACCGGACACGGTCACCCGGGAGCGGCTGGAGGTCATTCGAGCCGCCGGCGTGCAGCGGATCAGCATTAACCCCCAGAGCTTTAACGACAAGGTGCTGGAGGCCATTGGTCGCCGCCATACGGCGCAGCAAACGCTGGACGCCTTTGCGCTGGCGCGGAATTGCGGCTTTGACCATATCAATATGGACTTTATCGCCGGGCTGCCGGAGGACGATCTGCCGTCTTTTCAGCGCAGTATTCAAACGGCGCTGGACTTGCAGGCAGAGTCCATCACCGTGCACACTTTGGCTCTGAAAACCTCTGCCTATATGGTTACAAGAGAACAGACCTTTGATTTGAAAGATCGGCTCACTGTGTCCAATATGGTGGACTATGCCGGGCAGACCCTTCACGGCGCCGGGTACTATCCCTACTACATGTACCGGCAGAGCAAATCTCTGGGCAATTTGGAGAATGTAGGCTGGTGCAAGCCGGGTTATGATTGTCTCTATAATGTGTATATGATGGACGAGACCCACACGGTTTTGGCAGTTGGCGCCGGTGCGGTGACCAAGCTGCGAGGCCAAAACAGCGGTATGATCGAGCGGATCTATAATTATAAATACCCCTATGAGTACATTCGGGATTTTGACACCCTGTTGGAGCGCAAAAAACGCATACCCGGCTTTTACGCAGAATATGATTAAACAGACGGTTGAAATAGACATTTTTGGCGGATTGTATAGCTCAATTCTACAAAAACTTTGCAACTTGTATTGCAATTCTTTACCCTCTGTAATATAATAACAATACGGAGGGATATTATGGCTAAGAAATTCGGTGATCTTTTTGGCAATATGGACGATGTGTTCTCCGGTGCCAAGATTTCTAATTTTGATTTAGACGATGTGCTGAGTCGTACCCGTACCTTTACGGAGGAAGTCAGCAAAAAAAGTGCGGAGGCTTTGGAGCTGTCCCGCAAAAAAGTGGAGTGTCTGGATATAAAGGCCAAGCTGAGTAAGGCGTATGAGAGATACGGCCGACTGGCGTATGAAGCGGTGCAGCAACCTCAGTTGCAGCAGACGGAGGCGTTGGAGAGCTGTGGGGCGGAGATCACCGCTCTGCGTACCAAGCTGGATCAGCTGATGGCGGAGCTTGAGGCCGCCAAGAATCCGACGGTCACCACTGTTCGTGATGACGATGTGAGCGTATCCTAACCCCCACGCAAATAGAGGAAGAAGAAAGCAGTGTATGGACCCTATGGTCTGTGCGCTGCTCTTTTTTCACACCGGGTGATGGAATGGAACTGACAACCAAACAAAAGTACCTGTCCGCTGCAGGGCTGCTGTTGGTAGCTACGGCTGCCGTTAAGGTCATTGGTGCGGTGTATAAAATCCCACTGACCGGCCTGATCGGTGGCACCGGACGCGGCTATTTCTCTACGGCTTATACGTTGTTTATGCCGGTGCATGCCATCACATTGGGCGCTTTTCCCGTTGCGTTGTCCGGGCTGGTGAGCAAGTACCGTGCTACCGGTGACAGTGCACGGGTGGCCGCTTTGCAGCGCAGTGCCTGCGGGTTGTTTTTTTGGGTAGGTCTTGCCGGCACGGCACTGATGGTGCTGCTGGCCGGACCGTACACCCGGCTGGTGGCCGGTGCGCCAAAGGCGGTTTATACGGTGCTGATCCTGGCGCCTACGGCGCTTTTTTCCGCCATGGCGGCAGCCCACCGTGCCTTTGCGGAAGGACACCTGAATATGGTGCCGACTTCTGTTTGCCAGGTACTGGAAGCACTGTTCAAGATGGTGTTCGGTCTGCTGTTTGCCAAGCTGTCTATGGGGCGGCTGTACCAAATTTACTTAGATACCGGCATGGTACTGGGCAATCGGGCAGAGAGCGAGACGGCGGCTCTGTCTATGATGTACCCGGTAACAGCAGCCTGCGCCATGCTGGGGGTAACCCTGGGGGCGTTGGCGGCTTGGGTGTATGCGGCGCTGTACGATCGGTTCCGGTATCCACACCGTCTGCCGCGGCAGCAGTTGCCCGGTGGCGCGACTCGAGAGCTGGTACGGTTTGCCCTGCCGCTGGTGGTAGCAACGGTGATCCAGAGCCTGTCCGGCTTTGCAGATACTGCCAGTGTACAGATGTGTCTGGGGCTGTGCGGTACGGCGCAGTTGCAGCAAATCTTTGCAGTGCCGCTGTCGCTGACCAAGGTAGCGGAAAAAGATGTGGTTACTTATGTGTACGGTCTGTATTCTACCGTGCAGGATTTTGCCCACCTGGTGCCGTCCTTAACCATGGCGCTGGGTGTGGCGGCGGTTCCGGCGCTGTCCGGCGCTTATCAGGACCAGTCCGCCCGGTTTGGCAGCCTGTATGCGGGTATTCTGAAATATACGGTGATCTTAGGCGCCGCCGGCAGTGGGGGACTGGCGCTGTTCTCTTATGAGGTGCTGTCTTTGTTTTACGGCACTTCGTCGCCGGACCTGGTACTGGGGTGCCACCAACTGCTGTTTTGGTTTGCCTTTACTGCGTTGCCGGCAGCTCTATCCTCTACCTGTGTGTTCGCTTTGCAGGCGCTGGGCTATGCCAAACGGTTGTTGCTGCCCTTTTCTCTGACGGCGGTGCTGCGGGTGGGATTGAACTTTCTTTTGATCCCCAACGGGCGGTTCCATCTTTACGGTTCTGCTGTCGCCACTGCCGTTTCATTTTTGTTTCTTTCCGTCTATTGTTTGGTGCTGATGCGTAGGATCACCAAGGTCAAATTCTCCCGGACAGAGGTGTTCGTAAAGCCGGTGTTGGCGGTAATTTTTACTTGCCTGACGGTGAAAGGTGTGGCCGGTGTGTTCTTTACCCAGCTGCAAAACACCTGGAATTTTGTCTTATCTGCGGTTTTATTTTCGGCAGTTCTAACAATTTTGTTGCTGCTCTTTGGTACACTTTCCACAAAAGATCTGCATTTTGCCGGAGAAAGGTAAAAAAAACCGCTTGGCTACTTGAAATTTCGCGTTATATCATATATAATTTCTTGGAACGAGTTGATCAAAAGAGGCGTCGGTATGGCATTGGATTTTATACGCAAAGAGCACTATAATACGGAGGATTTAATTCGCATTGTGGCGCTGCTCCGTGCCCCCGGCGGCTGTCCCTGGGATCAGGCGCAGACTCATGCTTCTATCAAGAAGAATTTTATTGAGGAGACATATGAGGTCATTGAGGCTATCAACCGGCAGAGCACTGCGGGATTGCAGGAGGAGCTGGGCGATGTGTTGCTTCAGGTTGCGCTTCATGCCCAAATGGAGGCAGAAGCAGGTCACTTTGATTTTAACGATGTAGCGGACGGGATTTGCAAAAAGCTGATTTTCCGTCACCCCCATGTGTTTGGCGATGTGAAGGCCGAGAATACGGAAGACGCACTTGCCAGCTGGGACGCTGCCAAGTTAAAAGAAAAAGGAATGAAAAAAGTCAGCCAGTCTATGGTGAGTATTCCCCGAGAATTGCCGGCACTGATGCGCGCCCAAAAAGTGCAGCATAAGGCCGCGAAGCAAGGGTTTGACTGGCCGGATTGCTCCGGCGCAATGGACAAGCTGAATGAAGAGATTAACGAGCTCAAAATCGCTTTGGACCAAGGAGAGCCTACCAGCATTGCGGACGAATTCGGCGATGTGCTGTTCTCCTGCGTAAATATTGCCCGCTTTATCGGCGTAGACAGTGAAGAGGCCTTGACCGCAGCCACGGACAAGTTCCTTTCCCGCTATGTGCTGGTGGAGCAGCTGGCAGCGGAGCGCGGCATGGAGATGAAATCGTCTTCCTTGCAGGCGCTGGACGCCCTTTGGGACGAAGCAAAACAAATATTATCCGATCAATCGGAAATGGAGGAAATGTAAATGAACAAAACTGAACTGGCAGCTGCCGTAGCTGCAAAGACCGAACTTTCCAAGAAAGACGCTGAAGCCGCAGTAAACGCGGTTCTGGCTTCCATCACCGACGCACTGGCTGAGGGCGACAAGGTTGCTCTGGTTGGCTTTGGTACTTTTGATGTGAAGACCCGTGCTGCCCGCACCGGCCTGAACCCCCGCACCAAGGAGACCATCCAGATTCCCGAGGCAAAGGTTCCGTCTTTCAAGGCCGGCTCCGCTCTTAAGGACGCTGTGAAATAAGTCTTGTTTTTATGTGCAGGCATCCGTATCTTGCGGGTGCCTGTCTTTTTTGGAGGTCAGTATGCGACTGGATAAGTACCTGAAAGTCAGTCGAATCATCAAGCGCCGCACGGTGGCCAATGAGGCCTGCGACGCCGGACGCGTCAGCGTGAACGGCAAGGTGCAGCGCGCGTCCTACGATGTAAAGATTGGGGACAAGATTGAGGTGGCTCTGGGCCAAAACCGCCACACCTACTTGGTCAAGGCCGTGCAGGAGCACGCGCTGAAAGAGGATGCCGCCCTTATGTATGAACCCCTGGACTGACATAATCACCCGCCGGAGCGCATAGGCTCTATCGGGTGATTTTTTTATGGAACAGAAAAAGACGACCGGTCACAGTTTGACCCTGTGCGATCGGGAAAAGTTGACCCTTACCGGCGTGACCGATGTGGACGCTTTTAATGAAGAAGAAATCACGGTAATTACGGATTTTGGGGAATTGACAGTAAAGGGTGAGTTGCTGCATGTGGAGGCGTTGGACCTGGAGTGCGGCAGTATGCAGATCACCGGCAAGGTTACGGCGCTGCTCTATACCCAGCACCGGGAGGGCGGCGGATTGTTTGGCCGTCTGTTCCATGGTTAATGCGCTATGGGCCTTTTTCCTATTGGGACTGGCGCTTTTCTTCTTCTATGATGTGCTGCGGTTTTGGCGTAGCGTGTGGGGGAGCGGGCGAGCGACATTTTTAGCGGATGTGCTATGGTGGTTGGTTGCCGCCTTTAGTTGCTATACGCTGTTTTTGGCCTACACCGACGGGGTGATCCGTGCCCTTTGTTTAGTGGTGTGCGGCGGTGGCTTTGTCTGTGGATATTTTACGCTGGGCACGCTGACCGGGCACCTGTGGGCACGCCTGGGGGAGCGCTTGGCGGGCAAACGCAATAATCGGCGAAAAAAACGGAAAATCCTGCAAGAAAAAGCAAAAAAACTATTGCAATCCCCATATAATATATTATATAATATATTAAACGCACGAAAGCGAAAACGGAAAAGAAAAAGACATCTCGCAGCCACGGCTGCGGCGGAACAAAGAAGTGTTGAGTATGATTCAAAATTTGAAGAACTCCATGAAGCGGAGTAAGTACCTGCGCCTGCTTTTGGTGGTGCCTATGGTGGTGCTGTTTCTCTATTGCAGTGTGACTCTGGTGAATCAGTCTGCGGACATTAGCCGCATGCAAAAGCAAAAGCAGACCCTGACTGCCCAACTGGCTTCCGTCCAGCAGGAAAATGCCCGACTGGAAGAAGTGGTAGGCGCCGACAATAAGGATGACTACATTGAGCAAAAAGCCCGGGAGAAGGGCTATGTAAAAGGCGACGAGATCGTGTTTTACGATATTTCCGGTACGGAATAAACAGAACAAATACAAGGGGGCAGCAATCAGGTTAGTTCTTTTTGCTGCGCCCTCTTTTTTATTGCAAAAAGGTGGACAAGCGTATGAGAGAGATCAAAGCAGAAGTGGTCACCGCGGCGGTGCGGCAGCTGTGCATCACGGCCAATAAAGTGCTGCCGGAGGATCTGGTACAGTGTATCGGTTGTGCCCGCCAGACGGAGCCGAATTCGACGGCCAAGAGCATTCTCGGTGATTTAGAGAACAATTTGGCAGCAGCCAAAGAACTGGATCTGCCCATTTGTCAGGACACCGGTATGGCCGTTGTGTTTGCAGAAATTGGGCAGGATGTGCACATGGACGGCGACTTTGAGGCGGCGGTGCACGCCGGCGTATCTGCTGGCTATACGGATGGCCTGCTGCGCAAGAGCGTAGTGCGAGACCCGTTCTTTGACCGGGTAAATACCGGCGACAATACGCCTGCCGTGATCCACACCCGCCTGGTGCCCGGGGATCGGGTACGGCTGACAGTAGCACCTAAGGGCTTTGGCAGCGAGAATATGAGCAATTTGCGTATGTTTACCCCTGCCGCCACACGGCAGGACCTGGTGGATTACATTGTGGGCGTTGTGCAAAAGGCCGGCTCCAATCCCTGCCCACCGGTGGTGATCGGCGTTGGAATCGGCGGCGATTTTGAAAAGTGCGCCCTGCTGGCAAAGGAGGCGCTGTGTCGCCCACTGTCCCGTCGCAATCCAAACCCGGACTATGCGGCGCTGGAGCAAGAGCTGCTGGAGAAGATCAACGCACTGGACATCGGGCCGCAGGGATTTGGCGGCCAAACCACGGCGCTGGGTGTAAATATTGAGACCTACGCCACTCACATTGCCGGGCTGCCGGTGGCGGTGAATGTAGGCTGCCATGTGACCCGGCACGCAACAAAGGAACTTTAATTTTATGGAATTACAAATGACTGCCCCCTGTCTGCTGGGCCTGGAGGGCCTGGTGGCAGAGGAATTAAGACAAATGGACGCCCGGGAGGTGACTGCCGAGAACGGCCGGGTGTTCTTTAATGGCGACCAGGCCATGCTGGCCCGTGCCAATATCAACAGCCGCTTTGCGGAGCGGATCCTGATTGTGCTGGATCGCTTTACGGCGGTGACTTTTGAGGAGCTGTTCCAGGCGGTACGGCGATTGCCCTGGAGCGAGTTTATCGGCAGTACAGACACATTTCCTGTGAAAGGGTACTCTATTTCTTCCACCCTGCACAGTGTGCCGGACTGCCAAAAAATCATCAAAAAAGCTGTGGTAGAGAGCCTGAAAGAGGACTACCACATCAACTGGTTTGACGAGACCGGCCCGGTGCACCAAATTCAGTTCTCCATACTGAAAGACCAGGTGACCATTATGCTGGACACCACCGGCACCGGCCTGCACAAGCGGGGCTACCGGCCGGAGAGTAATGCCGCTCCCATTCGGGAGACTTTGGCGGCGGCGTTGTGCAGCCTGTCCCGCCTGCGACATTACCACACTTTGTATGATCCTTTTTGCGGCAGCGGCACGATTCTTATTGAAGGTGCCATGCTGGCAGCCAATGTGGCGCCGGGGATCAACCGCAATTTTGCCTGCGATCGCTGGGGCTTCGTGCCGGAGGCGGCCTGGAAGCAGGAGCGCGCCCGTGCCCATGAGTGCATTAAGACAGACATTGATTTCCGGGCGTTCGGGTCTGATCTGGACCCTCACGCCATTGAACTGACCGCCATCAATGCCAAGCGGGCCAGGGTGGGGCAGTACCTGCACCTGGATACGGCAGATATTGCCGATTTTAACCCTCAAACGGAGCGGGGCACCTTGGTGACCAACCCGCCCTATGGCGAGCGTATGCTGGATATTCGAGAGGCGGAGCGGCTCTATCGCATAATGGGTGAGAAGTTCAATCCCCGCAAGGGCTGGAGCTACGGCGTCATTTCGCCGGATGAACAGTTTGAAAAGTGCTTTGGCCGCAAGGCAGACAAGCGGCGCAAGTTGTATAACGGTATGATCAAATGCCAATTTCATATGTACTTTAAGTAAAGGGTGATAGGATGAATTACAAAGAAAAATACCAGCAGTGGCTTGACTTTGCCGACCCGGACACCAAGGCGGAACTGGAAAGCCTGACGGATGAAAAAGAGATCGAGGATCGGTTCTATAAGGACCTGGCCTTTGGCACCGGCGGCCTGCGGGGCATTATGGGCGCCGGGTCTAACCGGATGAACCGCTACACCGTAGGTAAGGCCACCCTGGGCCTTGCCAATTATTTGAAATCCACCGGCAATGCGGACTTGAAAGTGGCTATCGCTTACGACTCTCGCAACAACTCGGCAGATTTTGCCAAGACGGCGGCGGGCATTTTTGCAAACTGCGGCTTGCACGTGTATCTGTACGACCGGCTGGTGCCGGTGCCGGTGCTGTCTTTTACCACCCGGTATTTGCACTGTGACGCAGGGGTGATGATCACCGCCTCCCACAATCCCAAGGAATATAACGGCTACAAGGTGTATGATGCCAAGGGCTGCCAGCTGTGCACTGCAGACGCGGCGGCAGCACTGGATTACATTAACGCAGTAGACGATTACAATGCCATTCCCTTTTGCAGCGACCATGCAAATATCCACCCGGTAGGGGAAAGAGAACTGGACGCCTTTATCGCTGCTGTGGAGCAACAGAGTCTATATACGCAACCGTCGGATTTGAAGATCGTTTATACCCCGCTCCATGGCACCGGCAATGTGCCTGTGCGACGGGTGCTGCGGAATATGCATGTATCTGTGGTCAAGTCCCAGGAACTGCCGGACGGCAATTTTTCTACCGTGCGCAGTCCCAACCCGGAGGAAAAGGACGCCCTGACTTTGGCTATCGCTCAAGCAAAGGCAGAGGGAGCAGATTTGGTGCTGGGCACTGACCCGGACTGTGACCGTGTGGGCATTGCGGTGCGTGACGGCGACGATTATGTGCTGTTTACCGGCAACCAGACCGGCGCGCTGCTGGTGCAGTTTGTGCTGACCATGAAGAAAGCGCAGCTGAACGAAAAATCTACGCTGGTCAAGACCATTGTGACCAGTGATCTGGGCGCTAATATCGGGCGCAGCTTTGGCTTGCAGATTGAGGAGACCCTCACCGGGTTTAAGTATATCGGCGACAAGATCAATACTTACGAGCAGACCGGGGACAAGGAATTTGTCATCGGCTATGAGGAGAGTTACGGCTACCTGGTGGGTACCCACGCCCGGGATAAGGACGCGGTGGTGTCCGCTATGCTCATTTGCCAAATGGCCGCCTGGTATAAAAATCAGGGCAAGACCCTGGTGGACGCGCTGCATGCTGTTTATGAGAAATACGGCTACTATTTGGACGCGCTGGACAGCTTTGTGCTGAAGGGCAAGGACGGCGCCGAAAAGATCGGGGCGCTGATGCAGACTTTCCGCGCCGGCGGGGATCAAATGTTTGCCGGTGTGGAGCGGGTACAGGATTTTGCCAAGGGGATCGGTGATCTGCCGAAGGAAAATGTGCTGAAATTCCTGTTTACCGACGGCTCATGGTTGGCGGTTCGCCCCTCCGGCACTGAGCCGAAAATCAAGGTGTACTACTCCATTGTGGATCCGGATAAAGCAGCCGCACACGGCCGCCTGGCCGCCTTGCAGGCACAGATCAAAGAGATGATCGGAGAATGAATATGGCAGCGAAGAAAGAGGCCGTACAGGCGTATATAGACCGGGTGCTGGCGCCGAAGATCCAAGGCGATGGCGGCTGGGTAGAATTTGTATCTTTAGAGGGTGACCGTTTGACCCTGCGTTTTCGTGGCGAGTGCTCCAAGTGCCTGATCCTTCACCGGTGCGTGGCATGGATTGAAGAGCAGCTGAAGGCGGATCTGCATTTGCAGCTGACGGTGGAGCCAGTGCGGAAGAAACCCTATTTTCAGGATCGTTAAGGAGGTGCAGGTATGGCACATATTAAAGTGGAACGGCGCTCTATGCGCCCGGAGGAGTGGACGGACCTGCGCTTCTGTTGGCTGAAACGCTATATTTACAGCGAAAAGTGGGAGATCCAAAACCTGATGATTCAGGACGCCCGCCAGGTGGCGGAAATGGAATTCCAGTTCTATCCCGGTGAGCCACGGCCCTTAAAGCGGGGGGATATGTATTTCACCCCGGACGGTACCGCCTTTATGACGGCGGATGTGCAGGTGCCAAAGCACTTGCAGGGGCAGGAACTTTGGTTCTCTCTGAAAACAGCGGCAGAAATTTGCGTGAAGGTCAACGGCCGCTATGTTGGCGGCGTGGATCCCAACCGGGAGCGTATGCTGCTGTCGCCCTATGCGGATACGACGGAGACCCTGCATTTTGAAATGATGGGTTATAACCGCTCTAAGCCGGATGATGAGCGTAACCCGGAGAGCCTGTCTGTTCGCGGTTGCCGCCAAATCTTTGAGGGCGCGTATCTGTGCACTGTGGATCACGCCGTGCAGGATTTGGTCTATGACTTTGAGTTGCTGCTGGATATTGCCGGAAGCGACCTGTTTAATGAAGATTACCGTTCGTTCCTGAACCGGGAGCTGAACAATGCCATGAACTGCCTGGACTTTACCGATGATGGTGTGACCGGTGTGGCAGCGTGCCAGGCGTATCTTAACGATGTGGTCTTTGCTAACGATACTTACAAAGGCGCCGGGGATGTGGCGCTGATCGCGCACAGTCACCTGGATATTGCCTACTACTGGCGGCGGATTCATGCGGTGCAGAAGAACTTGCGCACAGTGCTCATTCAGCTGCGGCTGATGGACCGCTACCCGGACTTTAAGTACACCCACACCCAGCCCTATGTGTATGAGACACTGGAAAAATATTACCCGGATGTGTTTGCCGAATTGCAGGAGAAGGTAGCCCGGGGGCAATTCGAGCCGGTGGGGGCTATGTATGTGGAGCCGGACTGCAATATCCCGACGGCAGAGAGTCTCATTCGTCAGTGCCTTTACGGCCAGCAGACCTATCAGCGTATGTTTGGCAAGCGGGTGAATAATGCTTGGCTGCCGGATGTGTTCGGCAATAGCTGGATTCTGCCGCAGATTTTGAAAAAATGCGGTGTGGACTACTTTGTCAGCAACAAAATGTCCACCTGGAATGATACCAATCGCTTCCCCCACAACAACTTTATCTGGCGGGGCATTGACGGCAGCAGCGTGCTGGCTTGCGTGCCGCCTACCCACTTTATCACCTGGAACGCCCCCTCCCAAATCCAGGGCAACTGGGAGGCGTATATTGATAAGGACACCGGCGGTCAGACGATGAATATGTTTGGCTACGGTGACGGCGGCTCCGGCTGCACGGAAGAGATGATCGAACTGATGCACCGGTTCTCCAAGGTGTCCGTACTGCCCAAGTGCACCCACATGGGCGGCACCGAATTCCTGGAAAAGAATTTGAAAGACAATGAGAATTTGGAGACTTGGGACGGCGAGCTGTACCTGGAAATGCACAGGGGCACCTTTACCACCAAGAGCGACCTAAAGCGCACCAATCGGCGACTGGAAAACAAGTTCCGCTTGGCGGAAATGCTCACTGTGCTGCGGGGCGAGAATCGCACACCGGAGATCACGGCACTTTATAAGAAGCTGCTGATCAACCAATTCCATGATATTTTGCCCGGCTCCCATATTCACCCGGTGTTTCAGGACGCCATGGCGGATTATCGAGAGATTGAGACGGCGTTGGACGCCATGATCGGCACCGGCAACCGCTATTTTAACCCGCTGAACTTTACTTATGATGCTCTGACGTTTGTGGAAAACAAACGGGGCACTGCCACCCGCATGGGCAAGCGAGGCAACTGGCTGTTGCCCAATTTGGCACCCCTGGGCAGCGGCACCCTGCGCAAGACCGCCTATCGCGGCGACTGGCTGCAAGTGGACGGCAATCGGGTGGAGACTCCGTTCTATACCGTTTGTCTGAATGAGGACGGCTCCATAGCAAGCCTGTATGACAAGAAAATGCAGCGTGAGTGGACAGACGGTGCCTTTAACAAACTAACCCTTTATGAGGACAAACCCGGCAACTATGACGCCTGGGACATTCTGCCGAATTACAGAGACAAGCAAGTGCCCCTGACCGTGGCGCAGCCGCTGATTTTGATCGAGCAGGACAGCGAGAGCGTCACTTTTAAGACCGTGCTGCAAACAGATCAATCCACCTGGACCCAGTATCTGCGGCTTTTCCGCAGAGACGGCGCCATTGAGGTGGAAAATCAGGTGGACTGGCAGGAGAAGCATGTGCTGGCCAAAGTGCTGTTTGACTGCAATGTGCTGGCACGGCAGGCGCTGTGCGATACCTCCGCCGGTTATATTGCCAGGGACACCCACCGCAATACCACTTGGCAGCAGGCTCGCTTTGAGTGCTGCCACCACAAGTGGTGCGATCTCAGCGAGACGGACGGCGGCGTCGCTATCCTGAACGACGGGAAGTACGGCGTAGGCTTTTTGGAAAATCAGATCAGTCTGTCCCTGCTGCGTTCTCCCATTCGCCCGGATGTAACGGCGGATATGGGTCACTACAGCTTTTGCTACCGCATTGTGCCCCATGCCGGCGATCCGGTACAGGCGGGGATTAACCGCCGCGCGCTGCAATTCAACCAGCCGCCCATCAAGAGCGATGTGGCCTACAACGGCACGGACTTTGTGCCTCTTTATTTACAGGCCATGAAGTTCTCTGAGGACGGGAAGCGCATTGTGGTACGCTTGAGCGAGCAGGACGGCCGCCGTGGCACCCTGCGCCTGCCCCACAAGGTACAGGTGCTGAATATGCTGGAAGATGTGAAGCGGGAGACGGATTCCGTTGACTACACGCCCTTTGAAATTCTGACCCTGGGGTGGCCGGTAGAATGAGCGGCTGGCAAATTGCACTGATCGTTGCCGCCGTGCTGTTGCTTGGCCTGGTGCTGCTGCCGGCATTTAACCGCTGGCAGGTGCGGCGCATGCCGGCAGATCAGCAAATTCTACTGATTATGAAGCAAGCCAAGGGGCTGCATTACATTCGCAATGTATCCGGCGGCAAACAGGGCTTTCTCTACTATGTAAAGAACAAGCGCAAAATTCTGGTTTATCCTTGGGTGCGCCGGGGTCGTGTGCGGGTCATTACCAAGAAAGATCCCTTTGACCGCTGGGACTACCCGGAGGAGCAGGCACCCTTGACCCGGGAGGAGCGGGCGCAGGCACGGCAGGTGCTGACAGACTATGCCCGGCGCTCAAATCAGCGGATCGTTTGGAATGACAAAACGGAACAGTAAAAAACTAAAGACCAGCCAAATCAGCGTAAAGGGCAGGCAGATTTGGCCCCATAAATTCAGTGGCACCCGGCTGTAATCCCAAACGCCCATACCCAGCGCACAGTTGAAAATTAGGCCAAATACCAGTTCTACCCCGGTGATGATTCCGGCGCCCATCAGGCACTTGAGCGATAGCCGCAAATCCGGTTGCGTGCGCTCCAGGCAGTAAAAGGCTGCTAAGATGATCCCACCGGCAAAGAACATGGAGTAATGCGTGCGGCCCCGGTATACTAACTCTATGGTGCAGTAGGCGGCGCCGCCGAACAGAAAGCGAAAAAGATAAAAGAAAAAATCAGTCATACCGTTAGCATACCCCTAAGGCAGGTGATTATTTGCAACTGGATAGAGAAGCCCGGCAGCTTTTAGATCTGCTGGAACAGGCTGGCTACCGCGCCTATGCGGTGGGCGGCTGCGTGCGGGACGCCTGTATGGGTCGGGCGTGTGCAGATATTGATCTGTGCACCTCTGCGCTGCCCCGGCAGACGGAGACGGTGCTGGCAGCGGCCGGCATACGGTATATTGAGACCGGCTTACAGCACGGTACGGTTACCGCGGTCCTAAACGGCAAGACTTATGAGATTACCACCTTTCGTACCGACGGCAGCTATACGGACAGCCGCCACCCGGACGGGGTGACCTTTGTGCCGGAGGTGGAGACGGATCTGGCGCGCCGGGATTTTACCGTCAACGCCATGGCTTACCACGCGGTGAGAGGATTGGTAGATCCCTTTGGCGGCCAGGCGGATATGAAAGCCAAGTGCCTGCGGTGCGTGGGAGAGCCGCGCCTGCGGTTTACCGAGGACGCGCTGCGTATTCTCCGCGCCCTGCGCTTTGCTGCCGTTTTGGGCTTTACCTTGGAGGAAGAAACGGCAAAGGCTGCTTTTGCACTGAAAGAGCGACTCCACCTGGTGTCCGCCGAGCGGATCTATGTGGAACTGAAAAAGTTGCTGCTTGGCGACTGGGCCTTTGATGTGCTGGTAGAATACAAAGAGATTATTGGCGTGGTGGTGCCGGAGTTGGTACCCGCCTTTGATTGCGCCCAGCAAAATCCATGGCATGTATACGATGTGTTTACGCATATTGCTAGGTCTGTGGAGGCGGCGCCTAAGGACGCGGACTTGCGGTTGGTCATGCTCTTTCACGACTCCGGTAAACCGGCGTGCAAAACTACGGACGAAGAAGGCATTGATCACTTTTACGGTCATCCGACTGTCAGCGAACAGCTGGCAAAAGCGGCGCTGGAACGGTTGAAAGCAAGTCGTGCCAGTATGCAGCGCATTTTGCCGCTAATCCGTTACCACGACGGCCATATTTTAACGGACGAAAAGAGTATCAAGCGTTGGCTGAACCGGCTGGGCCAGGCGGGCACGCTGGATTTGATTGATGTTAAGACGGCGGATCTGGCGGCGCAGAATTTGGCCCGTACCCAGCCTGAGATTGAAGAGCTGTACCGTACCAAGGTGCTGCTGCGGCAGATCTTGGAGCGGGGCGACGCCTTCGCTCTCCGGGATCTAGCCATCGGCGGCGAGGAACTGCTGGCGCTGGGGTACCGTGGCAAGGCCATCGGCGGGGCGCTGAATGCGCTGCTTTCCGGGGTAATTGCCGGAGAAGCAGAGAATGACCGGGCGGCACTGCTGCAATATTTGGCGGCACTGAACTTGCCTAAATCAGAATAATCCTTAGTAAAAAAGCGGACAAACCCTTTGCGAAATTTGGCGCAATTTTGGGGTTTGTCCGCTTTTTTTATTGCCCGGATATGACAAATTCGGCCTGCCTTGCCGGCTATACTGGGAGCAAGGGGGGCGAGGGCGTGCAAGTGGTGTATGTGGATGTGCTGCTGGTGATCAATTTCTTTATGACCCTTCTGCTGTTGCTGCTGACGGCAGCGCTGACCAAGCAGCCTCGGCGGCCCGGTCGATTGTGCATCGCCGCGATGCTGGGGGCGGCGTACAGCCTGATCTTATTGGCGCCGAAGCTGCCCGCCTGGGTAGTTGTGCCTTCTAAAATCGCTGTGGCGTTGGTACTGGTACTGACAGCCTTTGGCTTTTCGTCTTTTAAGAAGTACCTGCGGTGCCTGTTGTGCTTCCTTGCTGCCAATTTTGTCCTGTTGGGCTTCATTGTAGGGGTGTGGTTGCTGTTTCGTCCTCGGCGTATTGTGGTCAAGAACAGCGCCGTCTATTTTGATCTGCCCGCCCGCACGCTGCTGTTACTGGCACTGGCGGCGTATGTGCTGGCGCTGCTGATCCTGCGGCTGTATGAGAAGCACGCCGGGCGTCAGGCGCTCTTAGAACTGACCATAGATACCGGGGCGCGCAAAGTGCGTTGCTTTGCTCTGGCAGACAGCGGTAACCGGCTGCGAGAACCATTCTCCGGTGCGCCGGTGATCGTGGCTCGTCGCAGTTTGTTCCCGGATACGGAAACGCCCCGGGTGATTCCGTACCAAACGGTGGGTGGAGAGGGTATGCTCACTGCCTTTCGTCCCCGACAGGTTACAGTACATAGCGGCAAGCGACGGGGTGAAGTGGGGGAGGTGTATGTGGCGTTAAGCGATCATATCCAAAATGAAGACTACCAAGCGGTAGTCGATCCAAAAATTTTTTCCTGGGAGTGACAAGCATGTTTGCAAGAATTATGGACTGGGTGCGGCGACTGTTTCGTCGAGAGTGCCATTATATCAATGGGCCGGAGACTCTGCCGCCCCCCTTGACCCGCGAGGAAGAAGAAACGGTGATGAATGAACTGCGGGCTGGGGACAACACCCATCGGGAGCTTTTGGTGGTGCGCAATCTGCGGCTGGTGGTGTACATTGCCAAGAAGTTTGACAGCTGCCAAACCGCCACGGAGGATCTGGTGAGTATCGGCACCATTGGGCTGATGAAAGCGGTGCGCACCTTTGATCCCAATAAAAATATTAAACTGGCCACTTACGCCTCTCGCTGCATTGAAAATGAAATTCTCATGCACCTGCGCAAGGTGTCCAATATGAAAACGGAAATGAGCTTTGATGAACCGCTTTCTGTGGACTGGGACGGGAATGAATTGACCCTAAGCGATGTGCTGGGTACAGAGCCGGACGCGGTGTCGGAGCTGCTGGAGGACGACGACGAAAAGCGCCTGCTGCGGGGAATTGTTCGGCGTTTGCCGGAGAAAGAACAGAGACTGATGGTGCAGCGGTTCGGCTTGTTTGGCGCCCGGGTACATACGCAAAAGCAGCTAGCGGATCAAATGGGCATTTCCCAGTCCTATATTTCTCGGCTGGAAAAGCGTATTTTATCAAAGATCCGCAAGGAAATGCAGCGTGAATGTGCCAAATCGTAGTTGACAAACGGTTGCGTTTATGGTACTCTATCTTACGCAGTCGGTGCTGATTGTGATGAGGGTCCACCCGTTCCCATCCCGAACACGGTAGTTAAGCTCATTCACGCTGACAATACTCGGAGGGCGACTTCCCGGGAAGATAAGTAGTGCCGACATAAAAATACGGTCCGTAGACAAAGCTATGGACCGTGTTTTTTTGCGCTTATTCTTCTGTGATTTTGCCCTTGCCAAACAGCAAGCTGATACACCACACGGCAGCAAGACCCACAATGGCATAGATAATTCGAGCAAAGATTGCGTCCTGCCCGCCGCAGATCCACGCCACAATGTCAAATTTGAATAGCCCGATGCTGCCCCAGTTGATCCCACCGATAATGGCTAGGATCAGAGCAATGTTGTTGAGTACACGCATAAATTTCATCTCCAAAAAATTAAGTCATTGCTATCTTGCCCATAGCAATGACTTTTTATGCATGTTGCTGGATTTTCAGTTAAATAGAGGTGACAAGCATCTCTAATTGACCGCTGACAGAAAAGTTGCCGTACCCGGCAGGCACTAGGAAGCTGTCGCCTTTTTGCAGCAAACGGCCGTCAATGGTACCGTTGCCGTCGGTGACTAAGATGTGCTGAAAGCTCTCTGCACCGGCAGTCAGCTGTACCGTGTCGCTGACGGCATAATGATAAACGGTGAACAGTGGGCAACGCGCCAGCAGTTGCCGGCTGCCGCCATCAATATTTTCTTTTTGCCCCATAGGCTGCGTATCGTATTTGGGCGGCTCCGGCACGGCTACATCCAGCGCTTTGGCGACATGCAGCTCCCGGGGCTTGCCGTCTGCGCCCCGCCGGTCATAGTCGTACACCCGGTAGGTCACATTGCTGTTTTGCTGAATTTCGGCGATTAGCGCGCCCTTGCCGATGGCGTGCACCGTGCCCGCTTCAATAAAGAATACATCGCCCTTGTGAATATCCACATGGTTGAGCACCTGTGGCAGCGTGTTGTTCTCAATGGCAGCTTTGAATGCTTCCTTACTGATCTTCTCCTTAAAGCCATAGATCAGCTGGGCACCGGGGGCTGCGTCCAGCACATACCACATCTCGGTCTTGCCGAATTCGTTCTCCACACGGCGGGCATAGTCGTTATCCGGGTGCACTTGAATAGACAGGTTTTCCTTGGCATCAATCAGCTTAATGAGCACCGGAAAATAGGGGAATCGGGCGGCGTTGGTGCCGCAAAGCGCTTCTTTGCCCACGGACTCGACCACCTGCTCCAGAGGCTGACCGTCATAGCTGCCGCCGTCGATGGTGTTCATACCCGCCTGGTGGCAGGCCAGCATCCAGCCCTCTGCCAGTTTGGGCAGGTCACTTTGGAACCCAAAGTCCTCTCGCAGGCGCTGACCGCCCCAAATATAATCCTTAAAGATGGGCTGTAATTTTAAAATCTCCATAGTTGTTTCCTCTGTTTCCATTGATTTCTCAGATATAATAACAAAAAAGGACTTCACTTTCAAGCCGGGATAGTGTAAAATATGGGCAAATCTATTTTGCAAACCGGGAGGTGGGCGCCTGTGTCCGTTTTAGATGTACAAAACTTAACCTTGTCTTTTGGGGAGCGCACGCTGTTTGCCGGTGTGTCTTTCTCCATCAAAGAGCGGGAGAAAGTGGGCTTTGTTGGCGCCAACGGCGTGGGTAAGACCTCGCTGTTTAAGGTGATCTGCGGCGACTACACGCCGGACAGCGGCGGCGCCTTTCTCTCTAAAAATTGTAAGCTGGGCTATATGGAGCAGCACACCTGTTCTGCCGGCAATACCGTGTGGAACGAGTTGGTCAGCGTGTTTGCGCCGTTGATGGAACTGGAGCGCCAACTGGAGGAAGTTGGTGATCGCCTGCGCAGCGGGCAAGGGGATACAGCGGCGGATATTGCCCTGCAAGACCGTTTGACGGAGCAGTTCCAGCGAGAGGGCGGCCTGACTTATAAATCCATGACACGCTCGGCGCTGCTGGGGCTGGGCTTTACGGAAAAGCAGTTTGATATGTCCACGGACAAGCTGTCCGGCGGACAGAAGTCTAAGTTGATTTTGGCAAAGCTGCTGTTGTCCAAGGCGGATTTTTTGCTGCTGGACGAACCTACCAACCACCTGGATATTCACGCAGTGGAGTGGTTGGAGAGCTTTCTTTCTGATTTTAAGGGCGCCTGCCTGATTGTGTCCCACGATCGCTATTTCCTGGATCGTATTACGGACAAAACCATTGAACTGGAAAATCAAAAGATCCGTTGCTTTAGCGGCAACTACTCCGTTTTTCTGCAAAAAAAAGCGGCGGAGCAAAAGGCCATTGCCGAGAAGTACGACAATGATATGAAAGAAATCGCCCGCCTGGAGGGTATTATTGCCCAGCAGCGGCAGTGGAATCGGGAGAAGAATATTAAGACGGCCGAGAGCAAGGAAAAGGTGATCCAGCGTATTCGTGACCAGCTGGTGGTGCCGGACGCCAAGTTGCAGAAAATCCGCTTTGACTTTACCCCCAAGTGTGTCAGCGGTGAAGATGTGCTCAGCTGCGACGGCTTGTCTAAGTCCTTTGACGGCAAAGCGCTGTTCCGTGATGTGTCCTTTGACATTAAGCGACAGGAGCGGGTGTTCCTGCTGGGGGATAACGGCTGCGGCAAGACCACGCTGCTCAAAATATTGACCGGCGAATACCCTCGCCAGGACGGCACTTTTCGCTTTGGCAGCAACTTACTCACCGGCTACTTTGACCAGGTGCAGGCCAAGCTGGACCTGACTAAAACGGTGATCGGCGAGGTGTGGGACACCTTTCCCCAAATGACGGAGACCCGGGTGCGCAATGCGTTGGCGGCGTTCCTGTTTAAGGGAGAAGAGGTGTATCGGCCTTTGTCCGTGTGTTCCGGTGGTGAGCGTGCGCGTGTGGCACTGCTGAAGTTGATGCTGGGCGGCTATAACTTCTTGTTGCTGGACGAGCCTACCAACCACCTGGACGCAGCCTCACGGGAAGAACTGGAAAATACGCTGCTTCATTATGACGGCACCATGCTCATCGTGTCCCACGACCGATATTTTATCAATAAGCTGGCGACCCGGGTGCTGGAGCTGACGCCCAACGGGGTGCAAAGCTATACCGGCAACTACGACGACTATATGGCGCATCGTGCGGTCACACAGCAGAGGACAGCTGCCGTCAAAGAAAAACCAAAGACTAATTCTTATAAAGAGCAAAAGGAGCGTGCCTCCCGCCTGCGCAAGCTGCGCACCGCCGTTACCCGGTTGGAAGCGGAAATCGAGGAGACGGAGGTAGAGATTGAAGAACTGCAAGCGCAGCTGTCTGCCGGAGCGGACTATCAGGCGCTGATGGACCTAACCGCCAAGCTGGACGCCGCCACCGCCCGCAGAGACGATCTGTACGCCCGGTGGGAGAATGCAAGCGAGGAACTGGCCGCCGGTGAGGAAGAAGTATGAGTGAACCAAAAATTGTCATCGGCGCCGGTGCTGCCGGGCTGACCGCCGCAGCGGTGTGTGCCGAGAGGGGCGGCCGTGTGCTGCTGATTGAAAAAATGGAGCGCCCCGGGCGCAAGCTGCGCATTACCGGCAAAGGGCGCTGCAATGTGACCAATGCTACCTTTGACCTGCAAGGGTTGTTGGAGCATATTCCCACCAACCCGCGGTTTTTGTATTCCGCCTTTTCTAACTTTATGCCTTATGACACCATCGCTCTGATGGAGGACTTGGGCGTGCCCACTAAGATTGAGCGAGGGGAGCGGGTATTCCCGGTATCGGATAACGCAACGGATATTGTAGACGCCTTGGTGCGCCGTGCTAAAAATGCCGGTGTGCAGTTTCTGCAAGGCACGGTAGAGCGGTTGGAACTGACCGAGGACGGTCGGCGGGTACAGGCGGTGCATTTGACCGACGGTCGCCGCTTGACCTGCCACAGCGTTGCCGTATGTACCGGCGGGTGTAGTTATCCTGCCACCGGTTCTACCGGCGACGGCTACACCTTTGCCCGCCAGTGCGGCCACACCATTGTGCCTATTCGCCCGGCGTTGGTGCCGCTGGTGTGTGATAATAATTTTATCCCGGAACTGCAAGGCCTGAGCCTGCGGAATGTTGAGATTCGGGTGACCCAAGGGAACAAAGAAGTCTATACGGATTTCGGCGAAATGCTGTTTACCCACTATGGGGTTAGCGGACCGGTGGTGCTCTCTGCCTCCAGCCATTTGACACAGCCGGAGCGGGGGGTGTATAATCTGCATATCGACTTAAAGCCCGCACTGGCCTTTGACATGCTGGATCGACGGGTGCAGAGGGACTTTTCCGCATTGCAAAATAAAGATTTGATCAACGCCTTGGGCGGGCTATTGCCCCGGAAGCTGATTCCGGTATTTGTACGCCGCAGCGGGCTGGAACCGGGCAAGAAGGTCAATCAGATCAGTCGGGAGGAGCGCCACGCGTTGGTGCGGCTGATGAAGGACTTTGTTGTGCATATCACCGACTTTCGCCCGGTGGAGGAGGCCATTGTTACCGCCGGGGGCGTAGATGTGCGCCAGGTGTCGCCAAAGACTATGGGCTCTAAGCTGGTGGAGAATTTGTATTTTGCCGGCGAGGTGCTGGATGTGGACGGCTATACCGGCGGGTTCAATTTGCAGATCGCATTTTCCACCGGCACCCTGTGCGGCCAAAACCTGTAATTCTAAAAGGGGGATTTTTTTATGATGATCAATGTTGCCATTGACGGACCTGCCGGCGCAGGCAAGTCCACCATCGCCAAGGCGGCAGCCAAGGCGCTGGGCTATATTTATGTGGACACCGGTGCGCTGTATCGCACGGTGGCGCTGGGCGCGGTGCGCGCCGGCGTCTTGGAGTCGGACGACGGCATTGCTGCGTTGCTGCCAAATTTGCTGGTGGAATTGAAGTTTGTGGACGGCAGCCAGCATGTGTACCTGAACGGAGAAGATGTGTCCGATCTGATTCGCACGCCGGAGATTAGTATGGGCGCGTCCAAGGTCAGCGCCGTGCCGGCTGTGCGGGCGTTCCTGTTAGACTTGCAACGAGATTTAGCGAAGAAAAACAATGTAATTATGGATGGTCGGGATATTGCCACTGTGGTGTTGCCCAATGCCCAGGTGAAGATCTTTTTGTCCGCTACACCGGAGTGTCGCGCGCGTCGCCGGTATAAGGAGCTGGTGGAAAAGGGACAGACGGTGACCTATGAAGAGGTGCTGGCGGATGTGAACCGTCGGGACTACCAGGACAGCCACCGGGAGATCGCCCCGCTGAAACCCTCTGCCGACAGCATTATGGCAGATACCTCGGAGCTGGATTTGCAGCAGTCCACCGACCTAATCATCAATATCATTCGGGAGCATACAAAATGAAAGAATTTGACTACACCCAGGTAAAACATTACAAAACCTATGGCTTCATCAAGACTGTATTTCGCCCGCTGGTGAAGCTTGTGTACAAAATGCGCTTTAAGGGGCTGGAGAACATTCCCAAGGGTCGCACCAACTATATTGTTGCCATCAACCACACCTGCGCGGTTGACCCGGTGTTTGTGGCGTTACCCAAGGAGGTGCCGCCCTTGCATTTTATGGCCAAGGCGGAACTGTTTAAGAATCCCATTGCCGCCTGGTTTATGACCCGGATGTATGCCTTCCCGGTGCGCCGGGGCAAGGGCGATACCTCTGCTATTGACTACGGCGTGAAGATTATAGAGGAAAATCATGTGATGGCCATTTGTCCGGAGGGTCGCCGCATTAAAGACAAGGACGGCGTGCCCCAAAAGGCCAAGGCCGGTGTGGCAGTGATCGCCAAGGCTACAGGCGCCGATGTGCTGCCGGTGGCCATTTGCTGCGACGGCAAAATCAAAGCGGGCAAGCAGGTGACTGTCCGCTACGGTAAGCTGCTGACCCAGGCTGACCTGGGACTGGATCGAGAAGAGCTGGGCCCCCACGATATTAAGGACGCTGCCGGCAAGGTGATGGACGCCATTACCGCCCTTTGGGAGGATGAGAGAGCGTGCAAATAAAACTGGCCAAGACCGCCGGCTTCTGCTTTGGCGTCAACCGGGCGGTGGAACTGTTATATGATAAAGTGGAGGCAGGGGAGCAGGTGTGCACCCTTGGCCCCATTATTCATAATGCCCAGCTGGTGGGCGAGCTGGCGGAGCGCGGGGTCAAGATCATTGATCGGGTAGAGGACTGTCCGCCCGGGTATCAGATTGTGGTGCGCACCCATGGGGTGGACAAGTGTGTGGTGGAGGAAATGGAGGCACGCCATTTGCCCTTTACGGATGCAACATGTCCCTTCGTTTTGAAGATTCATCGCATTGTGGGCAGCCAGCCGCCGGACACCACGGTGCTCATTGCCGGTGATGCGGATCACCCGGAAGTGGTTGGTATTCGATCTTATTGCCCCGGCGCCAGTTATGTGTTTAAAAATGCCGAGGAATTGCAGGAGATCCTAAAAAGTGGTGCAATTTCACCAAACAACCCGATGATTTGCGTTTCTCAGACCACATTTAGCCTAAAAGAATGGAAAAAGTCTGAGAAAATTCTTAAAAAGGTATGTACAAATACCAAAATTTATAGTACAATATGCAATGCTACTTCTGAAAGACAGGAAGAAGCGGCGGCTCTGTCCAGGGAGTGCGACGCGATGCTTGTGATCGGAGGTCGCCATTCATCAAACACCTGTAAGCTGCGAGATGTGTGTGCTGCGAATGCGCCCACCTTTCTGATTGAAACGGCATCGGAGCTGCGCGGTCTGCATCTTAGTGCCTATGCGGTGGTTGGTGTTACAGCCGGGGCGTCTACGCCGTCGGCAATCATCAAGGAGGTACTCAAAACCATGTCCGAAGAAATTAAAGAAAAGGAAGTTGAAACAACTTCAGCCGCTACTGAAGAAGTTGTGGAGACAGCAGATGCGAATCAGGCCGCTGAGGCTGCTGTCAACACATCTGCTGATGGTGAGGCATCCTCATTCGCAGAAATGCTGGAAGAATCCTTTAGCGAAGATGATAACAGCAAGGTCGTAAAGGGCACTGTTGTAAACATCACACCCACCGAGGTATTCGTTGACGTGACCGGCAGAAAGCAGACCGGTGTGATCGCACTGGCTGATCTTTCCGCAGAGCCGGTGGATAAAGCAGAGGATGTTGTCAAAATCGGCGATGTACTGGACCTCGTCATCATGAAAACATCCGATGAAGAGGGCGTTCTGAAGCTTTCCAAGAAGCTGGTGGACGCATTCAAAGGCTGGGACGAAATCGTTGCAGCGCATGAGAACGATGAAGTGCTGGAAGGCACCGTCGTTGCTATCGTAAAGGGCGGTGTTCTGGTAACCGCCAAGGGCACCCGCGTGTTTGTGCCCGCTTCTCTTACCGGCGTACCCCGTGGGCAGGAACTGGATGTGCTCAAGGGCACAACCGTTCGCTTCAAGGTTATTGACCTGAACCCGGCTCGCCGCCGTGCCGTTGGCTCCATTAAGGTGGTAGCCAATGAGGAGAAGAAAGCCCAGCAGGAGGCTCTGTGGGCTACCCTGTCCGAGGGTCAGAAGCTGACCGGTACCGTGAAGTCCCTAACCAGCTACGGCGCGTTCGTAGATATCGGCGGTATTGACGGTATGATCCATATCAGCGAGCTGAGTTGGAACCGCATTAAGCACCCCAGTGAGGTGGTTAAGGTTGGCGACACCGTAGAGGTGACCATCAAGAAGCTGGATGACGAGAACAAGAAGATCTCTCTTGGCTTCAAGAAGCTGGAGGACAACCCGTGGGAGATTCTCAAGCGCGATTATCCTGTGGGCACCGTTGTGGATGCTAAGATCGTTGGTCTGGCTGCCTTTGGCGCCTTTGCCAATGTAATCCCCGGTATTGATGGCCTGATCCATATCAGCCAGATCAGCTGGGATCGTGTAAAGACCCCCGGCGATGTGCTGAAGGTGGGCGATGAAGTGAAGTGCGAGATCACGGACATTGACTTTGACAAGAAGCGTGTCAGCCTGTCCATGAAGACTTTGCTGCCCAAGCCGGAAGAGGGCATTCCCGCTCTGTCCGACCAGGACTAATGGATTAAAAAAAGATCCCGCTTGCGGTTGCAGGCGGGATTTTTTGTGCTTGTATTTATAAAAAAGAGCCGCTGATGTCAGCGGCTCTTTTCGCCTCAGTCAATGGGTGGATCCTGTTCCTCGCTAAAAAGTGTGTTAATTACCGCTTCATAGACGCGCACCGGATTGGCCTGGAACTTCTCTTTAACTGCCTGGGCCTGTGCTTTGGTGGGCATATAGAGTTTGAGCGCCATAAAGTCCCGGTCAATATCGCTCACATGCAGTGTCACCTGGAAGGCGTTGCCGTCCGGCTCAATATCCACCCGATTCTCTCGCTGATACGTCTCCTTGGCCAGCGCCCGTTGGCAACAGGCAATGCTCTTTTCTCGCATGGTCAGAGGCAGGTCGTTCTCGATCAGTTCCACTGCCGCTTTGCACTGGGGTGTAGCGTACAGCCGATCGTCTTTTTCTACAATTTGACCGGCGGCTTTCAGCCGGTCAATGGAGTCGCAGATCTCAAAATAATTGGCAATGCAACCGGCAGTCAGTGCGTCGGTAATATTCTTAATGCTTAGGGGCTTTTCAATATTGGCAAGAATGTAGCACACCATAGCAGAAATGGAACTTTTTGCACGCAGGCCGCCGTCCTCAATGCCTGCTGTAAAGGCGTCGAATTGCAGCCCGGGATTGTAAGCGCCGTCTTTTGGATTTAGATTTTGCATAAAATCACCTGATTTATCCATAGAAATAAGGCCATAACTTGAACCGGTGACTATTTTACCACAATCGGCTTGAACTTGCAATTCATTTGTGCTATTATGTCAAAGTAGGTTATACTATATATAGTATAACGGATTTAATCGTACCGGAGGACAACAAAATGACGGAAATTACAAAAGATACGGTGATCGGCGATATTTTAGACATTTGCCCGGATGCGGCCCCTTACTTTTTGCAGATGGGTATGCACTGCTTGGGCTGCCCCGCATCTCGGGGTGAGACGGTGGAGCAGGCTTGCGCTGTGCATGGCGTAGATACAGACGATCTGCTGGAGCAGATCAACGCTCTGATCCGGAAATGATCGGTTTAACTCCGCGGTTGCAGGCTGTGGCGGACCTGGTGCCGCCCGGCTGCGCGGTGGCGGATATTGGCTGCGACCACGGCTATGTGAGCGCCTATTTGGTGCAACAGGGGATTGCGCCCCGTGTGGTGGCTGCCGATGTGCGCCCGGGCCCGCTGGGTGCCTGCCGCCGATTGGTAGAAGAACTGGGCTTGACCTTCCAAATTCAGACCCGCCTTTGCAGTGGGCTGACGGATATTGCAGATGCCGAGTGCGATGCGGTAATTTTGGCAGGTATGGGCGGAGAACTGATTGCTGAGATCTTGTCCGCCTGCCCGTATATACATAAAAAAACATTGATTTTGCAGCCCATGACCCACCCGGAGGTCGTGCGGCAATTTTTGTATACAAATGGCTTTGAAATTCGCTGCGCCCGGGTGGTGCAGGAGGGACGGCATCATTATTTGGTGCTGCTGGCTGTACCCGGCGGTGCGCCGGAGGGCTATACCCCGGCGGATTTGTATTTGGGCGGAATTACGGATTTTAGTGACAAGGCTTATTTTGAGCAGCTAATCCGCTACCTGCGCAATCGCCAAAAGGGCGGCGCGGATACGGCGGATGTGATCCGCGCCATTGAGGAAAAATTATGACGACTGTTGCAGATATTAACAACTGGATCAATTCCATTGCGCCTTATGACACCATGGAGGAGTGGGACAATTCCGGCTTCTTGGTGGGGGATATGCAGGCGCCTGTGCGCCGTTGCGTGCTGTCCCTGGACGCAACCCTGGCGGTGGTAGACTTTACCGTGGGTATGGGGGCAGAGCTGCTCTTGACCCATCATCCGCTGATTTTTCACGGACTGAGGCAGGTCTATACCGGCACGCCGGTCAGCGAATTGGTGCAAAACAGCATTGCGCTTATCAGCGCCCACACTTGTTTTGACAAGGCGCCCGGCGGTATTGGCGATCGTTTGGCTGCTTTGCTTGGGCTTACGAACCTGACCCATAGCGCCGACGGGTTTTTGACCGTTGGCCGCCTGTCCCAGGCTATGAGCGTGGACGATTTTGCCGCTATGGCCGGTGAAGTGCTGGAAAGCGATGGCTTGCGCTATACAGACACAGAGGCGCTGATCGAAACGGTAGCCGTTTGCGGCGGCGCCGGCGGTGAATTTTGGCGACAGGCGCAGCAACTGGCAGACTGCTATCTTACCGGCGAGGTGCGTTACCATGATCTGCTGGAAGCGGCAGAGGCCCAGTACCCGGTACTGGCTGCCGGTCATTATGAGACCGAGTATGCCGCCTTTATGACCTTAAAAGAAAGATTGGAACAGGCGTTCCCGGATGTGGAATTTATTTGTGCACCCCAGAAGAACCCTGTGCTGACGGTGTAAATATGGCTCTGGACGGTATTTTTTTGCACTGCTTGCAATGGGAGATCGCAGACGGTGCGGTGGGGGATCGGGTGGACAAGATCCACCAGCCTACCAAAGAGGAGATCGTGCTGACCCTGCGGGGGCGCAGCGGCGCCAAAAAGTTGCTGCTCAGCTGCCGCCCGGACAGCGCCCGGGTGCATTTTACGGATTATGCGCCGGAGAACCCGGCGAGACCCCCTATGTTTACCATGCTGCTGCGTAAGCTGCTGCAAGGGGCGCGGCTGGACGATGTGACCCAGCCCGGTTTGGAGCGAGTGCTGGAGCTGCACTTTACCGGCACCAATGAGCTGGGAGATCGGGTGACCTACCGACTGGTGATTGAGATTTTAAGTCGTTACGCCAACATTTTGCTGCTGGACGGCAACGGCAAAATTATAGATTGCATTCGCCGTATGACCGGCGAGACCGGCAATCGGCGGCTGCTGCCCGGGGTTGACTACACTTTACCGCCGCCCCAGGACAAATTAAATATTCTTACAGAGAATTTAGACGCCATTACCCACCGACTGCAAACTTGCGGTGCCACCGGCGCCAAGGCAGTGCAAAGTACCCTTTTGGGTGTGTCGCCCATTATCTGCCGTGAGGTGGAGCAGGGGCTGACCTTGGAACAGCTGCGCGCCTATGCGCTGGCGCCGTCGCCCACGGTGGTGCTGGACGGGGTGCCCAAGGACTTTGCCTTTACGCCGATCCATCAATATGGTGATCTGCTGGAATGCCGCAGCTTTGACAGCCCCAGCGCGCTGCTGGACTTCTTCTTTTACGAACGCGTGCGGCTGGCGCGGATCAAGAGCCGCAGCGCCGATCTGTTTCACCACCTGACCACCCTGCAGGAGCGGGCAGTGCGCAAGGCGGAGAATCGGCGGCAGGAGCTGCTGGACTGTGCGGACAAGGACAAGTACCGCATTTACGGCGACCTGATCACCTCCAACCAATATGCGCTGGAGAAGGGCGCGCCATTTTATGATTTAGAGAATTATTATGAACCGGGCACGATGGTGCGTATTCCGGCAGACCCGGCGCTGAGTCCCTCGGCGAACGCCCAAAAGTATTATAAAGACTATCGCAAAAAGCAGGTGGCGGAGCAAAAGCTCACCGGCTTTATTGCCCAGGCAGAGGCGGAAGCGGCGTATTTGGACAGTGTGCTGGACGCCCTGAGTCGTTCCTCTACCGATGCGGAGATTTCTGCCATTCGGGCTGAACTAACCGCCGGGGGCTATTTGCGCCATCGAGGCAAGGAGAAGCCGGCCAAGGCGCTGAAGCCGTTGGAATACCAAACGGCGGACGGCTTTCGCATTTTAGTAGGTCGTAACAATGTGATGAACGACAAGCTGACCTTAAAGACGGCAGCAGGAGAGGACTACTGGTTCCATACCCAGGACACGCCCGGCTGCCATGTGGTGCTGGTCACTGCTGGGCGGGCACCGTCGGAGTCGGCGCTCCATGATGCTGCGGTACTGGCTGCCTACAACAGCAAGGCGCGCGCGTCCTCCAATGTACCTGTGGACTATACCCGCGTCAAATTTGTAAAGAAACCTGCCGGTGCCAAGCCCGGTCGGGTGATCTATACAGATTATAAAACAATTTTTGTGACCCCCACCCGGGAGGAGACGGAGAGGATGATTCAACTTGGCTAATGTGGCTGTGATCGTGGCTGCCGGTTCCGGCAGTCGTATGCAAAGTGCAAAGAACAAGGTGCTGCTGCCCCTGTGCGGCACGCCGGTGATTGCCCGCACGGTGGCCGCCTTTGCGGATCTGCCCCAGGTGGACGAGGTGCTGGTAGTTTGTCGCCCTGCGGATGTGGACGCTATGTCTGCCCTGCTGCCTCAGGAGAAAGTGAGCTTTGTCTTTGGCGGCAAGACTCGCCAAGAGAGTGTGCAAAATGCAGTAGACACCATTGACGACTGCGATCTGCTGCTGATCCACGATGGTGCCCGACCCCTGGTGACCCGGGACGAGATTTTAGACACCCTGCATCGGGCGGAGGAGACCGGCGCGGCGGCTACCGGCGTATTTGTAAAAGACACCATTAAGGTGATCAATGATGACTATGAGATCACGGACACCCCGGATCGTTCCCAACTGATCGCCATTCAAACGCCCCAGATTTTTCGCTTTGACCTGTACAAGCAGGCAATGGAGAAAGCCAAGACCCAGGGCGGGAATTTTACCGACGATTGCAAGCTGATGGAGAACCTGGGCGTGCCGGTGTCCGTTGTGATCGGCGAGTATACCAATATGAAGATCACCACCCCAGAGGATCTGCCCATGGCAGAGGCGATCTTAAAAGCAAGGGAGAAAGAGTAATGCGTATTGGCCACGGCTACGATGTACATAAACTGGTGGAGGGCCGCCCGCTGATCTTAGGCGGTGTGACCATTCCGTTTGAAAAGGGCCTGCTGGGGCACAGCGATGCGGATGTGTTGCTTCATGCCATCTCTGACGCCCTGCTGGGCGCGGCGGCGCTGGGTGACATTGGCCACCTGTTTCCGGATACAGATGACCGCTGGAAGGGGGCGGACAGTCTAAAATTGCTGGAAGAAGTGGTGCGGGTACTGGCCGACCATGGTTATCAAATGGAGAACATCGACGCTACGCTTTTGGCGCAGCGGCCAAAGCTGGCGCCGTATATAGATGAAATGCGGGGCAATATTGCCGATGCCTGCCGGGTGGATATAGCGCAGGTCAGCGTAAAGGCCACCACCGAGGAGGGATTGGGCTTTACCGGCACCGGCGCGGGTATGGCAGCCCACGCTGTGGCGCTGATTGAAAAAGCGTAAGTCGCTGCAAAGAGGGGGAGTTTGTAAAAGATGATGGAAACAAAGGCACGGATGCGGGCGGCTGTCTTCGGCATCTGCGTCAACCTGTGCCTGTTTATGGTGAAGCTGTATGTGGGTATTTCCACCAACAGCATTTCGATTTATGTAGACTCGCTGAATAACGCGCTGGACAGCGTGGTATGTATCATCGCGCTGGTGGGCTTTTGGCTTTCCGTGCGCACTTCGCCTAAGTACCCGTTCGGGTTAGGTCGGGCGGAGGATCTCACCGGTTTTATCACTGCCGTGGTGATCGTGGGCACCGGCTTTGGCTTTGGCTATGTGTCCTTGGAGCGAACCCTGTACCCGGCGCCGGTGTGGTTTTCGGTTCGCTATGCGGTGATCATTGCGGTAACGGCGGTGGTGAAGCTGCTGCTGGGCGCGTACTATAAGCTTAAGGATCGGCGCCATCCGTCGCCGGTGCTGAAAGGGCTGTTTACGGACAGCGTGCTGGACTTCTTTATCACCTTGTCCACTCTGATCTCCTTTACCCTTACCCGGGTTGTGGGGGTACCGGTGGACGGCTACTTCGGTATTGCCATCAGCGCGGTGTTATTGATCAGCGGCGCCAAGTCCTGTGTTTCTTCCTTTGCCTGTATTTTGGGCAAGCGAGAGACGGAGAATTGCGACCGTGCCCAGGCATTGCTTACGGACCAACCGGGGGTGACCGGTGTAGCCAATGTGCAGTGCCACCGCTACGGACGGCACCTGGCCTTTACGGCAGATATTACCACGGATCAAATGACGGTAGAAGCCGTGGCGCAGTTACAAGAGGGGCTGCGGGCGCTTTTGCAGACAGAAATGGGTGCGGATTTTACGGCGGCAATCAGCCCCGGCACATCTACTGTCCAAATAGAACAAAACAAAAATGGGGGAGTAACAAATGTCTAACAAAAAAGGGGCTCTTTTGACAGAAGAGCAAAGATTGGAAAAGGCGCTGACCAAAAAGAAGCGCAGGAAGATCGCACTGAAAATTTTTATCGGCTTTTTAGTTATTTTGGCGCTGTTTGTGGGGATCACTACCATGATCTCCGTAATCGGTGTTCAGTCTAACATCAACAAGGCCCACAACTACGGTTCTGCCGGTTGTGCCCAGCTGGAATACAGCGTAGAGGACAACGGCTATGTGAACATTAAGAGTGACAAGGGACTGAAAGTGATGCAGCTGACGGATGTACATATCGGCGGCGGCTGGATGTCTATTAAAAAGGACGCTATGGCTATCAATACCGTAGCTACAATGATTCGGGTAGAAAAGCCGGACTTCGTGGTAGTCACCGGCGACATTTCTTACCCGGTTCCGTTCCAGGCAGGCACTTTCAATAACAAGTCCGGCGCCAAGATTTTTGCAGAGCTGATGGAAACGCTGGGTGTGTACTGGACTTTGGCTTACGGCAACCATGATACAGAGGCGTACAGCTATTACACGCGCGAGCAACTGACGGACTTTTACCGCAGCGAGCAATATAAGCACTGTCTGCTGCAGCCCGGTCCGGAAGATGTGGACGGCGTGGGCAACCAGGTCATCAACATCGTTAACAGTGACGGCATGATCACACGTGCATTGATTACGCTGGACAGTCACTCTTATATTGACGGTGATGTTTTGGGTATTCGTTGGCTGTACGATAATATCCACGAGAATCAGATCAATTGGTACAAGAATGTGGTACTGGATCTGGCAAAACGGAACCAAGACGCGGCCAAGGCTCTGCCGGCTGCCAAGCAGAAGTCCTATGCAGAACTGGAAAAAGTGGTGCCCACTTCCGTCTTTTTCCATTTCCCCATGGAGGAGTACCGCTTGGCCTGGACCGAGTATGTGGAGAATAATTATAAAGATACGAAGAATGTGAAGTACCGTTACGGCTTGCCCGGTGAGAGCGGCAAAGTGGTGTACTGCGGTATCCACCCGGATCAGCTGTTTGAGACAATGCAGGAGCTGGGTAGCACGGACAGCACCTTCTGCGGCCATGATCATTACAATAACTTCTCCCTGAATTACAAAGGGATCAACTTGACCTACGGCTACTCTATTGACTACCTGGCTTATGTGGGTATTTACAAGCAGGGCACCCAGCGCGGCTGCACCATCTTGGACTACGACAAAAACGGCGGCCTGGACTTCCACCAGGAGAATTATTATCAGGACAAGTACCAGAATGACGCCCGTGAGTCCGTTACCATGCAGGAGATCACCACCTCCGGATTGCCGGTGCTGGACGCACGATAATGCTTCTTTTGCGCACTGTCGGTTTTTGCCGACGGTGCGTATTTTTTGTTGCTTTTTGACGATTGGATTGCGGATTATCGGATTTTTTATGAAGAATTTTGAAATCCTATTGACAAATGGAAAAAACTTGCTAAAATAAGTATTAGCACTCGGAAGTGAAGAGTGCTAACATAAAACGAATACTTTTGACGAGGTGAAAAGTTATGACTATTAAACCGCTTGCAGACCGTGTTCTGCTAAAAGCCTGTGAGGCTGAGGAAACCACCGCTTCCGGCATTATTCTGGCAGCTTCCGCACAGGAGAAGCCCGAGGTGTCTGAAGTTGTTGCCGTTGGTCCCGGCACCGACAAACACCCCATGACTGTAGCTGTTGGCGATAAGGTGATTATCGGCAAGTACAGCGGCACCCAGATTAAGGTGGACGGTCAGGAGTACACCATTTCCGAGGTCAAAGACATTTTGGCTGTAGTTGAGTAAGGAGGAGTTCCGTTATGGCAAAAGATATTATTTATGGCGAGGATGCTCGCAAGGCGTTACAGACCGGTATTGACAAGCTGGCCAATACCGTTAAGATTACCCTTGGCCCCAAGGGCCGCAATGTGGTACTGGATAAGAAGTACGGCGCACCGCTGATCACCAACGACGGCGTGACCATTGCCAAGGAGATTGAGCTGGAGGAGCCTTTTGAGAATATGGGCGCCCAGCTGGTGAAGGAAGTTTCTTCCAAGACCAATGACGATGCCGGTGACGGCACCACCACTGCTACGCTGCTGGCTCAGGCGCTGGTGCGCGAGGGCATGAAGAATGTGGCTGCCGGTGCCAATCCCATGGTTGTGAAGAACGGCATCAAGGCCGCTGTGGACGCTGCTGTGGCCGGCATCCAAAAAGAGAGCAAGGCCGTTAGCGGCAGCGATGATATTGCCCGTGTGGCTACCGTGTCTGCTGCAGACGAGACGGTTGGCAAGCTGATCGCTGAGGCCATGGAAAAGGTATCTGCTGACGGCGTGATCACCGTTGAGGAGTCCAAGACCGCAGAGACCACTTGCGAGGTGGTTGAGGGTATGCAGTTCGATCGTGGCTACATTTCTCCTTATATGGTGACCGATACTGATAAGATGGAAGCTGTTCTTGACGACGCTAAGATTCTTATTACCGATAAGAAGATCAGCACAGTACAGGATATTCTGCCCCTGTTGGAGGCTGTGCTGAAGAATGGCCAGAAGCTGGTAATCATTGCAGAGGATGTAGAGGGCGAGGCCTTGCAGACCATTCTGCTGAACAAGCTGCGCGGCACCTTTACCTGCGTGTGCGTTAAGGCTCCCGGCTTTGGCGATCGCCGCAAGGATATGCTCCAGGATATCGCTGTATTGACCGGCGGCCAGGTGATCACTTCCGACCTGGGTCTGGAACTGAAGGACGCTTCCATGCAGATGCTGGGTACTGCCCGCCAGGTGAAGGTGACCAAGGAGAATACCATCATCGTAGACGGTGCCGGTAACAGCGACGATATTAAGGCGCGTGTGGGTCAGATCCGCACTGCTATTGAGGCCTCTACCTCTGATTTTGATCGGGAGAAGCTGCAAGAGCGCCTGGCAAAGATGGCCGGCGGTGTAGCCGTTGTTAAGGTGGGTGCTGCTACCGAGACCGAGATGAAAGAGAAGAAGCTGCGCATTGAGGACGCTCTGGCTGCGACCAAGGCTGCCGTAGAAGAGGGTATCGTTGCCGGCGGCGGTGTGGCACTGATCAACACCATTCCCGCTGTGGAGAAGCTGCTGGATACCGATGACGCAGACTTTAAGACCGGCGTGAAGATCGTGCTGAAGGCTCTGGAGGAGCCGGTGCGCCAGATCGCTGCAAACGCAGGCCTGGAGGGCAGCGTGATCGTAGACAAGATCATGGCTTCCGGCAAGGCCGGTTACGGCTTCAACTTCGCCACCAATACCTATGGCGATATGATCGAGGCCGGTATTGTGGATCCGGCAAAGGTGACCCGTTCTGCCATTCAGAACGCCGCTTCCGTGGCTTCCATGGTGCTGACTACCGAAAGTTTGGTAACTGACATTAAGGATCCGCAGGCTGACGCTGCAAATGCTGCTGCGATGGCCGCAGCATCTCAGGGCGGCATGTACTAATGCCGCTTGAGATGATGCGGCACAAGGCTCCAAATCTTTGATTTGGGAGCAAAGGTCCGGTGGACCTTTGCGTAGCCGCATGGTCGATGTGTTGCGGAAATAACCGCATAAATATAGCAAAATTTGGCCGTTGTGCGTATGCACGGCGGCCTTTTTGCGTGATATGGATCGGTTTTGACGGAACATGGTTTTATACGGATGGCAGAGCAGTCATCTAAATTGAACACACGGAAATATCTGTACCACTTATCTACAATGTATTGACTTTTTACCTCTCAGGGAGTACTATATAGCAGATTTTGGTGTAGTCTGTTTTTTTCTGCCCAAAAAGGAAATCGGAGGTGCAAATCTATGCGCAAAAAATTAACCGGCAAACGGCTGATTGCAGTTTTCCTTGCAGTGCTGATGGCACTCACTTGCTTTACTGCTCTGCCTTTTGCTGCTTCTGCCGCCACCCCGGCAACTTCTGCCGGCGGTAAGTATGTTTTTGCCTATTTTACCGGCAACAATACCAGTGAACAGAAGATTCGCTTTGCTGTTTCTGACGACGGCTACAACTTTACTGCCATCAACGGCAACCAGCCTGTTGCAAAGCAGACTACCGGCACCGGCTGTGCCCGTGACCCATATCTGTTCCGTGGTCAGGACGGCTACTTCTATATGGTAGCAACGGATATGGACGCTTCCCTTGGCTGGTGGGATGTGAACGACGCTATGACCGTGTGGCGTTCTGCGGATCTGGTAAATTGGTCCGAGGAGTCCCATATCTCCATTAAGGATGTGAAGAATGCAGACGGCACTCCTGCTTTGCCTGCCAATGAAACCGTTCATTGCTTTTGGGCGCCGCAGGTGATCTGGGACGCTTCCACCGGCAAGTATATGGTGTATTTCTCTCTGTCCACCTCCAGCTTTACCAGCGGTTCGGAACAGAAGATTTATTATATGCTTACGGATAATCTGATGGATGTGACCCATTACAGTGCGCCTCAGTTGCTGTATAAGAATCCCAATGGTGACGCCTCTATTGATGCGGATATTATGTACGATTCCGCAAACGGCATTTATTATATGTATTATAAGAATGAGGCGGACGGGGAAAAGACCATCTACTATGTGTCCTCCACGGATCTGAAAGATGCGGATCAGTATTCTGCCTGCACGCCTGTTAAGGTTTATAACAGCCGTTCCACAAAAATGGAGGGGTGCAATTCCCACTTTATTACCGGTACCAACACCATGGTGATGCTGGCAGATGAGTACGGCAACAGCGGTCACTATCTGGCGTTCCAGTCTACGGACTTTAAGAACTTTGAAAAGCTCACGGACAGCCAGTATACCTTGAACCAGTTGTCTCCCCGTCACGGCTCCGTGCTGGCCATTACCGATGAGGAATATAATACCATGCTCAAGGCCCAGCGCTCTACGGATATGCGCTATCGCTTTGACTCCGACCTAAACCTGACCTCTGACTGGACCTATACCAAGCAGACGGATTCCAGCGGCTACACCTATGAGTACCAGCTGAACAAGGCCGGTATTGCAGAGCAGGGCGGCAAGCTGTGGCTCAATCAGGGTCAGGTGTTTGTGAATGACCCGGTGATTCAGGCACTGATGAAAACGGACAGCTTTACCGTCTCCTTTAGCCATACCCGACAGACGGACGATAACGACCTGGGCACCAGCGGCACCGCGTTTGCACTGGCTGCTGCGGACAAGGACTTTATCCGCCTGGGCTGCGACGGCACGCTTTCTGTTTATTCCGGCGGTACAAATAAGACCGCTGCCAAAAAGGTGACCGTACCTGCCGGCCAGGAGGCCAATTATACCATTTCTTATAACGGCAAAGAGACGGTCCTGTATGTGGACGGCAAGCTGGCTGCCACTGTTGCGGGCGTAATCGATGCCCGGGAAGTTGCCGACGGCGCTGCATTCTATGTGGGTCTCGGCTATTCTGACGCGGCCAATAAAGCTGCCGCGTTGCGTATGATCGGCAATTACGGCAACTTGCAGTTCTCTGCCACTTCTGCCCAGGGTACCCAGTCTGAGCTGACTACGCAGGTGGCTGCCTTTGAGGCACTGCTTCAGGGCGGTAAGCTGTACACCAACGCTTCTGCTGCTTACGCTGCTTATGTGCAGGCCAACCGTCTGCTGGACGCTGTGCGTTACGGCGGTGTCGATGTGTCTGCTGTTCGGCTGAAAGCAGCCACGGACGCACTGATTGCCGGTATGGCTGCCATGCAGGAATACACCCGGCCCCAGATGGGCAAGGGCTACTTTGGCACCACGGAGGCCACCGACGGCTACACCGATGTGCTGTACAGCACCAAGGATTATGTGTATAGCGGCGAAACCACCGCTGACAGCTACCAGAGCGTCGGTTATGTGAACTTTAAGATCGCAAGTCCCAGCACCACCGTGCTGTTGAAAAACGGCGACAGCAACCCCGGCTTCCCGGTGGTTGTGGAAAGCAAGAAGATAGAGAACAGCAGTGGCAATATCTTCAACAAAAAGACCACTTACGGCAAGATCGCCTATGTGGCGCCTTTGAGCAATGACTTAATGCTCAATCACCTGTGGTACGGCTATGCGGAAGGTGCGTATAGTACCTGGCCCGGGAAGACTGCCACCAGCAACAATGCCACCTTTGGTTACCAGGCGGGCACCACGGCAGATATGACTGCCAATCAGGATAATACCGGTACTTCTCGCTTCTGGAACAACCAGGCATTCTTGAACCCCACCTTCGGCACCAATGAATATGCCAAGACCTACACCGGCTTGCAGTTCACGGCTAAGGTGATCGGTAACCGGAACAATGAGAATACGGACAACGCAGCGGAGAACCTGACCCTGAACAGCACCCAGTATGTGCTTAATTATACGCCCCTGGCAAAGGCTGTGGCCGGTCTGGATACCACCACTCAAAAGCAGGTAGCCGCCCAGTACAAAGAGGGCGGGCTGGCAGATCTGCTGGCTAAGGCGGATACCGTTAGCGGTGTCAACCCGGCAGCTTATAACTATGCCTTTGATCTTGCCGGTGCAGTGACCAGCTATCAGGCTGACGCAGACGCAGCGATGACTGCTTATAATGCAGCTACGGTAAACACCGCTGCCGATGTTTATACCAACTTGCGCACGGTAATGGACAACTGCATGAGCACCTACGCTGTAGGCAACACGGTGCTGGATAACGGTTCTACCAAGTATGTGGCCACTTTGTGGAGCGACTTTGTACAGGCTTATCAGACAGCGCAGAGCGCTTTTGCCGACCTGAAAGATCATGACTACAAAAAGGACGGCAGTGCCCTGCAAACCTTGGCCGATCACTTGCAAAAGGCGTATGATGCCCTGTGCGGTTATGGTGCATACGAGGCACTGGACAGCGCAGTCAGCCGGGTAAAGACTGTGGTGGCTGCTGGTAAGGACGGCTACTATGCCGCCGACAAGTACCAAGCACTGGAGCAGGCTTTGACCGAAGTGTTGGCTACCGCCTACACCAATGACGGCACCGCTTATGCGCTGAGCGAAAAGCAGCAGACCACCATTGATACTTGCACGGCTCAGCTGCTGTCCGCTTATACCGACTGTATGTATAGCAACCGGTTTAAGGTGACCTTTATTGCAGACGGTCAAACGGTCAGCACCGATTCTTACGACGCCAACGCCGCCGTGACCTTGACTGCGCCCAATGCCACCAACGGCACCTGGACCGTCAATGGCGTAACCGTAGCAGGGGAGGGCGCCAGCTACACCTTTGAGGTGGTGGCTGACAGTACCGTGACCTTTACCTCCGCTGCCAAGGCAGATACCGTGACGGTGACGAACCTGTCCGCTTTCGGCGACAGCGTGTACAGCCAGTATGCGGTAACTGCGGACAAGACCCTGTCTACCGTACTGGCAGCAGCCCCTGCCCGCACTTTGGTGGGCTACCACTTGGACGGCTGGCTGGTGAACGGCCAAAACGCCGCCAAGCTGGATGGCAGCCTGGCAGTGACCTCCTTTGCCAAGAACGGCACCGTCCTGATCAAACCGGTGTACAGCGCCAATGCAGGTACATACACCTTTGACGCACCGTATACCCTCACTTCCGACGCAGCGGACTTCCTGTGCTGGGCGCTGCCGGTAGACGGCAACACCTATCGTGTGGTCAGCTACTCTGCCACCTATAACTGCTACGCTACCGGCGCCAAGAGCGACTTTGTGGCAATCACCCAATCCAACTTCAATCAGTACACCTTGCAGGGTGTGACTTCTATGGCCCAGTTGGAGCAAAAGGCACCCATTGCTTCCCTGCGCGGCGCTGCGGAAGACGCTTCTTCCCAGAACGGTCAGGTGTGGAACACAGAGATCGGCAAGCTGACCTTTGTGGCGCAGTACACCCAGGGCGCAGATCCGGCCTATACGGTCACCGCCTGCGGCTTGGAGTTTAATAACGGCACAGACGGTAAGGGTACCAAGACGGTGATCACCAAGTCCAACAGCCAGACGGACAGCTGCCAGTACCTGATCAGCTACACCTTCAGCAACCCGGCGGGGCAGACCTACTCTGCGCGCAGCTATGTGGTTTACACAGACGGGCAAGGTCAGCGCCATACCTCGTACAGTCCCTGGACGAATGTAACTTTGGCAAAATAAGGAGAAACAGTATGAAGAAACTGAAATATATCAAGCCTGAGGCGGAAGTGGTGCACTTTCAACTGATGGACGGGGATCTGTACACTCTGTCCGGCGGTCAAAACGGCAACGAGACCGGCGGCGGCAGCGACCCCTTTGACGACAGCCAGTTTTAACGGCAACCTTGCAGACGGCAGCGCTTTTGCTGCCGTCTGTTTTTATGTCTTAGACAAAAATGTGAAAGACCGTGCGCATAAAATACAAAACACTTGGCGAATAACGCATATAAATAGGCAAAATAACGAAAAAACAATGAATAAATTGTGAGTAATCGCTCACTTTTCTATTGCAATTTGGATTTAATGATGTTATGATGAATTTGGCAAGGAGATACTGGACAGAATTCTGTTTCTGTTCAGTACCAAATTATAACTGCCTGGGGGATTTTGTATGAATGCATATATTCAAAGCGTAATTGATACCGTTAAGCGCCGGGATAATGCCAAGCCTGAGTATATCCAGTGCGTGGAAGAAGTGTTTAGCTCTCTGTCACCGGTAATTGAGCAGCACCCGGAGTATGTGGAGGACGATATTCTCACCCGTATGGTGGAGCCGGACCGACTGATCACTTTTCGTGTGGCTTGGGTGGACGACGACGGCAAGACCCGTATCAACCGAGGCTACCGTGTGCAGTTCAACTCATCCATTGGCCCGTATAAGGGCGGCTTGCGGTTCCATCCCAGCGTGAATTCCAGTATTATGTATTTCCTTGGGTTTGAACAGACCTTCAAGAACAGCCTGACCGGCCTGCCCATGGGCGGCGCTAAGGGCGGCTCGGACTTTGACCCTCGTGGCAAGAGCAAGGGTGAGGTTATGCGCTTTTGCCAGGCGTTTATGACAGAGCTGTACCGGCATATCGGCCCCAATGTGGATGTGCCTGCCGGTGACATTGGCGTAGGCGCCCGGGAGATCGGCTTTCTGTTTGGTCAGTATAAGCGTATTTCTGATGCGTTTGAGAACGGCGTGATCACCGGCAAGGGCCTGTCCTACGGCGGCTCCTTGATCCGCCCGGAGGCTACCGGCTACGGCGCGATTTACTATACCTGTGAGGTGTTTAAGCACCAGCACGATGATATCAAGGGCAAAACCTTTGTGGCCTCCGGCTTCGGTAATGTGGCCTGGGGCGCGATTAAGAAGATCACCCAGTTGGGCGGCAAGGCGCTGACCATCAGCGGCCCGGACGGCTATGTGTACGATCCGGACGGTATCGCCACGGAGGAGAAGATCAATTATCTGCTGGAGATGCGGGCCTCCGGTCGCGATCGCGTGCAGGACTATGCAGACAAATTCGGCGCAGAGTTCCACCCGGGAGAGAAGCCCTGGGGCGTTAAGGGCGATGTGATCCTGCCTTGCGCGACCCAGAATGAAGTGACTTTGGAGGACGCCAAGAAGATCGTTGCCAACGGCGCGAAGTATTACATAGAGGTGTCCAATATGCCCACCACTGCGGACGCCCTCAATTACTTAATGGACCAAAAGGATCTGATCGTTGCACCGTCTAAGGCTGTCAATGCCGGTGGCGTGTGTGTGTCCGGTCTGGAAATGAGCCAGAATTCCCAGCGCCTGTCTTGGACGGCGGAGGAAGTGGAGGCTAAGCTGCATCAGGCGATGATCAATATTCATAAACATTCCGTAGAGGCGGCAGAGCGCTACGGCTTGGGCTATAACCTGGTTGCCGGTGCCAATATCGCCGGTTTTGAAAAGGTCGCAGACGCTATGCTGGCGCAGGGCATTTATTAAAATTCAATTTTATCCCATAAATTTGTAACCCCCGGTACGCGTTGTACCGGGGGTATTTAATTGGCAATTATTGCTAAAATGTACCGCAAATGTTTGTGTGAATTGTATAATGAATTTTTATTGTAAATGTGTTATTGTTTAGTTGAGAATAAAGAATGAAGAAATGATAAAGTTGGAGGTGATTCACACATATTTTGTGTCATTGTTTCACTTATAGACGAAAAAGGAGAGAAGAGAAAATGAAAAAGTGGATTTGTTGTTTATTTGTATGTATTTTTTGCTTTAGCAGTATGCCGGTGTCGGCCTTGGCGCAGGATACCATGACGGAAGAAGGCGGCCCTGTGAATGAAGCCGAGTATGATTATGATCCTGTGGAACCGGGATTTGTATCCCAGGCGTGTATGGAGGTGAATGATCCCCAGGAGGACGGCGAGCCAGAGGACACTGTTGCAACGCGATCTATCGTAGATGTGACGGAATCAACGGACCGCACCATTATTTTAGATAGCCTGACGGATCAGGCTGCGAATTCGGAAGGGGATTGCGGTAACTTAAAGAATTTGATCCGTCGTGCGGATATGACTAAGTACGTAAAGACCCAGTTCCCTATTTCTTCGTCTGATATTTACAAAATTTATATGCAGGGCGGTTGCTCGGACGGTAAGTACAGTTTCTTTGCCTTTACCGTTGCCAAGAATCAGCACGATGCGGCACACATGCTGGGCGTGGTGTTCCTGACTTGTCATGAGGTGAATGGGAAATTGACCATTGATTCCTACCATTCCACTGCCGGTAATGCTGCGTTTAAGGCCATCGGGCACTGCAACAGTATGACTTATAACAGTCGCAAGGACCAGATCGTGGTTGCCTGTGGCGATGATAAGAAGCAAACCGCATACACTTTCAATGCCTCTTATCTGCGCGGTGAGACCACAAAGATTACGCTGACCCATCATTATGTCGGGTGCCGCTTTGTGGCGATCGCCTACAATGCCACACTGAACCGCTATGTGGTCAATGTGTCTGGGCAAAGAAAACGCATTTGCATACTTGACAGCGATTTTAACCTGATTGCCTATTACGGTTCTGGTCTAAAAGATGAAGGCCAAGCCGGTCAGGCGGGGTTGTATTGTGATGATTCCTATATCTACTTGGTTTACGGTCTATATGGAGTGTCAAATGATACCAGTAAAAAGGTAGAGACAGTGATGGGTGTCTTTAACTGGTCCGGCAAGCTGGTAAAAGAAGTGAATTTAGGCTTTAATCGAAAGGTGCGAAGAGATAATAAGGATCACAATAATGCAGATCATTACGAGACGGAGAATTTGATCGTATGCGGTAATAAGGTCTATATGGGCTTTAATGTTACATTTACTGATAATGGAGTTTATAGACGCCATTTTTACTATTATGATCTGTCTTCACAGTATTTCCATATCCAGTATTGTCCGGACGAAAATACTGCCGCCAATGCGCAGCTGGCGAACAAAATCTATCAAAGTATTCTGTACCAGCAGTCTACAAAGATCCGCAAGAATACATTTACCAAGACCGGTTACAAATTTGCCGGTTGGACTCTGTATATTCCCGGCGAGGATATATGGAGTTATAAGAATAACGCCGGCGACATAAAATGGTGCAAGGCCGGTCAGCAACCCACCGGGTATAAGAAGAGTGTGTATGCTGACAAACAATCTGTCAGTCAGACTGTCAAATCCGGCAAAACAGTGATGTTCTGTGCCACCTGGAAAGCGACCAAGGATTTTTATGTTTCCTTTAATGCCAACGGCGGCAGTGGTAGCATGGCGATGCAAACGGTCACCTATGATGTGGAGAAGACCATGCCAAAGAACGCGTTTACAAAGTCAGGCGAAAAGTTTACCGGCTGGATGATCTACAGCGTGGAGAGAGGCGAGTGGATCTACAAAAAGGCCGATGGGACCACTGCCTGGTATAAAGAGGGCGAAGCGCCGGTGGGTGCCTTAAAGCATACTTATAAGAACCAAACCACCATTGCCAGAACAGTAAAGGCCGGGCAGCATGTAATTTTCTATGCGCGGTGGAATGAGTTTACAATCCTATATGATGCGAACGGCAAATGCGTTACCGCCGGCAATATAAAAATACCAAAGCAGGCGATTTACGGATCAACAAACACAGTTGATAAATACAGCAACACCTCGACGAATGAACAAGCGACATTTACTGGCTATCGTCAACACCGTTTGGAGTTGGACAAGTGGCGTTACCAAAGCAAAACAGATGCCAGTCAGACACCTTGGTACAGAAAGTCATCTGTAGATACCGACAAGTATAAGCTATATCTATTTACCGGCTCTACTGTTAAAGAAACAGTTCAAATCGGCGAACGGGTCGTCTTTCAGGCCCAGTGGAAATAAGTAGGAGGTACTTATTATGAAAAAAGTATTATCTGTATTTTTAAGTTTTGTAATGCTGTTTACCTGTCTTTGCGTAGGCGGCGTATCTGCGGGGGCGGCAGAGAAAAAGTCGAATATTCAGTATTTATTTGACCGTGAGAACGAGACCTTGTATATCCGCGGCAAGGGCGCTGTACCAGCATATTATTTAGGTTGGGATGAATGTAAAAATGATGACTATAATGATAAATTTTCTGAACGAGACGAATATTATGGTATTGTAAAAGAAAGCACCAGCGATGGTAGCTACACGATCGTCGATTCGTCTGAAATCGACTATGAAATACTTATTCGTAGCATTTATCCTTCCTTCTATATCGACACGACACGGTATGTAAAGATAATCGTTTTTGAGGAGGGGATCACCTCCATTGGTGATGGCGCATTTTCCTATGCATTTCCAAAATTAGAGAAAGTAGTGTTTTCTTCCACCATTACTTCCATTGGCGGTGATGTGTTCTGCTGCGATGGCGGAGATACAAACAATATTACGGTGCCTGCGACGGTAAAGAATTTGGATTCGTGTGCTTTTTCGGGAGTAGTTAAGGGCAATGTTGTGATTTTGGGTAAATCCACCAAGTTTGTGAACATTGGTCAGTATGGCTTATTGATGGATCCAGCTGTACGCATCTATTGCTTGCCTGGATCTACCATTGAGAAGCAGTGCAAGCAGAACAACGCCAGTAAAGACCCGAATATTAAAAAGGTCGACTATAAAGTTATCAAAACGCCGGCACAGGTGAGCGGGGTAAAAGCCGGTACCACCGGCAGCACGGTAAAGCTTACCTGGAACAAGGCCAAGTACGCCAATCGGTACAAGGTGCAGCGGTATGTGGTCAGTCAAAAGAAGTGGAAGACTTATGCTACCGTTACCGGCACCAGCTATACTTTTAAGAACATGGCCGGGTCTACCAATTACCGTTTCCGTGTAATTGGCGTGAACCGCATTTGCGACGCAGATTTTAGCGGCAAGGCCAGTAAAGAGTGCAAGACAAAGACCAAGTTCGGCAAGGTGCTGGGCGTAAAAGTCAGCGGCAAGAACGGCACGCTGAGCATTAAGTGGAACGCCGTGCGGGAAGCGAAAAGTTACCAGGTGTATTACGCCACCAAGAAAGACGGCAGCTACAAGAAGCTGGGCACCGCCACTGGAACTTCCATTAAGAAAAAGGTCACCAAAGGCAAGACCTACTATGTAAAAGTCCGTGCAGTTAAAAAGAACAGCAAGGGCAAAACCGTCTACGGCGCGTACTCTGATGTGAAGTCCGTGAAAGTATAAAAAACGAATAAACAAAGAGAAGAGGAGCAAAAATGAATAAGTTTAAAAAGACGATTGCGACAGCTTTAGCCATGCTAATGACGATTTCCGTGTTGCCTATGCAGGCCGGTGCTGCCATTGCGGACGATGCTGCGGCAGAAGAGGATGTTGAGCCCATTATGGAGTACGCGCCGGATGGCGCAGATGTGGATGTTTCGTCCAATGGATCCGGCGTGGATACTTGCGAACCGATTATGGACCCGCAGTTTACCTATGCGGATGCCGATCAGTCGGCTACAGACGCGCTGCTTCATGAGAGCGAAATATCACCGCTGGATATTTGGGAAGACGAGCCTACAGACTTGACCTTAAAGCTGGGCGGTATTTCCGATGCGGCGGCCAAAGCGGAGGGGGATTCCGGTAATTTTAAGCGTTTGGTGCCGCGTAGTACGATTAAAGCTTATGCGGACAATGAGTTTGGAAGTCTCGCTAGTAAATATTGTAATCCGTATATGCAGGGTGGTTGCTCTGACGGCAAGTATATGTTTTACATGATTTTAGTCAACGATGGTGCGCTGGATCAAAAGAAAGAGTTGGGACGATTTATCCTTGCTTGCCATTTTGATGACAGTGGGAAGGTAGTTGTGGATAGCTACCGTTCGGATCGTGCCAACAGCAAGCTTGCTACTCTTGGCCACGCAAACTGTTTGACCTACAATAGTGTGACAGATGAAATTGTGGTGGCTTGCGGCGGTGGAGATAACCAAACGATTTGCAAAGTCAATGCGGACTATTTCCGGGGCAAAACCTCCACCTTAAAACTGTCTAAGCACTATATCAGTTGCAGATCCTCCAGTATTGCATTTAATCCATATTTGAACCGGTATGTTGTTTGTGTGGTTAGTTCGGATGATACAAAAAGTACGACATATAATTATTTTTGCATATTTGATCGCGACTTTAATCTAATTGCTAAGTGTAAAGATACCAATATGCGTACAGGCGGAGATCGCAGAGATCATCAAGGTATATATTGCGACAATAATTACATATACGCTTTGTATTATGAACCGTATAAGACGGATGATCAAAGCGCCGTTCAGAATCACATGGGTGTATATAATTGGAGCGGTCAGTTGGTGCGGGAAGTCAACTTTAAGTTTGATCGACGAAAGGTTGGTGCTTATGTTGACAGTATGGAGTTTGAGAGTATATTTATGGTTGGTAATAAGGTCTATGCTGGCATGAACTTCTTTTACGCCAAAGATACGCAATCAAATGCGCGCCACTTTTATCTGTATGACTTGTCTCCGTTCTTCTTCCATATTCAATATTGCCCGGACACGAATGTGAGCAAATATAAGGCCGGTAGCGGGGAGGTCACTTCTCATGTGCTTTATGGTGTATCAACGCCCATTCGTAAGAATACCTTTATAAAGAAGGGTTATAAATTTGCCGGTTGGTCGCTATATATTCCCGGTGAGGATATATGGAGTTATAAGAATGACGCCGGAGATATTAAGTGGTGTAAGGAAGGGCAGCAGCCTGCCGGGTATAAGAAAAATATCTACAAGGATAAGCAGAATGTGAGCCAAACAGTCAAGTCCGGCAAGACGGTATTCTTCTGTGCCAACTGGACGGCAACAGACTATTTCTATGTATTCTTCAACCATAATACCGGCGGTAGTGGTACGATGGATATGCGGCAGGTAAAGTATGGCACCGAGACCCAAATGCCTAAGAGTACCTTTACCAAGTCCGGCCGTACTTTCAAGGGGTGGCAGATTTATAATTCAGACACCGGTATGTGGCTATATAAGGTGCCGAACAGCACAGACACAGCCTGGTACAAGGAGGGCGAAGCACCTGCCGGTTATGTGAAGCGGGTGTATTCCAACGGCACGACCATTGCCCGTACCATTTATGCCGGACAGCATTTGGTATTTTTTGCCCAGTGGAATGAATTTGTCATCTATTATGATGCCAACGGTGCCCATGTGTATCCGGGTTATGTTAAGACGCCCACATTTGCTGTGTATGGTAGTTCCAATACAGTGCAAAAATACAAAAAAAATGAAACACAGGAAAAGAGAACGCCTAAAGGTTATCGTCAGCACCGAATCGAATTGGACAAATGGCGTTATCAGAGCAAAACAGACACATCACAAACCGCCTGGTTTAAGAAAAGCGATGTGGACACCAGTAAGTATAAGCTGTATTTATTTGAAGGATCAACGGTAAAAGAGACTGTGCAAATCGGCGAACATGTTGTTTTCCAGGCACAGTGGTCATAACTTTTGGAGGAATCAGCATGAAGAAGACATTATCTGTATTTTTAAGTTTGGTTATGTTGCTTAGTTGCCTGTGCTTTGGCAGTATAACTGTCCAGGCGGCTAAGGTGAAAGCGGATAATTTAACATCACTCTATGACGCTGACACACAGACACTGTATATAAAAGGCAAAGGCAAAATTCCGGCGTATTACATGGGCTTTAGCGGGAGAGAATACGATAGCTATGTAGCTGAAAAAGATTATATATCGGACGCCTCCATAACCATTCGTAATCCTAATGGCGATATTGCCGAAGTGATTACGGATCCAAATGATCCGCGTTTGCAGGAGCTTATTATACGCCGCACTTATCCCAGTTGGTATGTGGATATTACCCGTCATGTGAAGAAACTGGTGATCGGCGAGGGCATTACGGATATTGGACACAGCGCCTTTAATTCTTCTTTTGACTCCTTAGAAAAGGTTGTGTTGCCCAGTACATTGAAGACAATAGGGGATTGTTCGCTGGATAATGATAGCTTGAAAAGTATTGTAATACCTGCGTCTGTTGGATTTTTGCATAGTGAGTTTTTGGACAGTGACAGCTATGCCAAAGTCGTTATCAAGGGTAAAAATACTTATTTCCCTGAGGATGGAAATGGTTACATCAGTCGGTTGAACTATAAAATTTATTGTTTGCCCGGCTCAAGAATGGAAAAGCAGTGCAAGAAATATAATAAAGGCAAAAAAGCGCCGTACACGATCGACTATAAAGTTATCAAAACGCCGGCGCAGGTGAGCGGGGTAAAAGCCGCCACCACCGGCAGCACGGTAAAGCTCACCTGGAAAAAGGCCAAGTACGCCAACCGGTACAAGGTGCAGCGGTATGTGGTCAGTCAAAAGAAATGGAAGACTTATGCCACTGTTACCGGTACCAGCTATACTTTTAAGAACATGGCCGGGTCTACCAATTACCGCTTCCGTGTGATTGGCGTGAACCGCATTTGCGACGCAGACTTTAGCGGCAAAGCCAGTAAAGAGTGCAAGGCAAAGACTAAGTTCGGCAAGGTGCTGGGCGTGAAAGTCAGCGACAAGAACGGCACGCTGAGTGCCAAGTGGAACGCCGTGCGAGAGGCGAAAAGCTACCAGGTGTATTACGCCACCAAGAAAGACGGCAGCTACAAGAAGCTGGGCACCGCCTCCAGAACTTCCTTTAAGAAAAAGGTCACCAAAGGCAAGACTTATTATGTAAAAGTCCGTGCAGTTAAAAAGAACAGCAAGGGCAAAACCGTCTACGGCGCGTACTCCGATGTGAAGTCTGTATATGTAGATGGGTAAAATCGTTGCGGCGGTCGGGCATGTGCTTGACCGCCGCTTTTGTATGTGTTAAAATGAAACAAATTGGATTTGGTGGTGTTGGTATGGCGCATTATGAAGCCTATATTGCTCGCTACGGCGACCGGGATTTTAACGAAATGCCCTTTAATGAGGTGGACGGGCTGATTTTTTCTCAGCTGGTGTATGTGGACTATGCGGGGATCGTTGGGGGCGCAGACGCCCAGTTCCAGACCCTGCTGGACGACGCGGCGCGGCAGTATTTTGCTCTGCACCCGGCAGAGGAGATCGACAATGAGATCGGTATTGTGCAAAAGGCGATTTATCTTTTGCAGCTGTGTGCAGACACGCGCCGCTATGGCAACACCCGGTTGTCCGCTTATGTGAATAATGTAAACATCAAGATCGACAAGCAGTTTTCCGCCGTTGGCTTTCACCTGAACGACGGCAGCCTGTTGGTGGCGTTCCGGGGCACGGACACCAGCATTACCGGGGTAAAAGAATCGGCCATGCTCAGTTATATGTTCCCGGTGCCGGCCCAGATTGAGGCGCTGTACTATTTTCAGGAGACGGCGTCTCTGACCGAGGGCGATGTGCGGGTGTGCGGCCACTCCAAGGGCGGCAATTTGGCTGTTTTTGCCGCCGTGTCCTGCTCCAATTCACTGAAAAAGCGCATTCGCGGCGTGTATGAATATGACGCGCCCGGGTTCCCGGAGCCCATGGTGCACCGCTATGACTATCTGGAAATGCGGGACCGGTTGTTCTCTTATGTACCGGAGCGATCGGTAATCGGCTGTCTGTTGGAGCACAATGCAGATACCAAGATTGTGCAAAGCGAGAACGAGGGCTTGAAGCAGCACCAGGCTGCCTCCTGGGTGGTGGAGGACGACCGTTTTTGCTATGTGCCCAGTCGGGACGAGGCGTCGCTGTTTATTGAAAAGTACATCAAGATGGTGATGGACGATGTGGGGCCGGAAAATATGGAGACGGTGTTTGAGACCCTGTTTACCTTTTTCGAAAGCGCCGGCATTACCGATTATGAAGCGCTGCGGAGCTTTGACGCCGGGGATATGCTGCGCACCCTGTACTCCGTGACCGACATTACCGAGGATCAGCGTCACTTGCTGGAGCATACATTGAAGTTGGCGGTGAGCGATTTGTCCCGCCTGCTCTATAAAGAAAAGATTGAGAGTTACATTAAGCGCCTGGACGCGGTGATTGCCCCGGAGGAGGCAAGCCGCACTAAATCCGGTTTGCGCCGCACCTCGAGAGAAAAGAAAGAACCGGCCGATAAAGAGAAAAAAGAAAAGGAAGAGAGAAAAGAGCCAAAACCGAAAGAAAAAGCGAAGAAAGAACCAAAACAGAAAAAAGAAAAGCCGGCAAAGCCGGCAAATAAATAGGCAAAAGCCGCTGACAAGTGTCGGCGGCTTTTGTCTATTCTTAATTCGATTCGTCTTTGGGTTTCAAATACTGGCTATTATACTTTTCAAGAAATAGCAGTACACTTTGCTTGAGCACTTCTATCTGACTTTTCAGATAATACTCGTCCTCAAACATAGCATAGTGCACACAGGCGCGCACAAAAATAAAGATCAGCGGCGTGATGACCGTATAGGGAATGCCGATCTTCGGCTCCAGCTCTTTTGCGTACTGGGTGTAACGCTCGGTGACCCCTTGAAAGAACTTCTTGCCGTGTTCAATGTACTTGGGTAAGGTGTAAACCTGGTACATCAGGCGGTATTTTTTACCGTGTTTTTTGGCGGTCCAGTAGGGAACTTCCTCAAGAAACCGCATCACATCTTTTGGGTCTGTGGGTGCCATGGTCAAAAAGTCGTCCTCCACCTTGGACATACAGTAGGCGGTGGAGTCGATAATCAGCTCGTCCAAATTTTTAAAATAAACATACAGGTTGGCTTTGGTGCAGCCGCAGGCTTCTGCCAGCGCCTGGGTGCCGGTTCCGGTTAATCCGTTTTCCGCATAGCAGGCAAAGCATTTTTCCATCATTTCCTGCCGTTTCATATCATGCTGTTGAGGAATTCGCTTCATTGCTTGTTGCTCCTATGAGATAAATCCATTCGATTACTTAGGATAGCATATCCTGTCAAAAGAAGCAAGTCACTTTCTGTGAAAAAAGGACGGTACATAAACCGTCCCCTTTTTTATAGAAGATTTATAGCCTCAAACGCGAGTCACCCGAAAGCCGGTACAGGCATAGGCGGTGTCCGTAACCGGGTACTGCTTAAAGAACTGATATTGGGAGTAAGAACTGGAAAGAATCTCTCTGCCGTCCTCCTCAATGAACTCCACAATGTGGGGCACAAAACGCAGAGCCTCAATATCCTCCGGGGTACAGCTCTCGTGGTACTCGGTCATTAACGCTGTGAACTCCTCCTTGGTAAACGCCTTTGAGACGATACGCTTCGGGTCAATAGGCGCAAACAGGGGAGAAATGATAAAGCGAGTCTTGCCCACTTTTAATGTGACGCAGTCGGTGAGCACCAGTACATCTTTTCCGCTTGCCTCCAAGGTTCCCAAAAAATCGCTCTTTAAGGTCTTGTAGTCACCGGGCAGGGTCAGGTAAGTTTTGCGGTCTATCATCGTGGGTCCTCCTTAATTGCTATGACGGGTTGTGTAATGGGCAAATCATTGGAAATTGTAAAATAATTTTGTTCTATTTTACTATATTCTCTTCACAATTTCAATAGAATGTGGTAAAATAAGCCAAAGAATAGGGCAACTCTATTCTGTTTTAGGGGGAATGACTATGAAAGCAAAGAATCCGGGCGCTTTGTCAGGGCGCACCTGGACCTCCATTCTGCTGTTTGGCCTGATCGGCCAAATTGCCTGGGTGGTAGAGAATATGTACTTCAGCCGTTTTATGCAAAATGAGATCACCCGCGCGCCTTATGCCACTACGCTGATGGTGGCGTTCTCCGCACTGTTTGCTACACTGTCTACGCTGCTGGGCGGCGCCATCTGCGACCGTACCGGCAAGCGCAAGGTGTTTATCACCTGGGGGTATGTGATCTGGGGCTTTACCATTATGGCCTTTGCCCTGATCCCCATGCAGCCGGCGCCGGATAAAGTCAAGGCCATGGTGATTTTGGTGGTTGTCATGGACTGCGTGATGTCTGTGATCGGTTCCATCAGTAACGATGCGTCTTTTAACACCTGGATCACAGATATGACGAATACCGCCAATCGCAGCAAGGTAGATACCATTTTGGCAGTACTGCCGCTGCTGGCCATTGCCGTTGTGTTTGTGGGCTTTGACGGGCTGACCAATGCTTCTGCCACTACCGACGACTGGAAAAAGTTCTTTATGCTCCTGGGTATCATTCCCACTGTCGGCGGCCTGATCGGCGTGTTCTTGATGAAAGACAAGCCGGGTCTGCAAAAAAAGACGGACGGTAATTTTCTGGCCGACTTTGTGTACAGCTTAAACCCGAAAGTCATCAAAGAAAACAAGTTGCTGTATGTTTGTCTGTCCGGCAATATGGTGGCGGCTATTGCATACCAGATCTATGTGAACTATTTGTTCAATATTATTGAGGGCACGCTGCAAATCAAGGACTATATTGTCCCGGTGGCCATTATTGGCCTGGCGGCGGCCGTGGGCTCCGTTTTGGTGAGTACCGCTATGGATAAAGTGGGCAAAAAGCACTTTTTCTATCCCACCATTATTGCCGGGATCATCGGCTGCGTAGTTATTTGGAGCGCTAAGTTTTTCGTAGGCAAAAACCTAAAGGCGGAACTGGCGATTTTAATTGTCGGCGGTATTTTGGTAATTGGCGTAACCCTGGTGATGGCAGGGTTGTTTACCGCTTCCTATCGGGACTGCATTCCAAAGGGCCGGGAGGGTCTGTTCCAGGGCTGCCGAATGGTACTGTATGTGCTGGTGCCCATGATTATCGGACCGCTGATTGCACAGTTTATTATCAATCAGTATAATAAAGGCGTTACCGATAGCGCGGATATTGTGTATCCCATGGAGCTGTTCTTGGGTGCCGCTGCGGTTATGGTGTTCTGCTTTATTCCCGCCTCTGTTGTGCGCAAAAAGCAGGACGCGGTGCATGAAAAATTGCTGGAAGAAATGAAAGAGGAACAAACCAAAGCGTCTGCAAAATAAATGCCGATAAGCCCTCTCCCCGGAGGGGGCTTATCCGGTGCTTTTGCGGCGGCGGAATTCACCGTTTTGTAATCAAATTATGTCTTGACTTTAGGTCTTGTGTCCAGTATAATATCTGTTTAGAACGAACAGCAATTTTGATGGAGAGTACAGAATATGACATTGCTTATTCAGAACGCGCGCTGCTGGAACGGCGGCGGGTTTCATACGGCAGATGTCCTCTTACAGGGAGGCAAAATAAAGTCCCTCGGCACCTCCATTTCCTCTGATGGGGTTAATGCCCTTTTTGACGCAAGGGGTCAGTATTTCCTTATACCGGGTTTCGTTGATGTGCATGTGCATCTCCGTGAGCCCGGTTTTTCTTATAAGGAGACCATTGCCACCGGGTCCGGGGCGGCAGCTGCGGCGGGCTATACGACCGTTTGCGCAATGCCCAATCTGACCCCGGCGCCGGATACCCCGGCTCATTTGGCAGAGGAACAGGCGATCATTGACCGGGACGCCAAAATTCAGGTATTGGCCTTTGCCTCTATTACCAAGGGGCGTAAAGGTAGTGGCGAATTGGTGGATTTTGAAGCGCTGTCACCAAGGGTGGTGGGCTTTTCCGACGATGGTTGCGGTGTGCAGGACGAGGGCTTAATGCGAGAAGCGATGGCGCGATGCAAGGCGCTGAACAAGGTGATCTCCGCCCACTGCGAGGTCAACGATCTGCTGAATGGCGGCTACATTCACGACGGCGCTTACTGCAAGGCGCACGGTCACCGGGGCATTTCTTCCGCCTCTGAGTGGAAGATGATCGAGCGGGACTGCCGCCTGGCGTCGGATACCGGTTGTCGTTACCATGTGTGCCACATTTCCACCAAGGAGAGCGTGGAAGTGATTCGAGAAGCGAAAAAAAGCGGCGTGCCCGTCACCTGCGAGACCGGCCCCCACTACCTTGTTCTGTGTGATGAGGATTTACAGGAGGACGGTCGGTTTAAGATGAACCCGCCTTTGCGCAGCCGCAGCGATAGGGAAGCCTTGTTAGAGGGCGTAGCAGACGGCACGGTGGATGTGATCGCCACCGACCATGCGCCTCATAGTGCTGCGGAAAAAGAGAAGGGTCTGTCCGGTTCTGCCATGGGTATTGTGGGTTTGGAAACGGCATTCCCGGTGCTGTACACCAAGCTGGTGCGCACCGGCGTGATGACTTTTGAAAAGCTGATTCAAATGATGGCCGTGCGGCCAAGAGAAATATTTGACCTGCCGGTTGGCGAGATTGTTCCCGGCGCACCGGCGGATCTGTGCCTGCTGGACACGGACTGCAACTGGACGGTAGACCCGGACAAGTTTGTGACCATGGGCAGGGCAACGCCTTTTGCCGGTTGGCAGGTGCAGGGCAAAAACAGATTGACGGTATGGAGAGGAGAAGTAGTATATGAAGCCTTACGATAAGCAGTTGGTGCTGGAGAACGGCAAGCAGTTCTTCGGCTACGGCTTTGGCGCAGATAAGAGTGCCATTAACGAGATCGTGTTTAACACCTCTATGGTGGGGTATCAGGAGATCGTTTCCGACCCCAGCTATACAGATCAAATGGTCGTGATGACTTACCCGCTCATCGGCAACTACGGTATGACCGATGAGGATTATGAGACCAAGATTCCCACCATGGGCGGCCTGATCGTGCGGGAATACAACGATCAGCCCTCCAATTTCCGCTATACCAAGATCCTGTCTGAGGTGCTGGAGGAATATGGAATTCCCGGTATCAGTGGGATTGACACCCGCATGCTCACCCGCATCATTCGAGACGAAGGCAGCCAAAAAGTGGGCATCTTCCCGGCGGATATGCCCTATGACAGTGCCCTGTGGCAGGTGAAGAATTACACCATTCCCACAGATATGGTGTCTCGGGTCAGCTGCAAAAAGCGCTGGTATTCCCGTACCCCTAACCATAAGTACGATGTGGTAGCCATCGACTGCGGGATAAAGCTGAATATTATCCGCAAGCTGAACGAAAAAGGCTGCAATGTGACGGTCGTGCCTTACGATACTACAGCGGAGGAGATTCTGCGAATGCACCCGGACGGACTGTTCCTGTCTAACGGTCCCGGTAACCCGGAGGATGTGACCCCGGTGATCGAAGTGGTGCAGCAGCTTAAGGGCAAGCTGCCTATCTTCGGCATTTGTCTTGGGCACCAGATGATCAGCCTGGCGCTGGGAGCGAAGACCTTTAAGATGAAGTTTGGCCACCGGGGCGGTAACCACCCGGTGAAGCATTTGGAGAACGGCAAGATCGAGATCACCTCGCAGAACCATTCTTACGCGGTGGATGTGGCCTCCCTGGCCGGCACAGAGCTGGAGTTGACCCACATGAACCTGCTGGATCGCACAGCTGAAGGTGTGGCCTCCCCGGAGAACCGGCTGTTCTCCGTGCAGTACCACCCGGAGAGCGCACCCGGTCCTCAGGACAGTGCCTATTTGTTTGACCGGTTTATTGATTTGATGGAGGAGGCGCAGAACCATGCCTAAGCGTACAGATATTCATAAAGTATTGGTGATCGGCTCCGGCCCTATCGTCATTGGCCAGGCGGCGGAGTTTGACTACGCCGGCACCCAGGCCTGCCTTGCCCTGCGTGAGGAGGGCTATGAAGTAGTGCTCATCAACTCCAACCCTGCTACCATTATGACCGATACGGATATTGCCGATAAAGTCTATATGGAGCCGCTGAATTTGGAATATGTGGCGCGTATTATCCGTCATGAGCGCCCGGACGCTATCTTGCCTTCCCTGGGCGGCCAAACCGGTTTGAACCTGGCGGTACAGCTGGCGAAAAAAGGCGTGCTGCAAGAGTGCGATGTAGAAATTCTCGGCACCAGCTTTGAGTCCATTGAGCGGGCTGAGGACCGAGAGCTGTTTAAGGAACTTTGCCAGGGACTGGGGGAGCCAGTGCTGCCCTCAGAGATCGCAGAGACCCTGGAGGACGGTCTGCGTGCTGCTGCAGAGATCGGTTATCCCGTTGTGCTGCGCCCGGCCTTTACCCTTGGCGGCACCGGCGGCGGCTTTGCGGATGATGAAGAAGAGTGCCGTGTGATGCTGAAAAATGCCTTGGCCCTGTCACCGGTGCACCAGGTGCTGGTGGAAAAGAGCATTAAGGGCTATAAAGAAGTAGAATATGAGGTGATGCGGGACGCCAACGATACCGCCATTACCATTTGTAATATGGAGAATATTGACCCGGTGGGTATCCATACCGGCGACTCTGTGGTGGTGGCACCTTCTCAGACCCTCACCAACAAAGAGTACCAGATGCTCCGTGATTCAGCTTTGAAGCTCATTCGGGAGTTGAAAATCGAGGGCGGGTGCAATGTGCAGTTTGCGCTGGATCCCCATTCATTCCAGTATTATCTTATTGAGGTAAACCCCCGCGTCAGCCGTTCCTCTGCCTTGGCTTCCAAGGCCAGCGGCTATCCCATTGCCCGTGTTAGCGCCAAGATTGCCGTGGGTATGCATCTGGACGAGATTCCTATTGCCAATACCCCCGCTTCCTTTGAGCCTACCCTGGACTATGTGGTCACCAAGATTGCTCGGTTCCCCTTTGACAAATTCGCCGACGCCAACAATACGCTGAACACCCAGATGAAGGCCACCGGCGAGGTGATGAGCGTTGGCCGCACCATGGAGGAGAGCCTGCTTAAGGCGGTGCGCTCCCTGGAGATTGGTGTTTGCCACCTGTATATGAAGAAATTTGACACGTACAGCCAGGAGGAACTGCTGGACTATATCCACACCGGCACCGATGATCGGTTGTACGCCATTGCCCAGTTGATCCGGCTGCGCTGCGATTTGAACCGCATTTATAATGCCACGAAGATTGATATGTGGTTTTTGGAAAAGTTCAAGAACATTGTGGACTTTGAGGCGGTATTGCGAGCCAACCCCCGGGATGAACAGACCTTACGGGACGCAAAAAAAATGGGCGTGTCCGACAAATTTATCGGCCAGCTGTGGGGCATGACGGAGGCGGAAGTCTTTAACCTGCGCAAGTCGATCAAGCTGTTCCCGGTGTATAAGATGATCGACACCTGTGCCTCTGAGTTTGATTCCTATGTGCCGTACTTCTACTCCACCTATGAGGAGGAGAATGAGTCCGTTGTATCAGATAAAAAGAAGATCGTAGTGCTTGGCTCCGGCCCCATTCGCATCGGTCAGGGTGTGGAATTTGACTACTCCACCGTTCACGCGATTTGGTCCATTCGGGACGCCGGGTACGAGGCGATTATCATTAATAACAACCCGGAGACCGTGTCTACCGACTACACCACCTCGGACAAGCTGTATTTTGAGCCGCTGACGGTGGAAGATGTGATGAATGTGATCGAGCTGGAGCAGCCCATGGGCATTGTGGTGTCCCTTGGCGGTCAGACCGCCATTAACCTGGCGCCTCCGCTGGACGCACTGGGTGTGCCCATCATCGGCACCGACGTGGCTGCCATTGACCGGGCAGAGAACCGGGACAGCTTTGAAAAGGTAATGGAAAAGTTGGGCATTCCCCAGCCTAAGGGTCTGGCGGTCACGGATATTGAAGAGGGCGTGCGCGTTGCCGCCTCCATCGGTTATCCTGTGCTGGTGCGCCCCTCCTTTGTATTGGGCGGTCGTGCCATGCAGATCGTTGCCAATGAGGAGAGCCTGCGTCATTACCTGCAAACGGCTGTGGAGATCAACACTGATCAGCCGGTGCTGGTGGATAAATACATTATGGGTAAAGAGCTGGAGGTGGACGCCATCTGTGACGGCACAGATGTGTTCATTCCCGGTATTATGGAGCATGTGGAGCGCACCGGTGTACATTCCGGCGACTCTATCAGCATCTACCCCACCTTCTCCGTCAGCCAGGCGGTCAAGGACAAGATTATTGATTATACCGTTAAACTGGGTACGGCCATCGGCATCGTGGGCCTTTACAATATCCAGTTTATTGCAGACAGCAACGACGATGTGTATGTGATCGAGGTGAATCCCCGTTCTTCCCGCACGGTGCCGTTCCTGTCCAAAGCCACTTCCGTGCCTATGGCGCACATTGCCACCCAGGTGATCCTGGGCCACAGCTTAAAAGAGCAGGGCATTACGGAGGTGTATCCCAAGGAGAAAAAGCGCTGGTATGTGAAGGCGCCTGCGTTTTCCTTTAGCAAGCTGAAAGGGATGGACACTTACCTGTCCCCGGAGATGAAGTCCACCGGTGAGGCCATCGGCTACGACAAGAGCCTGACCCGCGCTCTGTATAAAGCGTTACAATCCAGCGGGCTGCATGTGTCTAACTACGGCACGGTGCTGGTGACCATAGCGGATCAGGACAAGCCTACTGCGCTGCCGTTGATTCGTCGGTTCTACGACCTGGGCTTTAATATCGAAGCCACCGAGGGCACCGCCAAGTACCTGAAAGACCACGGCATTCGCACCCGGGTGCGGCAAAAGCTCACTGAGGACGACAGCGATGAAATCTTGATGGCACTGCGCCAGGGGCACATTGCCTATGTGATTAACACCATTGATATTAACCACGGTGACAGTCATTCGGACGGCTCGGAAATTCGCCGGGCTGCGGTGGAAAACAATGTGACCATGTTCACCTCGCTGGACACGGTAAAGGTGCTGCTGGATGTGCTGGAGGAGATCACTCTGGGCGTGTCCACCATTGACGCGGAGTAAGCGTATGTATAAACAAGGTATTTTTACAATAGAAGAAAATCGACCTCTGACCGCCAGCGTGTACCGTATGGTGCTGGCAGGGGACACCCGGTACATTACGGCGCCGGGCCAGTTTGTGAACATTGCCCTGGAGGGCAAGTTTCTGCGCCGCCCCATCTCCGTCTGCGATTACGACAGCCGGACGGTGACCATCATCTATAAAGTTGTGGGGCAGGGGACGGCCCAAATGGCAAAGATGCAGCCGGGGGAGACGCTGGATGTGCTCACCGGCCTGGGCAACGGCTATACGATGGAGCCTGTGCACCACGCGCTGCTTATCGGCGGTGGTGTAGGCGTGCCGCCCCTTTACAATCTGTGCAAGTGCTTGCGGGCTGCCGGGCAGCAGGTGACGGTGATTCTGGGTTTTAACACGGCGGACGAAGTGTTCTATGCTGAGGAATTCGCCGCACTGGGTGCGGAAGTGCGGATCACCACCGTGGACGGCAGTGTAGGCACCAAGGGCTTTGTGACGGACGCTTTCCCGGCGGATTATGACTACATTTATACCTGCGGTCCGCTGCCGATGCTGCGGGCGGTATATGACCGCTCTGCCACCTCCGGTCAGTTCTCCTTTGAGGAGCGCATGGGCTGCGGCTTTGGCGCTTGTATGGGCTGTTCCTGCAAGACCAAGTACGGCAACAAGCGCATTTGCAAGGACGGACCGGTGCTGGTAAAGGAGGAGATCATATGGTAGACCTGCATGTGAATTTGTGCGGGCTGGAGTTGGACAACCCTGTGGTTCCTGCCTCCGGCACCTTCGGCTTCGGCAAGGAATTCAGTGAATTTTATGATATTAACATGTTAGGCTCTTTCTCCTTTAAGGGCACCACAAGGGATGCTCGTTTTGGCAATCCTACCCCCCGCATTGCAGAATGTACCGCCGGCATGATCAATGCCGTTGGTCTGCAAAATCCCGGGGTGCACCATGTGATCCAGCATGAGCTGCCGGAGCTGAAAAAAATCTTTCACAAGCCGGTGATCGCCAACGTGAGCGGATTCTCCGTGGAGGACTATGCCTATACCTGCCAGCTGCTGGACAAAGAGGAGCAGGTGGGAATTTTGGAAGTGAATGTATCTTGCCCCAATGTGCACGGCGGCGGTATGAGCTTTGGCACCGATCCGGCCTGTGCCGCAGAAGTGACCCGGGCGGTAAAGGCAGTGGCAACCAAGCCGGTGTTCATTAAGCTGTCGCCTAATGTAACGGATATTGTAGCCATTGCCAAAGCTTGCGAAGAGGCCGGTGCGGATGGTATTTGTCTGATCAACACCCTGCTGGGCATGCGCATTGATCTTAACCGGCGTCGACCGGTGATTGCCAACACCATGGGCGGTTTTAGCGGCCCGGCGGTGTTTCCGGTGGCGGTGCGTATGGTGTACCAAGTGGCCAGTGCCTGCAACATTCCCGTGATGGGCTGCGGCGGCGTTACCAGTGCCCGGGATGTGGTGGAGATGATGATGGCCGGTGCCACGGCTGTACAGGTAGGCGCTGCCAATTTGGTAGACCCCTACGCTTGCAAAAAAATCATTGAGGATCTGCCGACTGTGTGCGCAGACCTGGGGATTGATAAATTAAGTGATGTGATAGGAGTGGTGAAAAATGGGTAAAGATGTGATCGTGGCTTGCGATTTTGCAAGCGCAGAGGCAACCTTTGCGTTCCTGGACAAATTCACAGAGGAAAAGCCTTTTGTGAAGATCGGTATGGAGCTGTATTACGCAGAGGGTCCGTCCATTGTACGGGAGCTGAAAAAGCGTGGACACAAGATCTTTTTGGATCTAAAGTTGCACGATATTCCCAATACGGTAAAGAAGTCCATGGCGGTGCTGAGCCGACTGGATGTGGATATGACCAATGTGCACGCTGCCGGTACGGTAGAGATGATGGAGGCTGCGCTGGAGGGTCTGACCCGGCCGGACGGCACGCGTCCACTGCTGATCGCTGTGACCCAGCTGACCTCCACCAGTGAAGAGCGTATGCAAAAAGAACTGCTCATCAACGCGAATATTAACGACACCATTGTGCAGTACGCAAAGAACGCCAAGACCGCCGGTTTGGACGGCGTGGTGTGTTCACCGCTGGAGGCAGGTATGGTGAAGGACGCCTGCGGCAAGGCTTTTATGACCGTGACTCCCGGCGTGCGCTTTGCGGACGGCGACCTGGGCGACCAGGTGCGAGTGACCACCCCTGCCAAGGCAAAGGAGATTGGTTCCGACTACATTGTGGTGGGCCGCCCCATTACCGCTGCCGATGACCCGGTGGCTGCGTACAGACGCTGCTGCCGTGAATTTATAGATTAAGGAGTGTTATTATGACCATTACTAAGGAACAGATTGCAAAAGATTTGCTGTCCATTCGTGCTGTGTTCTTAAAGCCGGACGATCCCTTTACCTGGGCTTCCGGTATCCACAGCCCCATTTACTGCGACAACCGGCTGACTTTGTCCGCTCCTGCGGTACGGAAAGATGTGGAGGCCGGACTGGCTGAAATTGTAAAAGAGAAGTTCCCGGAAGCTGAGATGCTGATGGGCACCTCTACGGCGGGTATTGCCCACGCAGCCATTACCGCTACCATTTTGGACCTGCCCATGGGTTATGTGCGCTCCGGTCATAAGGATCACGGCCGCCAAAACCAAATTGAGGGCAAAATGGAGCCGGGCACGAAGGTCGTGGTGATTGAAGATTTGATCTCCACCGGCGGCTCTGTGCTGGAAGTGGTAGATGTGCTGCGCCAGGCCGGTGCTCAGGTGCTGGGTATTGCCTCCATCTTCACCTACGGTCTGCAAAAGGGCGTGGAGCGCCTGGCCGCTGCCAATGTGGTGAATTACAGCCTGTCTGACTTTGACACCCTGTCCAAGGTGGCTGCCGCCGAGGGCTATATCGCAGATAAGGATATTGCCAAGCTGACCGCGTTCCAGAAGAACCCCCAGGACCCGGCTTGGATGGAACTGTAAGCAGAAGGAGTGGTCTTTATGCGCCATTGTTTAGATACAACGGACTTTACGGTAGAAGAGATTGACGATTTGATCCACTTGGCTACGGACATTATCGCCGACCCTAAGAAATACGCCCATGTGTGCGACGGCAAAAAATTGGCAACCCTGTTTTTTGAGCCGTCGACCCGCACCCGCCTGTCTTTTGAAGCGGCGATGATGGAGTTGGGCGGCAATGTGCTGGGCTTTGCAGAGGCCAATTCTTCCTCTGCCTCCAAGGGCGAGACGGTAGGGGACACGGTGAAGATCGTGTCCTGTTATGCGGATATTATCGCTATGCGTCACCCGCTGGAGGGTGCGCCCCGGGTTGCCAGCTTTAAGAGCGATGTGCCCATCATCAACGCCGGTGACGGTGGCCACAGCCACCCCACGCAGACCTTAACGGACCTGCTCACCATTTATCGGGAAAAGGGTCGTTTGGATCATTTGACTATCGGCCTTTGCGGGGATTTAAAATTTGGCCGCACGGTGCATTCCCTCATTAAGGCTATGTGCCGCTATACGGATGTGGAGTTTGTGCTGATTTCCCCCAAGGAGTTGGCAGTGCCGGATTATATCAAAACGGATGTGCTGGACGCCTCCGGTATGAAGTACACAGAGGTGGAGCACATGGAAGATGTGATGCCCCGGCTGGATGTGCTTTATATGACCCGTATCCAGAGAGAGCGCTTCTTTTCGGAAGACGAGTACCTGCGCCATAAGGACGCCTTTGTACTGGACCCGGAGAAGCTGGAAAGCGCCAAAGGCGACCTGACCATTATGCACCCGCTGCCTCGGGTTCATGAGATCACCGTGGATGTGGACGACGACCCGCGAGCCAAGTATTTTGAACAGGCCAAGAACGGCAAATACATGCGTATGGCGCTGATTATGACGCTGCTGAAGTGGGGAGGTGCACTGGAATGACCATTGATTCGATCCAAAACGGCTATGTACTGGACCATATCCCCGCAGGTATGGGTATGCGTATTTATAAGCTGTTGGGGCTGGACAAGACCGACGCCCAGGTGGCGCTGATCCAAAACGCCAAGTCCTCTAAAATGGGCAAAAAAGATGTGCTTAAGATCGCTACGGACAAGTTTGACTTGAACTTGGACGCGGTGGCGTACCTGGCGCCCCATACCACCGTGAATGTGATTTGCGGTGGAAAAGCGACGGAAAAGCAGGCGCTGCGTCTGCCGGAAAAGCTGGTGAATATGGTGCATTGCCCCAATCCGGCGTGTATCAGCAACCACGAGCAGGTGGATGATGTGTTCACCCTGGTTGACCCGGACAAGGGCACCTACCGCTGCCTGTACTGTGAGACCGCAGCAAAATAAGAATAGACTGTATAAAGAGAGCCACCGGCATTGCCGATGGCTCTTTTTCTGTTCTTATAAATCAGTCAACAAAGTTGGTGAGAATGGCTCGCTCCGTTTTGGGCGGCTCTACGCCGGCGGCGGCACCGGCGGCTTTGCACTTCAAGAAGTAAGCCATATTCCGCGCCAGTACCCGCATCACCTGCAGACCCTCCAGGTCATTCATTACATCCTCCGGGGTAAAGCCGTGAACCATATTCCAGTACCGAGAGGAGATCACCGGCATTTGGGCAATGGTAAAGTACTTGTTCAGTTGGTCCAGGGTGGCGGTGGTGCCTGCCCGGCGGGCGCTGGCTACTGCTGCTGCGGGTTTTAAGTAAAAGGCTCTGCCTTTGCCGCAACCGTCGGAATAGAACACCCGGTCCATAAAGGCGGTCATATTGCCGGTGGCCGCTGCGTAGTGTACCGGCGAGCCAAAGATGAAGCCGTCCGCTTCCTTGGCCTTGGCTGTAAAGGCGTTCACCGGGTCGTCGTCAAAGGCACATTTGCCCAGCATGATGCAGCCATGACAGCCGATGCAGCCGCCAATGGGCTTGTTTCCGATCCAAAAGATCTCGCTGTCAATGCCTTCTTCTTGCAGTGTATGGGCGACCTGCGCCAGGGCTGTGTAGGTGCAGCCGTGCTGGTGGGGAGATCCGTTGACCAATAAGACTTTCATCGCTGTGCCTCCTTAACGAATTCGGTCAATGACCGTTTGTGCGTTCTTGTAAATTTCATCTGTATCTGTGTTTAAGAACCGGCCGTTTTCGTAGAGAATTCGTCCGTCTACCATAGTTAGGCGTACATTGGTTTTTGCACCGCTGTACACCAGGTTTTTGGTGATGTTGTTGATGGGCTGCATATTGGGCCGATGCAGGTTGATCACTGTTAGGTCCGCCAGTTTACCGGGAGCGATGCAGTCCGCTTCCGGCAGTCCCATACACCGGGCGGAGCCTGCGGTGGCTGCTTTTAATATGGCGTTGGCGTCTGCCGCTGCGGCGTTCTTCTCCCGCAGCTTTTGCAGTACGCAGATTAGATACATTTCGCGGAACATATCCAGTGCGTTGTTGCTGGAGGGACCGTCTGTGCCCACCGCCAGGGGAATGCCCATTTGCAACATTTTTTCCACCGGGGCAATGCCACTGGCCAGCTTGGCGTTGGAGCCGGCATTCAGCACCGCGTAAACACCGTGTTTTTTGTAAATGTCCAGGTCCTCATTGCTGACCCAAACACTGTGAAACGCACCGCCCCCGTAGTTCCACAGCCCCAGCTGCTCAAACAGCGCCGTAGGGGTCATGCCGTAGCGGCCGATGCAGTCCTGCACCTCGCTCTCCGTCTCGCTGGCGTGCATATACACCGGCGCCTTGTACTTCTCTGCCAGCGCCGCAATGGCCTCCATAATGGAGCGGTTGGTGGTGTACTCTGCGTGGAACCCCAGTTGGTAGGACACCAGCGGGTGATCGTTGTTGTAGGTGTTGTAGTATTCTTCTAAAAGTGCCGGGCTTTCATTAAAATTATTGACCGCGCCGCACATCACCGTGCGGAACCCGGCGTCCACCGCCGCCTTTGCCATGGCTTCCGGAAAGTAGTACATATCAAAGCAGGCAGAAATGCCGCTCTCCAAATACTCCAGGAATGCCAGTCGGGACAGATGATAAATATCCTCTGCGGTTAGCTTGGCTTCCAAGGGGAAGATTTTGTCATACAGCCAGCTTTGTAGGGGCAGATCGTCGCTAAAGGAGCGACCAAATGTCATGGCCGAGTGGGTGTGGGCATTCTTAAAGGCCGGCATCAGCAGATCACCGTTCAGGTCGATCTCCCGGTCCGCTTTTGCCCCCGGGTTCGCCCCCAGGCACACAATACGGTTGCCGTTTACCCATACCTCTTGGTGCGTAATATTCATTTGGTCCTGTTGCAGTGTCAGTACAGGGCCGTTATAGAATCGTATCATACTTCCTCCTGAAACAGGGCGCGCAGGCTCTCGGTGTACGGCGGGCGCAAAATGCCTTTGTCCGTAATAATGGCGGTGATCAGGTTGTGGTCCGTAACATCGAAGGCCGGATTGTAGCACTTGGTTTGAGGCAGCGCCGTGGGGTGATCAAAGTACAGTTTCTTGATCTCGTCTCCGGGGCGCTCCTCAATCTGAATATCTGCGCCGGTGGCACAGTTGGGATCCACCGTGGAGGTAGGCCCAAGCACATAAAAGGGAATACCATAGTGCTTTGCCAGAATTGCCACCCCGGAAGTGCCGATCTTGTTGGCGGCGTCACCGTTCATAGCCACTCGGTCGCAGCCTACCAGCACCGCTTGGATCCAGCCGTTTTTCATCACCTGGCTGGCCATGTTGTCACAGATCAGGGTCACATCCACGCCGGCTTTTTCCAATTCATAGCTGGTGAGCCGTGCCCCTTGCAGCAGGGGACGGGTTTCGTCAGAGAACACCTTAAAATTGTAGCCCTTTTCCTTGCCCAGCAGGATCGGTCCCAGTCCGGTGCCGTAGCGGCTTGTAGCCAGCTCGCCGGCGTTGCAGTGGGTCAGCAGACCATCGCCATCCCGGAGCAGGGACAAGCCGTAAGCGCTGATTTTGCGGCACATTTCTATGTCCTCGGCCTGCACCGCCAAGGCTTCTGCCACCGGGTCACCGCCATTTTCCATCACCTTTGCCAGCCGTGCAGTGGCCCAGCTCAGGTTCACAGCCGTGGGGCGGGCGCTGTCTAAGTAGGCTTTGCACGCCGCCGGGTCGTCCTTGCCAAACAACGCCATAGAGAATGCGGCGAAGATACCGATGGCCGGTGCGCCCCGTACTGCCAGCGTTTGTATGGCTTCAAAGGCCGCTTCCTTGCTGCCAATGGGCAGCCACTTTGCTTCATTGGGCAGCAGTCGCTGGTCGAGAATCTCCAGTCGTCCGTTTTGGTATTTCAAGTTTTCCATATTGTCACATCCGTTTCACAGTTTCAAGGATCAGGGATTGGAAATTCTCAGCCACCTTAGCGGCGGTTTCACCCACCTCCTCGGAGGTCAGGGGACAGTCCAGCAGACCGCTGGCCAGGTTTGTAATGCAGCTGACGCCGGCCACGCGCAATCCGCAGTGCCGGGCGGCCTGCGCCTCAATGGCGGTACTCATACCCACGGCGTCCGCACCCAGAGCGGCGCACATTTTGATCTCCGCCGGGGTTTCAAATGCCGGGCCTTGCAGTTGAATATAGACGCCGCTTTTCAGCGGAATATCCAGTGCCTTTGCCGTTTGGCGAAACAGGCGCTGCAAATCCTCGTCATACACATGGCGCATATCCGGAAAGCGTACACCCAGCGAAGGGTCGTTCTCACCCCGCAGGGGAGAGGGGACCAAACTGGAAATGTGGTCCGTCAGCAGCATCAGGTCCCCGGCATGCAGATCACGGCGAATACCGCCGCTGGCGTTGGTCAATAGGACGGTGTGAATGCCCATTTGGCGCATCAGGCGAATGGGCATCACTACCTGCTGGGCCGTATAGCCCTCATACAGGTGCACCCGGCCGTCCATGAGCACCACTTCTTTGCCACCAATGGTGCCAAAGACAAATCGTCCTTTGTGTCCCGGCGCCGTAGAGACCGGGAAGCCGGGAATGTCGCTGTAAGACAGGGCCTCAGCCCCTTCAATTCTGTCTGCAAGGGCACCCAGCCCGCTGCCCAGCACAATGCCGATTTGCGGCTTTCTGTCCCTTAGTACGCTTGCACTCAATGTGTCCATTATTTTCACCTCTCGGGATTTTATGATTTTATTATAGTGTTTTTTCATCGCCAAATCAACAAAATCTATTGCATTGGCAGAAAGTTTTTGGTATCATTGAGAGGTAGTATTTTATTGTTGGAGGGACAATAGAGCGATGAAGAAGATCCTTTCCGTTTTGTTGTGTTTGACTCTGGTGGCAGTGGGCGTTTTTGCTTTTGCAGGGTGCACAAAAACATCAGATCTAAAGTATGATGTGGCGCTGATCACCGATGGTGGCAGTATCCACGATAAGGCCTATAATCAGTCTGCCTGGGACGGGGTGCAGACCTATGCCAATGAGAATTCCGCCAAGGCCGTCTATTACCAGCCGGCATTAGAGGAGAACCAAGAGCTGACCACCGATGTGGTGGAGCAATATGTAAAACTGGCTGCGAACAAGGGCGCCAAGTACATTGTGCTGCCCGGCGAGACCTTTGCCGTGATCTGCTACGAGCTGGCCACCATGTATCCGGAGCTGCATTTTGTTTTGCTGGACGCTGTGCCTCATTCTGCCGGAGACAAGTCTGCGCGGCTGCTGCCCAATGTAATGAGCGCCAGCTTTGATGACCTGCAAAGCGGCTATTTGGCCGGCTTTTCTGCCGTGCTTCAGGGGAATACCAAGCTGGGTTACCTGGGCTCGGTGCAGAACGACCATTCCTCCAACTACGGTGCCGGATTTGTACAGGGCGCTGCCGCAGCGGCGGATACCCTGGGCGTACCGGTGCAGCTGGATTATGCGGATTATGACTCTCCGCTGTTGGACTATGACTACTCTGTGACTTTGACTCCGGTGTATAAGCCCATCAAAGAGGCAGACAAAACCTGCCACAAGGTGGTGGTGGAGAACGGCAACGGTAGCGGTACTTACAAAGAGGGTCAGAATGTGACCGTTTCCTGCGATCTGTTTAACGAGCAGGGGGAGAAGTTCGACCACTGGGAGGTTAAGAGCAACACCGAGGGTGTGAAGGACAAGAAAGTCAATGTGTCCAGCAAGAAAAAGACCGAGATCAACCTGATTGTGGAGAAGTGTGACTGTACGCTGACCGCCGTTTACACCAAGGCGGAGGGCAGCGTTGGCAGCGTGGCTGTGCTGAAAGCGGACAAATCCGCTACGGATAAAGTCTATGACAACACGGTCGGTGAAAAGGTGTGGGTCACCGCACCGGCAGCAGCCCAGGGTATGGTCTTTGATCACTGGGAGAGCACCGGTCATGCAGAGAATATTGAGAACGCTAAGGAAAAGTCCACCAATGTAACGGTGGAGGAGAACCCGGTGGTACTGACCCCGGTGTATGTGGTATCTACCGATCCCACATTTGCCGTAACGGTAGAGAACGGAACCGGCAGCGGCTACTACCTGCCCGGCGATACGGTACATATTACCGCTAACTTACCCAAGGACGGTTACTATTTTGACCACTGGACCAACAGCGATAAGGATGGCAATTCCGCCGGTCTGGCGCTGGAAAGTGAGTATTACTATGATACCACCTTTGAGATGGTGGATCGTTATGCCTCCATTGCAGAGAGCATGATTGACAAGGGCGACAAGGCGCTCTTTGCCGGCGGGTGCGATAAGTCCGCTTCTCTCTACACGGCGAAAAATGCTTTTGATCTTAGCGATGTGACTGTGATCGGCTCCGGTTTTAACGAGGACGGCGCCGCCTATTCTGTGGTGAAGGAATACGGCACTGCAGCGGCTGCTTGCTTAAAGGACTTTAAGGGGGCGTCCATTTACAATGCCGGTTGCGCCAACAAGGCCATTACCTGCAACCTGCCGGACGGTGAGAAAAAGGAGGAGCTGCAAAAGAAGCTGGACGCTGTGTACACCCAGTTGGGCGACGGCACCATTCAGCCCATGGCCGCAGCGCCGGGCGCCGATGTGCGCAAGACGTTTGCCTCTAACTGCCTGACTCTGCACTACTGGATCTTGCAGTCCGTGAAGGTCAGCAAGTGATTTTGGAATAACAAATAAGAACGAGCCTGCACCCGCCGGTGCAGGCTTTCTTTGTTTACCGGGGAATTGGCAAATCCCACCGGTTCGGAATTGACAAATCCCATCGGAATGAGTATAATTAGAGCATTACTCCGTAAAATAAGAGATATAGATTGGATGGTTTGATGGAAACAAAAAAGAATCGAAGTACATTCTCCGGAAAAGTGGGATTTGTACTGGCAGCGGCAGGCTCGGCTGTGGGTTTGGGGAACCTGTGGCGCTTTCCCTATTTGGCAGCTAAGTACGGCGGCGGTATCTTCCTATTGGTGTATATTGTTTTAGCGGTGACCTTTGGCTTTACCCTGATGGTTACGGAGATCGCTATTGGTCGTAAAACCCGGCTCAGTCCTATGGAGGCCTTTGGCTCGCTGAACAAAAAGTGGAGCTGGATGGGCAAGTTGGTGACTTTGGTGCCGGTACTTATTCTGCCTTACTACTGCGTTATTGGCGGTTGGGTTACCAAGTACACCGCCACGATGATCTCCGGTGCCGTTCAGGACGCGGCCGGCGACAACTATTTTTCTTCTTTTATTTCCGGCACAGGCGAGCCGCTTTTGTGGTTTTTGCTGTTTATGACCGCTACGGCGGTGATCGTATTTTTAGGCGTAGAAAAGGGAATTGAAAAGTTCAGCCGCGTATTGATGCCGGCGCTTTTGATTTTGACGATTCTGCTGTCTATCTTTGTAGTCACCCGTCCGGGCGCCGGCGCCGGCGTGGCTTATTATTTAAAGCCGGATTTCAGCAAGCTGAGCATGATGACTGTGCTGGCTGCTTTGGGGCAGTTGTTCTTTTCCATGTCCCTGGCTATGGGCATTATGATCACTTATGGTTCTTATTTGCGTAAGCAGGATCACATTGAGCAGTCCGTGCGCCAGATTGAAGTGTTTGATACTTTGGTGGCATTCCTGGCCGGTTTGATGATTGTACCGGCGGTGTTTGTGTATTCGGGCGGGGACGAAAGTGCCTTGGGCAAAGGTCCCAGCCTGATGTTTGTAACCCTGCCTAAGGTGTTTGCCGAGATGAAAATCGGCAACTTGATCGGCGCCGGGTTCTTTATTCTGGTATTGTTTGCGGCGCTCACCAGTTCTGTGTCCGTGATGGAGGCCATTGTGTCCGGGTTGGACGATCGCTACCACTGGGGCCGCAAAAAGGCTACGGTGATCTGTTATATATATGCCGTGGCATTGGGCATTTGCTGCTCCTTGGGCTTTGGCAAGTGGTCCTCCTTTACGATTTTCGGTTTCTCCATTTTGGATTTCCTGGACTTTGTGTCTAACAGTCTGTTGATGCCGGTTGTGGGTATGCTCACCTGCATTATGGTTGGCTTTGTGCTGAAGCCCCAGCTGATCGTTAACGAAATTGAGTTGAACGGTCCCTTTAAGATGAAGAAGTTTTATTCCGCGATGGTTAAGTGGATTGCACCGCCTTGCCTGCTGGCCATTCTCATCAGTTCTATTTTAGATACGCTGGGTATCGTCAAACTGTAATAAAACATAAATTTAAGCGCGTACAGATTTCTGTACGCGCTTTTTGCTGTCCTTCTTAGGTTTTAATATTCGATCTCTCCCTTGTAGACGGTGTTGCAGTCGCCGGTAAGGGTAATACGGTCGTCGGTGTAGTTTACCAGCAGGTCGCCGCCACGCACCTTTACGGTAACATCAACGCCCTTTTTGCAGTAGCCGTTCTCCACCGCAGCTACAACGGCAGCGCAGGCGCCGGTGCCGCAGGCCGGGGTCTCGCCGTTGCCGCGCTCCCAAACCCGCATTTTAATGGTGCTCTCATTAACGATACGCACAAATTCCGTGTTTACCCGCTCCGGGAACAGGGGACTGTTCTCAAATTGCGGACCGATCTGTTGTAAGTCCAGCTTGTCCACATTGTCAACAAACACCACGCAGTGGGGGTTACCGGTAGCCACGCAGGTAATGTTATATTCCTTGTTGCCGATGGTTACCGGATGACAGATGATTTTGTCGCCGGGCAGGTCAACCGGGATCTTGGCCGGATTCAACTCTGCTTTGCCCATATCTACCGTTACAGAAGATACCTTGCCGTTGCGGGTAAACAATTGCAGGTGCCGCACGCCGGAGGCGGTGGCAATGGTCATCTCGGTTTTGGGCACCATGCCGTTATCGTACAAGTATTTGCCCACACAGCGAATGGAGTTGCCGGCCATAAGGCCCTCGCTGCCGTCCATATTGAAAATGCGCATTCTGGCGTCGGCAATCACGCTCTTTTCAATCAGTACAATACCGTCTCCGCCGATGCCCTTGTGCCGGTCGGAGAATTCAATGGACAGACTCTCCGGACAGGTGATGATGCCGCACTGGTTGTTGAAGAAAATGTAGTCGTCGCCGCTGCCCTGCATTTTGGTGAATTTCAGCAGGCCCTTTTCGCTGCGCATGTGGTTGATGTCCACCAGCTCGGTGTTCATTTGATTGTAGCGAGAGGCGATAATATCTGCCAGGGCGTTGGCAGTGTCCAGGCTGGTCAGGGTGGCAATGCCCAGCTGATTGGCCCGGTTGTGCAGCTTAATATAGTCTGCAATGGACTTTTTATCGCTTTTGCCGGTGTAGACGATGTAGTCCAATTTGCCGCTCTCTACCAAGTCCATAATGGAGTTGTCCTGGCGCAGCTTGTTGACCACATGCACCTCAATACCCAGGGAGCGAATAGCCGCCGCCGTCTCCGGCGTTGCCCATAATTCTGCGCCCAGGTCGTCCAGCTTTTTCGCCAGACCCACGATCTCAAACCGGTCTTGTTTTGTTACGGTGATGAGTACCCCGTGGCGACCCTGCTTTTGGCTTTCTACCTTATACCCGGCAGATACCAGCCCCTTAAACAGCGCTTCGTTTAAGTTTTTGCCTACGCCCAGCACCTCACCGGTGGATTTCATCTCCGGCCCTAACTGGGAGTTTACATCATTGAGTTTTTCAAAGCTGAATACCGGCACTTTTACCGCACAGTACGGCGGCGTGCGATACAGCCCGGTGCCGTAGCCCAGGTCTTGCAGCTTTTCACCTACCATGATTTTGGTTGCCAGCTCCACCATGGGTACGCCGGTGACCTTGCTGATGTAGGGAATAGTGCGGGAGGCTCTGGGGTTGACCTCGATTACATACAACTCGTTGCGATAAATCAGGTACTGGATATTAACCAGTCCCTTGGTGCCCAAAGACAGCGCCAGCTTTTCGCTTACATCGCAGATCTTGTGGAGCATCACATCGTTCAGGTTGTAAGGGGGGTACACAGCAATAGAGTCGCCGGAGTGCACACCGGCTCGTTCAATGTGCTCCATAATGCCGGGGATCAGCACATTTTTGCCATCGCTGATGCAGTCCACTTCCAACTCGGTGCCCATCATATACTTGTCTACCAGCACCGGGTTTTCGATCCCTTGTGCCAGAATCAGCTCCATATAGCGGCGCACATCATCATCCGTGTAGGCGATGGTCATATTTTGCCCGCCGATCACATAGCTGGGGCGCAGCAGCACCGGATAGCCCAGTTCGTTGGCTGCTACCAGTGCCTGGGGCATGGTCATCACGCTGGTGCCCTTGGGACGGAAGATGCCGAATTTCTCCAGCAATGCGTCAAACCGTTCCCGGTCCTCGGCAATGTCGATGGACTCGGCGCTGGTGCCCAAAATAGTAATACCTTTTTCATCCAGGAATTTAGTCAGCTTAATGGCGGTTTGGCCGCCAAAGGCCACCACCACCCCAATGGGCTTTTCTACCTGAATCACCTGCATCACATCTTCCGGGCACAGCGGCTCAAAATACAGTCGATCGCCGGTGTCAAAGTCAGTGGATACCGTCTCCGGGTTGTTGTTAATGAGAATGACTTCATAGCCCAGCTCTTTCAGCGTCCACACACAGTGCACGGAGCTGTAATCAAACTCAATGCCCTGCCCAATGCGGATGGGGCCGGAGCCAAGTACAATGATCTTTTGCTTGCCGCTTTGGGGCAGGCTGCGTGCCTCGCAGTGGGCGTCATAGGTGGAATAGAAGTAGGGCGTCTCTGCAGCGAATTCCGCACCGCAGGTGTCTACCATTTTATAGACGCAGTCCTGATGATAGGGAATGGAGCCGCCGCTGATGCGCGCCAGGGCTTCATCGGTATAGCCGTAGTGCTTGCCCTGCATGTACTGCTCCCTGGATAGGGGCAACCCGTCGATTTCTTTTTCATAATCCGCCAGGTTTTTCAGCTTAGCCAGGAACCACTCGTCGATCATGGTGATTTGGTGGATTTCCTCTATACTCACGCCCTTTTTCAGCGCAGCGAATACGGAGAACAGCCGCAGATCATCCTGGTCGTGCAGCTTCTCGTGTATATCCAGTCCGTCCAGCGCCTTGTTGTTTAGTGTGTCCAGCCCGATTTCCGCGCCGCGTACTGCCTTCATAATAGCGGCCTCAAAACAGGGTGCAATGCTCATCACTTCGCCGGTGGCTTTCATTTGGGTGCCCAGCTTGCGGGAGGCGTTGACAAATTTGTCAAAGGGCCACTTGGGCACCTTGACTACCACATAATCCAGGGTCGGCTCAAAGCAGGCACAGGTCTTGCCGGTTACATCGTTTTTAATTTCGTCCAGGGTATAACCCAAAGCGATCTTGGTGGTCACCTTGGCAATGGGATAGCCGGTGGCCTTGGACGCCAGGGCGGAGGAACGGCTGACGCGGGGATTGACCTCAATCACGCTGTACTCCATGCTCTCCGGATTCAGGGCAAACTGACAGTTGCAGCCGCCCTCAATGCCCAGCTCGGTGATAATATCCAGAGATGCGGAACGGAGCATTTGGTACTCCTTGTCCGCCAGGGTCACAGCCGGGGCAATGACGATGGAGTCACCGGTGTGAACGCCCACCGGGTCAAAGTTTTCCATAGAGCACACGGCAATCACATTGCCGGCGCTGTCCCGCATCACTTCAAATTCAATTTCTTTCCAACCGGCAATGTACCGCTCCACCAGCACCTGGGTAATGGGGGAGAGCATCAGGCCGTTTTTGGCGATTACATCCAGCTGCTGCTGGTTATAAGCCACGCCACCGCCGGCACCGCCAAGGGTAAAGGCCGGACGAATGATTACCGGATAGCCGATCTCTGCGGCAATCTGCCGTGCGTGCTCCGGGGTGGTGGCAATGTCGCTGGGAACCACAGGCTGGCCCAGCTTCATCATGGTGTCGCGGAACAGCTGCCGGTCCTCGGCTTTGTCGATAGCCTGAGCTGTTGGGCCCAGCAGGGTTACGCCCATTTTGTCCAAATAGCCGTCCTTTGCCAGCTGCATACTGATGGTCAGGCCGGTTTGGCCGCCCAGGCCGCCTAAGATGGAGTCCGGGTGCTCTTTTTCAATAATGCGCTTCACGGTCTCTTCCGTCAGCGGCTCTAAATAAATATGATCCGCCAGCGCCTTGTCCGTCATAATGGTGGCCGGGTTGGAATTGACCAACACCACTTCCAGTCCGGCGTCTTTCAGCACCCGGCAGGCCTGGGCGCCGGCATAGTCGAACTCTGCCGCCTGGCCGATAACGATGGGGCCGGAGCCGATCACCAGTACCTTTTTGATATTCTTATTCAGCGGCATGGCCCTCGCCTCCAATCATCTGTAAAAATCGGTCGAACAAAAAGCGGGTGTCGTGGGGTCCGCTGCACGCCTCCGGATGGAACTGTACCGTAAAGGCGTTCTGGGCAGGGTAGTCGATCCCTTCGCAGGTGCCATCGTTGGCGTTCACCCAGCGCAGGGAGCCGCCGCTGGCCTCAATGGTATCGTTCACTACCGCGTAGCCGTGGTTTTGACTGGAAATATAGGTGCGCCCGGTTTGCAGGTCCTTTACCGGCTGGTTCACGCCACGGTGACCGTATTTCAGCTTTTCCGTCTTGCAGCCCATAGCCAGTGCCAGCAGTTGGTGCCCGAGGCAAATGCCAAAAATAGGCGCCTTGCCGATTAGCTTTTTCAGCTGAGCAATGGCAGCGGTGTTCTCTGCCGGATCTCCGGGACCGTTGGACAGCATAATGCCATCCGGGTGCAGCGCTAAGATGTCCTCCGCCTTGGTGTCGTAGGGCATGACCGCCACATTGCAGCCACGCTTGTTCAGCTCTCTTGCAATGTTGGCCTTGGCGCCGTAGTCCAGCAGCACCACATTGTGCTTGTGCTCGTCGGCAGACAGCAGTTGAGGCTTGGTAGCAGACACGCTTTTTACTGCGTCTGCTACCGCATAGTCCCGCACTTTGTTATAGTCCACCACACGGGGATCGTCACAGATCACGGCGTTCATTACACCGCTTTCCCGAATGGTCTTTGTGATCTCTCTGGTATCTACGCCGTAGACACCAATAATGCCTTGGGATTTTAAGAAATCGTCCAGGGTCTCCCGGCAGCGGAAGTTGGAGGGCGCCTGGCAATACTCACGCACGATATAGGCGCTCACATAGCTTTTGGGGCTCTCCATATCTTCCGGGATAAAGCCGTAGTTACCGATGAGGGGAAAGGTTTGCAGCACGATCTGGCCGTAATAGCTGGGGTCCGTCAGGGTCTCGATATAACCGCCCATACCGGTGGTAAATACCAGTTCGCCCTGAATTTCGCCACCGGCACCGAAACGATAGCCCTCAAAGGTTTGTCCGTTCTCCAGGCAGAGATATACTTTCTGTTTCTTCATAGTTTAACCTAACAGCTTCACAAGCACGGCCTTTTGGGCGTGCAGGCGGTTTTCTGCTTCGTCAAAGATCTCGTTGGCGTGGGCTTCAAACACTTTGGCGGTAATTTCTTCCTCTCGGTGTGCGGGCAGGCAGTGGAGCACCATAGCGTCCGGCTTGGCGGCGGCCATTACTTCGTCGTTGATCTGGTAGTTCTTAAAGATCTTTTCCCGCTCTGCTTTTTCTTCTTCCTGACCCATAGAGGCCCACACATCCGTGTAGACCACATCTGCGTCTTTGGCGCAGGCCAAAATATCCTCGCTGCAAGTGAAGGTGCCGTTCTCCTTGGCCCAGGCCATGATCTGGGCGTCCGGCTGGTAGTCCTTGGGGCAGGCGATGGCGCACTCCATACCCATGGAGATGGCGCCTACGATTAGGGAGTTTGCCATATTGTTGCCGTCGCCGATAAAGCAGAATTTCAGCCCGTCAAAGCTCTTCTTATACTCGCGAATGGTCATCAGATCCGCCAGCACCTGGCAGGGGTGGCAGTAATCGGTCAGGCCGTTGATGATGGGAATGGAGCCGTACTCTGCCAGGTCCTCCACCTCTTTTTGCGCAAAGGTGCGGATCATAATGCCGTCCAGATAGCGAGAGAGTACCCGAGCCGTGTCCTGTACCGGCTCGCCGCGGCCGATCTGCAAATCTCGGTTGGAAAGGAACAGTGCCTGGCCGCCCAACTGGTACATGCCGGTCTCAAAGCTGACCCGGGTGCGGGTAGAGCTTTTTTGAAAGATCATACCCAGGGTCTTTCCCTTTAAGTGGTGGTGTTCAATGCCATGCTGGTTCTCATATTTCAGCTGGTCTGCCAAGTTGAGAATGTCCAGAATATCGCCTTTGTCCAGGTCCGCCAGTTTCAGTAAATGTTTCATGCTTCAAGCACTCCTTTCAGTATCTCCAGTCCCTCGTCCAGCTCCGCATCGCTGATGTTCAGCGCCGGCAGCAGACGAAGCTTTGTTTTTGCCGTTAAGATCAGCAGGCCGTTTGCCAGGCAAGCCTTGGCCACTTCTCCTGCGGGTTTGTCCGTTTCGATCCCCAGCATCAGCCCCATACCGCTGATGCTTTTGACGCCTTTCACTTTTGCCAGCGCCGTGCGGATCTTCTCGCTCTTGCGCTGTACTTCGCTTAGGAAGTCGTCGTCGATCCGCTCCACAATGGAGCAGGCACCGGCAGCCACCACCGGGTTGCCGCCAAAGGTAGAGCCGTGGGAGCCGGGGGTCATGGTGTCTTGCAGCTTTTCCCCAAACAGCACGGCGCCGATGGGAAGTCCGCCGCCCAGGCCTTTAGCTGTGGTTACAATGTCCGGAGTAATGCCGTATTGCTGGTAGGCAAAGTAGGTGCCGGTGCGGCCGTTGCCGGTCTGCACTTCATCTACCGCGATCAGAATGTCTTTTTCCTTTGCCAGCTTGGCAATGGCGTTTACAAATGTTGGGCTTAGGTTGTTCACGCCGCCTTCGCCCTGTACGCATTCAAACAGCACAGCGCATACATCGTCCGTGGCTGCCGCTTGCAGCGCCTCTATATCATTGGCCGGGCAGTATTTGAACCCGGGTGTAAAGGGGTCAAACACCGTGTGAAAGCTGTCTTGCCCTGTGGCTGCCAGGGTGGTAATGGTGCGGCCGTGGAATGAGTTTACAAGGGTAATGATGGTGCTGCGCCCGGCGCCGTATTTGTCAAAGCTGTACTTGCGGGCAAATTTGATGGCGCCCTCGTTGGCCTCTGCCCCGGAATTGCCGAAGAACACCTTTTTCATCCCGCTCTTTTCACACAGCAGCTGCGCCAGCTTGGCGCAGGGGGCGGTGTAGTAGAGATTGGAGGTGTGCTGCACCCGGTGCAGCTGTTCTTCCACAGCTTTGGTCCAAACCGGATCGTTGATGCCAAAGGCAGTTACCCCGATGCCGGATCCGAAGTCGATGTATTTTTTGTCGTTCTCGTCGTAGAGGGTAGAGCCTTGACCTTTCGTCAGCGCCACATCAAAGCGCCCGTAGGCGTGGGCTACATATTGATTATCCAGTTCTTTTGTGTTCATGGGTCTTCCTCTTTATCTGCTGCGGAACATGGTGCCCATACCTTCATCGGTAAGCAGCTCCATCAAGATGGAGTGGGGCACACGGCCGTCGATTATAAACGCTTTTTTGACCCCGCGGCGCAGGGCCTCGGTCATGGAGTCGATCTTGGGGATCATGCCGCCGCCGATAATGCCGTCGGCAATCAGCGCCGGGGTGTCGCTAATATAGACTCTGTGTATCAGCGAGCTTTCATCGTCCTTATCTCGCAACAGACCCACCACATCGGTCATGGAGATCAGTGCCTCTGCCTGCAAAGCTCCGGCCACTGCGGCAGCCACCGTGTCTGCATTGATGTTGTAGCAGTTGCCGTTTTCATCGTAGCCGATGGTGGAGATCACCGGGATGAAGTTCTTGGAAATGGCTTCTTCCACCACTTCCATATTGATGTCTGTGATCTCACCTACATAGCCATGGACATCGTCTACCGGCTTGCACTTTAGCATATTGCCATCCAGCCCGCACAGACCGATGGCGTGGCCGCCCAGGTTGCCGATCTGGCACACCAGGCTTTTATTCACCTTACCGGCCAGTACCATTTGCACCACTTCTGCGGTCTCTTTATCGGTAACCCGCAGACCGTCCACAAACTTGGAGTCCAATTGCATACGCTCCAGGGTCTTGTTGATCTCCGGACCGCCGCCGTGCACCAGCACCACATGGATACCGATGGTGGACAGGAGTACCAGATCGTTCATGACGGTTTCTTTCAGTTCTTCATTGATCATGGCGTTGCCGCCGTATTTGACAACAATGACTTTCTTGCGATACATCTGAATGTACGGCAAGGCTCTTGCCAGGATCTCCGCCTTTTGGTGATTTGCAATTTCCATTCTCTCACTCCGTTCGCTTATAGTTCTTAGTAAAATCAGGTGCGGTAGTCGCCGTTGATTTTTACATAGTCGTAGGTCAGGTCGCAGCCCCAGGCGGTGGCGTTTTCGTCCCCCTGGTTCAGATCCACTAAAATATAAATCTCGTCCTCTGCCAGCACCTTGGCGGCCTCTTCTTCGGAGAAGTCCACACCGGCGCCGTTGCGGCACACGGTGACCGTACCGGCTGTGGATTTTAAGGCCACATCGACCTTGTCAATATCAAATTCCGCCGGGGCGTAACCGATGGCGCACAGCACCCGACCCCAGTTGGCATCCTCGCCGAACATGGCGCATTTGAACAGGGTAGAGCCGATCACTTCTTTGGCAACGATAATGGCGGTGTCCTTGGTGGGCGCGCCGGAGCACACGCATTCCAGCAGCTTGCTGGCACCCTCGCCGTCCTTGGCCAGCATACGGGTCAGGTTGGCCATCACATCATAAAGGGCAGCCTTAAAGGTTTCCAGCGCCGGGCCGGGGGCAGTGATTTCCGCATTACCCGCCATACCGGAGGCCATGATTTCTACCATATCGTTGGTGGAGGTATCGCCGTCAATGGACAGGCAATTGTAGGTGACTTTTACGATCTCACTAAGCGCCTGTTGCAGCATATCCGCGCTGATGGCGCAGTCGGTGCTGATAAAATTTAGGGTAGTGGCCATATTGGGGTGGATCATACCGGAGCCTTTGGCCATACCGCCCAGGCGGCAGGTTTTGCCGTCCAACTGCAACTCTACTGCATACTCTTTCTTCACTGTATCGGTGGTCATAATAGCGGTAGCCGCTTCTTCATTCTTGTTATAATCCAGTTCTTTCACCAGCGTAGGTACGGCAGTAATAATCGGCTCAATGGGCAGCACCTGGCCGATGACACCGGTGGAAGCCACCAGCACCTGTTCAGCAGGCAGACCCATTTCGTCTGCCACCAGCTGGCACATTTTGGCTGCTTTTTCTACGCCGTCTGCGTTGCAGGTGTTGGCATTTTTGGAGTTGGCAATGATGGCTTTGGCCTTGTTGCCGCTTTTTGCCAGATGGTCTTTGGTTACAAGTATAGGTGCACCCTTTACTTTATTTTGGGTATATACCGCTGCGGTGTTGCACAGCACATCACAGGCCACCAGGCAAATATCGTTTTTATGTACATAGTCCGGGTTCGGGTTTTCTACTGCCGGCTTTTTTATGCCGCAGTAGGTGCCGCTGGCCTTGAACCCTTTTGCGGCACAAATGCCGCCGTCAATCTTGGTCATACTTTATTCTCCTATCGTCAGCCCGGTGACTTCATCCAGCCCAAGGGCAATGTTCATACACTGAATGGCAGCGCCGGACGCGCCCTTGCCCAGGTTATCAAACCGAGCAGTGAGTAGCAGCCTTTCGTCGTTGCCGTTGATCTCAATTTCCATGTCATCCCGACCGGCCATATTGTTGGCACCGATCATACTTTCGCTGTAACCCAGGGGGCGTACCTTGACCACTCGGCTGTCGCCATAGTGCTCTGCGTAGAACGCCTGCATATCTGCCGGGGTCATTCGCTTTTTCAGTAGGTCGGCAAACAGCGGCACGGATACGGTCATCCCGCAGGGATAGTCACAAATATGGGGAGCGAAAATGGGCGTGCGCGCCAAGTGGCTGATGGCGCCCATTTCTTTTAAGTGCTTGTGCTGTTGGGTCAGCGCGTACTGTCGGGGACTGTCCAGTTCAGGATCCCGATCCGCCGCTTCATATTGGGCAATGCCTTTGTTCCCTGCGCCGCTGTAACCGCTCATGGCATAGCACACAATGGGATAGTCGGCGGGTAAAATGCCGCCGGAAACCAGGGGATAGACCAAAGCGTTAAACCCGCTGGCGTAGCAGCCGGGCACCGCAATGCGGTTGGAACTTGCGATCTTCTCTCGAAAGGCAGGGCTCAGCTCCGGAAATCCGTAGGCCCAGTCCGGTAGGGTGCGGTGGGCAGTGGATGTGTCAATCAGCTTGACCTTAGGGTTGGTGACCAGCGCTGCCGCCTCAATGGCTGCCGGGTCTGGCAGGCAGAGAAAGGTAATGTCCGAGTCGTTTATGCACTTGGCTCGCTCTGCCGGGTCCTTCCGCTTGTCCTCGTCAATTTGAATCAGCTCCAACTCCGGTCGGTTTTGGAACCGGGAAAAAATCTTCAGTCCGGTGGTGCCGGCTTTGCCGTCAATGAATATTCTTGTCATTTTTATACAGTCCGTCCTTTTCTAACTTTTATTAATTATACACGCATAGAGAGCAATGTCAATAGAATCACCGGAAAAACATCATAAATATTCATAAAAAAAGAATAAATATACATTTTATATTCAATTTCATAGACAAGGTGCTCTATAATCAAAAAAATATGGCCCTTTTTGGGGCCAATGGCTTGACAAATTACAAATTTTCTCTATTCTGTTAAACTGTCTTAGAGTATGTAATTTTAGGCAAAGGAGGGTGAATATGCAAAAGGATGTGATGGTGGCACTGATCTCCTTGGCAGGTACCATTGCCGGCTCTTTTGGAGGCGTGCTCGCGTCGTCCAAACTGACGGCCTATCGGTTGCGCCTACTGGAAAATAAGGTAGACAAGCACAACCGATTTGCTGAGCGGCTGCCGGTGGTGGAGGAAAAAATAAAGGTCCTCAACCATCGGGTGGAGGACCTGGAGCACGCCGAAGCGGCTCAATCTATGCGTTCAAAGTAAAGCAGGGTGTCTACCGGGCAGGGGAGGATGACCGTTTCGTTTGAATAGATCTTGTCGCCCATTCGCCATTTGCCGGTGGGTATGCACACCTTGCGTCTGCGTTGCCCTTTTTTCAGTACCGGCGCCACTAAGATCCGGTTGCCCAGCAGGAATTGGTCGGTAATGCCGCCGTAGCCGCAGTGGGGATAGGCGTATTCCATGGCCCGCACCATGGGCGCACCGGTTTGGCTGGCCGCTTTGGCACAGGCGATGATATAGTCGCCGTATTTGGCATGCAGGGCGCTCATTTCTCGGCAAATGCGACGGGTCTCTGGATTGCCCAGATCCCAAATGTTCAGACTGTACTGCATCATGGGCATCAGCGCAGAGGCCTCGCAATAGCGGGCAAACAACTCGTGATCCAACTTTTCTACCGGGCCGCGAAAGTCATTGATCTGCCCGCCGCCGATCATATCCGGGCAGCTGTAAGGATAGCCGGACAGCCCTTGAATGAGCACATTTGGCAGCAGTGCGCCCAGTCCCAGGAAGTTCCAACGGTGGCTTTTATCCGCCAGTCGCTGGGCAACGCCCATGCCGCCGCACTGGAAGCAGGCCCGTAGTTCATTAAAACGATAGTGCCGGGCGGACAACGCCCATAGTTTACTTTGACCGTTGGCGTCTACGCCCCCGTAGGTACGGTCGTCGTCCCGGTAATACATGGCATCACCGGCGTCCTGCTTAAATCCGTCAATGCCCAGTTCATCGGTCAAATACCGGGTGCGGGCAAAGAACCAGTCCTGTGCCGCCGGGTTGGAGAAATCCAGCAGATAGTCGGCGCCGTTCCACCATTTCCGCCTGGCCGGTCGTCCGTTCTTGTCCAGCACCAGCAGGTTTTCGTCCTTCAGCTTTTGAAAGTCTGCTGCCTGATCGCTGACAAAGGGCGCGATCCACAAAATAACCTTAAAGCCTAAGGTGTGCAGTTCGTCAGTCATCTTTTTGGCGTCTGCAAATTTAGCCGGGTCAAAGCGCCAGTCCCCAAAGGAACGCTGCCAGCCGTCGTCAATAATCAGCTCACCGGCAGGCATTCCGCAATCCAGAATAGATTTGGCATAGTCCACAATGCCCTGTTGGGTCTGGTTGTGCTCAAACTGGATCCAGGTACAATACTGGGGAATGCGGAACATTAACTCGTCCGGGTAGGTGCCGTCCGGCGGCATAAAGTGATCCACCGCATAGTGATAAGCGCCCCGGAGAGTGTGATCGTCTGCCTGGTACAGGCCGATTTTGGCTTTGTTGCCGGTGCAGGTGATGCGGCCGAAAACGAAGCGGGTCTTAAACCCGGCCTCCGACCAAATGACCCGCCCCTTGTTGCTGACAAAAAGCGTGTTTGCCTGGCCGTAAGAGCGCACCACCGTAGTGTCTACCAACATCACTTTCTTGGCGTTGACCGGCATTAGGTAGCCGTAGTTGGTGTGGCCGCCGTACCAATATTCGCCGGGCAGCATGGTCAGTTGCAGCTTGTGCATAAAATAAAATCCCCCAAAATATCGATTTTTCATAGCATACCATTCCGGCAGGGTTCTGTCAAATTCTGCCGGTGTGCATAGGATAAAATAAGAACTTGATCGGAGTGATAAAAATGAAAGTGAAGAATATGACTGCCGGTACGCTTGTGCGTACCGTAACGCTGGTGGTGGCTCTGCTAAATTTGGTGCTGACCAGCTTTGGTAAAAACCCGCTGCCATTCTCAGATGAACAGATTTATACAGGTCTGTCCGCTTTAGTAACGGTGGCGGCCGCCTTGGCTGCCTGGTGGAAGAATAACAGCTTTACCTGCTGTGCCCGCCAGGCAGATGAGGTGCTGCGGGTGTTGCAACAAGAGGGCTCCACAGAGGATGAGAGCGTGGCGGAGACACTGGAACAGGAGGGTGACTGATGTCTGCACTTTATTATTGCCGGCAGACGACCACTGCCTGCAAGGGCTTACCGTACCCCAGTAAGACCCATCCTTATCGGTACGGCACCTCCGGCTGCGTTTATACAAGCGGTTGTGGGGTGTGTGCTTCCTTAATGGCGCTGCGCAATTCCACAACTCGAGTGTTCAATACCCGCCAGTGGACACACCGCTGCCTGGGTATGGGTGCCCGGGCAGCGGAAGGCACGGATATGGCCGTGGTGGCCCGGTATATGAAAGAAAAATACGGTCTGGACTACGCAATCACCACAGATATGGACCGGCTGGTGGCACATCTGAAACAGGGCTATAAGGCGATTATCAATGTAAGCGGCGGAGGCAAAATGCTCTTTTCCAACAGTGGGCACTATGTGCTGGCCGCAGGGATCGACAAAAACGGCAATTTAATTATTTTGGACCCGTATTGGTATGACGGAAAGTTCACTTTGACTGCCGCTCGCCGCAAATACACGCGGGTGAAAAACGGCAGAGAAGTGTATGTTCGCCCGGCTGACTTGAAAGGCGATGTGCTGTCCCTGTGGCTGTTTACCCCAAAGCGCGATGTGCGCCTGGCGTATTCCACACATGATATACATTACCGCAAGTCTGCGCCCACGGCGCCCACCGTAAAACCCGGCACATATCATTTGACAGCCGTGCGGGGGATCTACAAGGGCGCAGGCGCTGCCAGCGGGCGAAAAATCGTGGGGGAATTGACGGAGAACGGCAAGGCCCACGCTACTGCGTCTAATTCTAAAGCAGACGCATATCTGAAGAAAGGCACCGCCGTTACCCTGACGGATATTCGTTTGCTGTCCACCGGCAATCTGTGGGGGCATTGCCCCTCCGGCTGGCTTTGTATTTGGGAGAAGCAGGGGAATAAGACTTTCATCAAGTAGACACAAACAAAAAAAGACGCTCAACGCAAATGCGTTGAGCGCTTTTTGGAGCTGATAACCGGATTCGAACCGGTGACCTCGTCCTTACCAAGGACGTGCTCTGCCACCTGAGCCATATCAGCATATATTGGCGACCCGGAACGGGTTCGAACCGTCGACCTCCAGCGTGACAGGCTGGCGTTCTAACCAACTGAACTACCGGGCCAATTGGCTGTGTTGCGAGTTGTATTATAACCGCTACGAACGCACTTGTCAAGCACTTTTTGCAATTTTTTGAAAATATGGTGCATTTGTTGAATCTCGATACCCTATGTAGTATAATAGAAACAGGTTCTGACTTGGAGGAACAAAGTATGCGATTGACTTCCGGTGCCTCGGACGGCACAAGAAATTATATAGTAGACGGTATTCGCTATGTGTGCGCCAATTTTAAAGAGCGGGCACCCGGCACCCATAGTGAGCGCAAAGCGCAGTCTTTTCTGGCCGGTGAGCTGGAGCAGTGGGCGGACGATGTGCAGATAGAGAATTTTGATGTACACCCCCACGCCTTTATGGGTTGGATCCCGGCGGCCGGTGTGGTGGCTATGCTCTCCGTTCTGTTTTACTGGCTCACTTTTCGCGGCGTGGTGCACGGGGCTGCGCTGGCGGTGATTGCGCTGTTGCTTACCATTTTGGCGGTGATTTGTTTGGTGGGGGAGTTTTTGCTGTATCGTGAATGCATTGATCCTCTGTTTCCAAAGAAAACCTCCCGCAATGTGATGGCGGTGCGCAAGCCCAGCGGAGAAGTCCGGCGGCGTATCATTTTTGGCGGACATACGGACGCAGCCAACGAGTGGACTTATTCTCTACACGGCGGGCTAAAGAGTCTGGCGCTGGTGATGGCAGGGTCTATCGGCGGGCTTCTGTTTGTGACCGTTTTTAACATGATTTGGCTTTGCAATGCCATTTTCGGCAGCGGTTACACCTCGGCCTTTTGGCTGGTGATGGGAGTGCTGGAGTTGGTGCTGGTGCCGTTTTTTGTAGCAATTCTCTTTTTTATCAACTGGCGTGTGGTGGTTGACGGTGCGAACGACAATTTAAGTGCGGATTTTATCGCTATGGGTGTTCTGCGAGAGATGGCGGAGCAAGATGTTCGATTTGAGCACACGGAGGTGTGTGCACTGCTCACTGGCTCGGAAGAGGCAGGACTGCGTGGCGCCCTAGCCTATGCCAAGCGGCACAAGAGGGAACTTCAGCAGGTGGAAACGGTATTTATCGCCATGGACACCATGCGAGAGATTGAACAGCTTCAGATCTACACCAGCGGCTGTACCGGTACCCAAAAAAATTCCAACGCCGTAGGCGAGCTGATTTATGAGGCCGGGGAAAATTGCGGAATTGAAATGCGAGAGACCGACTTGTATCCCGGCGCCATTGACGCTGAGGGCTTCAGCCGCTACGGGCTGGAGGCCGCCGGCTTTTGCGGGGTGAACCACGATCCGCGTACATACTACCACACCCGGTTGGACACCCCGGATAATATCAGCGAGGCTTGTATCAATCTGTCGCTGGATATTTGCCTGGAGGCCGCCGGTCTGTATGACCGCTCCGGCGGGCTGGACGCCTTCCGTGAGGAGGGCAAAAAACGCTTTAAGCGCGGCCACAATTAAGTCATTTTGCAGTGTGCCTGCCGTACCAGCACCGCTGCGAGTAATATAAGGGGGAACTGACTTATGCAAACCATTACACCAAACACCAGCTTGGCCCAGGTGATTCAAAATCCGCTGGGTCGGGATTTGCTGGAAAAAGTGCTGCTGAACTTCGGCTTTAAGCCGGAAGATTTTGAGCGCTCCGCATTGTCTAAGCTGAAAGTGAAAGCACTCAGCCCACTTACCGGCGGCGTGATCAAAAAGAGCACGGTGCAGATGTTCTGCGATCTGCTCAACAGCGAGAGCAACGCCATTATTGCGCCGGACGACAGCCCCATTACGCCACAGTGGTGGAAAGAGGCTGTGTTTTACCAAATTTATCCGCGCTCTTTTAAGGACTCCAACGGCGACGGTATCGGCGACATTAACGGCATTATCGAAATGCTGGATTATCTTAAGGACCTGGGGGTGGACTGCATTTGGTGCAGCCCCATGTACAAAAGTCCCAATGACGATAACGGCTACGACATTTCCGACTACTACGACATTATGGACGACTTTGGCACCATGGCGGATTTTGACCGTCTGCTTAGTGAGGTCCATAAGCGAGGCATGCGGCTGATCATGGACCTGGTGGTGAACCATACTTCCGACGAACACCCTTGGTTTGAGGCCGCCAAGCAGGATCGGCACAACAAGTACCATCAGTATTATATTTGGCGCCGGGATGACGGCAGCCACACCCCGCCTAACAACTGGGAGAGCCTGTTCTCCGGTTCTGCCTGGAATTATTATGAAGCGGTGGACAGTTGGGCTATGCACGCCTTTTCCAAAAAGCAGATGGACCTGAATTGGGAGAATCCGGCGGTACGCTACGATATTTATAAGATGATCAACTGGTGGCTGGACAAGGGCATTGACGGCTTCCGTATGGATGTAATCAACTTTATCTCCAAGTGGCCCAGTTTGCCGGACGGAGACCCGGTGGTGGGCAAGACGCTGGGCTTTTGCGGGGCGGAATTTTATTTCTACGGTCCCTGCCTGCACGCGTATTTGCATGAGATGAACCGCAACTGCTTTGGTCGCGGCGACAAGGAATATGTGACCGTTGGCGAGTGCGGCGGTTTAGGTATTGAGACGGCCAAGCTGACAACGGCAGATACCCGCCAGGAGCTGTCTATGGTGTTTAACTTTGACCACTTGGATAATCCGGGACATATGCGCTTTGACGAGTACCAGTATGATCTGCGCAAGGCGGTAAAGACCATACTCAAGTGGCAGGTGGAGTACACCAATCACTGCTGGCCCACGCTGCTGTTTGAAAATCACGACAACCCCCGGGTGACATCTAAAGTGGACCCAACGGATACATACACCTCGGAGATCGCCAAACTGTGCGCCGTGCTGGAAATGACCTTAAAAGGCAGCCCCTTTATTTATCAGGGTCAGGAGCTGGGTATGACCAACACCCATTTTGACAGTATGGATGATGTGCGGGATGTGGAGAGCATCAATTTTTATAATAAGCTGGTGGCCAAGGGCAAAAAGCCGGAGAAAGCACTGCGGATCATTAACGGCGGCTCTCGGGACCACGGCCGAACCCCTATGCAGTGGACGGCAGAGCCGGGCGCCGGGTTTACCGACGGCACCCCTTGGATCGGAATCAACAAGAATGCCGTGCGCTTGAACGCTGCCGATGAGGCAAAGGTGCCGGACAGCGTGCTCAATGACTTTAAGCGGCTGATTGCTCTGCGCCACGCCAATCCGGCGCTGGTGTACGGCGAGTTTACCCAATTGTGCCCGGAGGATAAGAATGTGGTTTGCTACAAGCGCACCTTGGACGGCAACACTTTCTTTGTGGAGCTGAATCTGACCGGTAAGCGGCAAAATCGTCCTTATGACCCGGTTGGTTTTGAACGCTTGTATTCCAACTACCATGACCACCGGGATGTGCTGATGCCCTTTGAGGCCAATGTGTATTTGGCAGAGGGTGAGGCCAAGGCTTGATGCGGGACTGGCACATTCACCTGGAGCGGGGTCCGTACACCGTAGAGTGGGCGGAGCAGTTTGTCCGCCGGGCGGAAAAACTGGGAATTCGCGAGATCTGCTTGTTAGAGCACTCCGTGCGCTTTTTTGAGTTCCACCCCACCTTTGCGCAGGCGCGGGTGTACAACGATTATCAGCGACATTGGTTTGACGAAAAAGTGCAAACCGCCCGCCATTTGGACGAATTCAAGCGCTTTGGCGATAGACTGCGGGCAAAGAATTACCCGGTGAAGATCAAGTTGGGGCTGGAGATTTGCTTTTTCCCACAGCACGCAGATGTGATCGAGCAGGTGACCCGAGACGGCTATTTTGACCTGCTGCTGGGCAGCGTCCACTGGATCGATAACTGGACCTTTAACCAGCGCAAGAACCAGTGGCAGGGCAGGGATGTAAACGCCTTGTACCGCCGGTATTTTGAGTTGCAAAATCAGGCGGCAGACAGCGGTCTGTTTGACATTTTGGCTCACCCGGACCTGATCCGCTGTTTCGGATTTGCACCGGATTTCAACTTAAATGAGCAGTATAAAACCCTGTGCCAAAAGGTAAAGGCACAGGGTATGCTGCTGGAGATGAACGGCGCCAAGGGACCGGGTCTGCACCCGGATTTTTTGGCTGTCGCCAAGGCTTGCGGCGTGCAGTTCTCTACCGGGTCGGACGCCCATTGTCCGGAAGATGTGGGCAAAAACTTGCCTGCCATCTATCGCCGACTGGCAGAGGATTAAATGCCGTAGATCCCGCTTTGCTCGTCTAAAAACCAGGCGATTTTCGGCGGGTAAAAAGTAAATAACATAAACAGCGCACTGACTGCCAGGAGTAGGAAAACACCTGCGGTTTGTGCGCTTTTTCCTTGCAGTTTGCCGTTGCGTGCCAGCACAGCGTCTATCCAAAAAGCGTTGCCTACGCCCAGGATAAAGGAAATAATATCCAGCGCCATAACATCCCTGCCGATGATCCCCTTATAGGTGAAGAATAAGGCTGTGATCACTCCAATGCCGGTAAGAGCGCCCGCACAGTGCCGCGCCCAGGCGCCCTGTTGATCCTTGGTGCTGCGCAGAGTGATCAGGCACCACAGGAGAAAGGGGAACCACAGGAGTTTTAGGTGTTCCCAGGGGCTTTCGTTTACCGGGCACACCAGCGCCACCAGTCGATTGTCCCCGGTCCATTGGTAAATAAAGTGCCACAAGGTGCCCACAATGCTAACAAAGGCAAATCCGCACCATTGCAGCCCGGTTTTGTTCTTCATACAATCACCGATAGAAGTGTATGCGGATTTTTGGGGGATTATACAGTTGGCGCTCCGTTTGTATGCCTTGCGTTTTCTTGTCTTTGTACAGCATATTTGATACAATGTGACCACCTGTCCAAAAATGTGACCCTGCGCTTAAAAATATGACCACCACAAAATATATTTAACAATTAAAAATATATGCTAACATCAATACTTTTTAATTACGGGAACCCAAATCTCACTGCGATAATCAGGGCTGCCCATATTTCCTTCGGTATATGCTTCTATATCCATTTCATAGGTAGGCTGATAACCTGATGAAGGAAAGAACTCCGAAACAATCTTATGCCACATATCTTGAATAGCATTAGGCATTGGACCTTTACACTTAAATATTGCCCAAGTCCTTGCAGGAATTGTGCTCTTTCTAAAACCTTTTGGCACTACTTTGTTCTTATCGCATTTCGCAGCAATAGAATAATCAAATGTCTTTGCATTTTTCGGCAAGTTTCCGTAACATATACCGAATATGTAGGTTCTGTCATTTGTAGTATCAAACAGTTTTTTTATTGTACCGTCATTGCGCGATCTTGTCCAAAAGTCGGGAATGCTTTTTGCATTTTCCGAATTCTCAACAGTGTGTGCTTCTACTTTTTCAATAATGTCAAAGGCGTCTTTTTCAATAATTTTGTAATTCATTATATTACCTCCGCTTAATATAATTTTCACGGAGAGTCGAGAAAAAGATTTGAGCTTAGAACCGTCTTTCTTTGCATCGGAAGGCGTAATTCCGTGAAATTTTGAAAAGGCTCTTGTAAAACTTTCGGGGCTTTCATAGCCGTATTTCAAAGCGATATCAATCACTTTGTTTTTAGTTGCGCTCAACTCATTTCCGGCAAGCGTGAGCCGTCTGTTGCGAATATAATCTCCAAGAGTTATTCCACATAGATACCGAAAATTCTTTGAAAGTAGAAACTTGAGCAAGCTGCTTTCTTTGCAACTTCATCATAGTTGATTTCTTCTGTCAGATGCTCCTCAATGTAGTTAATCGCATTTTGTATTCCGGTTAACCAGTCCATTCTATTTCTCTCCTTTCTGTGTGATTACATTATAGAACAATTATAATTAATTCTCCTGATTTTCAGTGTTCAGCCTTGCAAGGTCGCAAGATAAAAGACGCCAATAGGTATGTATTTATTGTTCTTATTTGATACATTGTGACTATTACAATTCTATCAATTTATCGTTTTCATCAGCGTTTTGTCAATATATGCCAAATATCATTGCCAATAAATCCACATTTGCGGTAAACACTTTCAGGGTTTGTAATGTTATCGCATTCGCCTGATACAGTTGCAAAATCTGCATTTAGTTTTAATATATTTAATGCTTTGCATACAAGTACAGAAGCAATTCCTTTCCCTCTATATTCCGGCAAAATCTGTAACCACTCAATAATACCTTCACCAATCTTCGTATCTAAATCACATATAATCGAGCCTACTAATCTAGAGTTATCAAAGGCACCAATCCATAGCTCCGGGAAATATACCTTTGCTTCAGTAAGACCTTTTATATAGTCGGCAGAAACAAATACATCAGTGTGCGAATATGAAGCGTTTATCATATCCGCAATTTCATTTGTTTTTTCTTTTGACAACATTTTATAGGTGAAATCATTATTTGAAAAGTCAGGAACATAATTTAGTCTGTGAATTAACCTAAAGTATTGTTTATCACTGTATTTTTCTAATAAAGTTTCATCAAAATTTTTGTTATGAATGATTTTTACATTATCAGGAATAATTATATCAGTTGCTTTCCAATATGGAATTGACAAAGCTTCGCACGGGTTTTGTTTGTATTCTTCTATTGAAATCATATTGTTAACTTCATAAAACGTCTTTTCTATTTTACTTTATCAAATATATATAACCAAGTCAATTCTTTCTGCTTCAATTATTTCTATTCCCCTCTGGTTAAACCGAGGATTTATTTCTTTGCTGAAGAGACAAAAAACAGGACACTAAAAATTGTATCATTTTTAGTGTCCTATGGTGCCGGTGGGGTGAGGGCACTGCACTCTACAAAGAAGTGTATGATACCGTGTAGTGCTCAATGCTCTCATCGAGCCGCCTGATTTCCGCTAATGAATATGAAATAATCGCCCCAAGGTTGCGCAACCTGCTACGAAACAGTCCACCGGACTGTTTCTTCCAAATTTGTCTTCGCCAAATTTGGAGCAGCTTGTCGTTGGTTCGAGTCAATAAATAGTGAAAGAAAAGCCGATACGCAGAAGCGTATCGGCTTTTCTTTGGCTCCCCAAGTTGGACTCGAACCAACGACCCTGCGGTTAACAGCCGCATGCTCTACCAACTGAGCTATTGAGGAATATCAACACTCATAGTGTAGCAGAATTGGCTGGGCATGTCAATAGAGAATTTGCGCTATTTTTCATTCTTTTTGCCTAACAGGCGGCGCTGCAAGGGCTGCATGATCCGATTATAAACAGGAATCAAAAGGCTAAAGATTACCAGCACCTCCGCAAAGAGCAGCAAGGCGTACAGCCAATTATATGCCGTGGTGCCCACGGTCATCACTTTGCCCAGCAAACGGGGCAGGGGGTATGCCCAGAGGAAGAAGTGAAAAAGATAAATAAACAGTGTGTTCCGCCCCAAATACTCCAAATAGCGGCTTTGCAGGCAGTTTGACAATGCCGCAAAGAACAGACATCCGCTAAGCGCACTCACCACCATGGGCACCAGCTCGCCATAGTAAGAATATGCCATCACCAGCCCGTGACCGTTGATGTGCAGATTGAGCAACGCAAAACCAACGGATGGCACGATGAATAGTAAACCGGGTGCTTTTAATCTTAACACACTTTCTCGCAGCAAATACCCAACGGTCATAAAGAACACAGCCACCATGCCGTCTGTGTAGCGCCAAAACATCGCGGCGGAGTCACGGAAAAAGTGCGCATAGGCATATCCGGCAAGCAGGGAAATCAGCGCTGTCAGAAACAGCGGCGTGCGCTTGCCTTTTGTCCATTTCAGCAAGAAGTAAAACAGTATCTCCGCCACAAAAAAGCAGTAGATAAACCAAGCTCTGCCGGTGTATTCATTCATATTCGGCAGTCCGCTGACAGCGCCCAGCAAGAACGATTTGACCGGAAATGCAACGCCTTTTATCACTTGTTTGGCCACGCCTACTACAGCACAGCACACCAAATACAGCAAATAGGGCAGAAGCAGATAGATGCATTTCTTCTTTAGAAAAGCACCGAATTTAGGCTGCTTGGCGCTGAAAGTCAGCCCGGAGGCAAAGAAAAACAGCGGCATAAAGTAGGATCCGATCCAGCCGTTCACCACGGTTGGCAGTGCCTCCGTATGGTACAGGATCACCGAGCAAATGCCCAGTGCCTTGAGTATATCTACGCTGCCGATCCGCTTAGCCATCCCGGTTACCTGCCTTTCTGCTTCCACTATACCATAAACGGCTGCAATTTCCAAGTGGTACAAGTTGCTTTTTTGCCTTGCCGTAAGGTCGGGGGTGTGCTATACTACTTGCAAAGATCAAAAAGGGGGTGTCTGCTTGCAGAACCCATTGTCTATATTGCCTACCCGGCTGCTGCCCTGGTTTGCCCAGAACGCCCGCCCGCTGCCTTGGCGGCAGGACCGCCGGCCGTACCATGTGTGGCTGTCGGAAATTATGCTGCAACAAACCCGGGTAGAGGCGGTTTGGAACTATTATTTGCGCTTTCTTGCCGCTTTGCCTACGGTGGAGGATTTGGCTGCCGCGGAGGAGGACAAGCTGCTCAAATTGTGGGAAGGTCTAGGGTATTATAATCGCGCCCGTAATCTGCAAAAGTGCGCCCGGGTGATCGTCAATGACCTGCACGGTGAATTCCCTACGGATTATGACGGCTGGCTGGCGCTGCCGGGAATTGGGCCGTATACCGCCGGAGCGGTAGCATCCATCTGCTTTGATTGCCCGGTGGCGGCGGTAGACGGCAATGTGCTGCGGGTGATTACCCGTTTTACGGAAAATGCGGCCCCCATTGACTTGCAGACCACAAAAAATCGGATCAAAGCAGATCTGGAGCAGGTGTACCCGGCAGGGGCTTGTGGCACTTTCACGCAAGCGCTGATGGAATTGGGCGCCTGCGTTTGTACGCCAAAATCGCCGAAGTGTTCGGTTTGTCCCTTAGCCGATGTGTGCGCCGCCAATACTTCCGGTAGCCAGACGGATTTTCCGGTAAAGCTGCCTAAGCGGGCAAAGCGGCACCAAAACCGTACGGTGTTTTTTTTGACCTGCGGGGATAGAGTGGCCCTTTCCAAACGAGGCGATAAGGGGCTGCTGTCCGGTCTGTGGCAGTTGCCCGATACAGACGACTTTTTGAATGAGGGGTCAGCCATTGCTTACTTGCAAAATGTTGGTTTGGAGCCGCTGGAATTGCAAAAGATCGTACATGCAAACCATGTTTTCACGCACATTCACTGGGATATGCGCTGCTATTATATGACCGTGCGAGAGGCCGCCGGAAGTTACACCTGGGTGCCGCTGGAAGAAGTGCAGCGGGACTATGCGCTGCCTACGGCTTATCGCCAATTTTTTGAGGTAGAAGATGACCACTGATTTTATACACGGCAGACCGATGAAACAGATCGTCCTGTTTTCGCTGCCGATTATGCTTAGCTCCCTTTTGCAATACACCTACAATATGGTGGATAATATTATTGTCGGTCGCTATGTGTCTACGAACGCACTGGCCGCCGTAGGCAATATTGCGCCCATCAGCAGTTTTGCCATCGGCGCTGCATTCGGACTTACCGCCGGCTTTACCATACCGGTGGCCCAGTGCTTTGGTGCCGGGGATCAAGAGGAAACCAATCGCCAGGCCGGTAACGGTATCGGTTTGTCGCTGATTACAGGTGTGCTGTTTTCCGCGCTGGCGCTGCTGGTTCTGCACCCGATGCTGGGGTGGATCCATACCCCGAAAGAGATCTATGACCTGTCTGTGCAGTACGCGGCAATTATGTACCTGGGTGTGCCGGCACAGCTGCTTTACAATGTGTTTACCGGTATTGCCCGCAGCGTTGGGGACAGCAAAAAGCCCTTGTTGTTTTTGCTCATCAGCGTGGCTGTTAATTTGGTGCTTGACCTGCTTTTTGTGGCGCATTTCGGTTGGGGCGTGGCAGGCGCCGCTTGGGCAACATTGATCTCTCAAATCGTGGCAGCTGTGTCTGCTGGGATTTATGTGTTCCGGGGCATACCGGTTTTGCAGCTGAAAGCGCGTATGCTGGTACCTACCGCTAAGCGTACCCGCCGCCAGCTGGCGCTGGGCATTCCGGTGTCCTTGCAGTTTACCATTACCAGCATCGGCTCTATGATTTTGCAAAGCGCTGTGAACGGCTTTGGCGCCAATGTGGTGGCGGCGTTTACTGCCGCCGGTCGGGCGGAAAGCATCACCAATATTCCTATGAGCAATCTGGCGGTGGCCGCGTCTACCTTTGTGGCCCAGAATTATGGCGCCGGGCAGTATCGGCGAATTCTCACCACCGTGCGCAAGGTGTTTGTGGTGGATCTGGGGTTGTCTGTTCTCTGCTCCCTGGTACTCTTTTTCGGCGGAGAGCAGATCGTGGGTCTGTTTATGACGGATTATAACAGCCAAATTGTGTACGCTGCAAAGGAATACCTGTTTGCCATCTCCCTGTGTTACAGCTTGGTAAGCGTACTGTTTGTGCTGCGTAATACCCTGCAGGGGCTGGGCTGTACCTACGCAAATGCAGTGGCAGGCGCCGGAGAGTTAATAGGCAGAATCGCCGTTTCGTATCTTTTTACACCGCTGTTTGGGTTCAAAGCTGTCTGTTTTGCCGGTCCTGTGGCTTGGTTACTTGCAGACCTACCCCTAATTGTGCTATACTGGAGGAAAGCCAAGCAAATGCGTAAGTTGTCAAATCAATAAGGGGGATTCATAATGACTTATTACATTGCTATGGGCATCGGCGTAGCCGTTTCATTGGCCTTCGTCTTTGTCCGCTCCGGGGGGAACTCTGTTCGAAATTTGATCTTCAAATCCGTGTCCAGTCTTTTCTTTATGCTGTCGGCGGTGTTTGCTGTGATCGAGAATTACACCAATGCTGCCCAGTATGGCTCGCTGATCATTATGGGCGGTGCCTTGGGGCTTGTGGGCGACATTCTGTTGGATTTGAAAGGGGTTTACAAAAAGGACGCCAATAATTATCTAAAAGGCGGCTTTATCTTCTTTCTGATCGGTCATGTGTTTTATACCGCGGCTTTGATCCATTTTACCAAGTTGGATTGGTGGAAGGTCCTGATCAGCGCCGCAGTTGCTATTGCCGTTGGCGCAGTGATGATCGCTACCGCCAACATCATGCGGGTGCATTATGGCAAGTATCGCCACATTGTGTTCTTTTATGTGTGCTTTTTGATCATGACCAATGTCACCGCTATTTTCGCCGCCTTTACTACCGGCGAAAAGTCCATGATCCTAATGGCCATCGGCGCCACGCTCTTTACCATTTCGGACGCGATTCTCAGCAATACCTATTTCGGTCGCGGGTTTGACGGCAGCATTTGGCTGTTCTTGAACCACTTTGCCTACTACGCCGGTCAGTATTTGATCGCTTCCTCTGTGTTCTTCTTTGGTAAATAATATCACTGCTTTTCGGCTCCTCTTGTGTGCAAGGGGAGCCGTTATTTTCTTTCATGGGGCGGGGGCTTGCTCCCGCTGTTAGAGTCGCCGAATTTGGTGTGGTTGTGACCCTCCGATTTGCCAAACTTGCATTTTTTCTTCAAATGGCGTATAATATTACGCGTTTGAGTAACCGCTCAAAGGGGGAACTTTTATTTCTATTCAAAAAAAGAAATTAGCTGCGGCTGCCATTAGCGCTTGCCTGATCCTGGGCAGCACCGCGCCGGCACTGGCTTCGCCTGTTGCCGCCGCTACGGCGCAGACCCAGATTGCGCCCGGTCCTGCCTTGCCGGTGAACATTATGAATACCGAGCAGCAGACGAATGCGGTGCACGCCAAAATCAAGGTCACCGACCTGACCGGCAAGCACGCCACCCTGTCCTGGGACAGCGGCAGTCCCTTTGCCATCTACAATGTGTACCAGTATGATTACATTCTCAAAAGCTGGAGCCTGCGTACGCAGGTGCGGGTAAATACGGTGGAATTGACGGACCTGACCCCGGCCATGTTCTATAAATTCAAGATCACTGTGCCCGGCAGCGACGTTCTCCAGGAGAGCACCGTGGGGGAGACGGATTTTTATACCCGACCCTCTGCCAGTAAAATGGAGCTGTCTGTTTCAGGCGCCACAGAGGTGACCGTGAAATGGAGCACCAAGCATTCTCCTGCCTACTACGAACTGTACCGTGCGGAGAAGAACGGCAAGTACAAAAAAATCGCCAAAGTCAGCGGCAAAAAGCGCACTTTTACCGATATAGTTGTGTCGCCCAAGACCGTGTATTCTTACAAGATTCGCGGCGTGGTGGAAAACAGAGAGACCAAGACCAAAAGTCGCTTTTCCGACCCGGTAACGGTGAAAACTGCCAAGACACTGAAGCTGCCGAAAGTCTCCGGCGCCTGCAAAACCTACGCTTATTATGATGCGGTAACAGATAAAACATCGTCTGCCTATGCGGTACTGAATTCCGGCACCTACCGGGGCGTAACCTACAAGACCACCACCGACGAGACCACCGGTATTCGTATGGTAGGGGAATATTATTGCGCCGCACTGGGCACCTTTTACGGCACCACCAAGGGCACCAAATATAAGGTCACCCTGGATACCGGCAAAACCTTTAAGATCATTTTGTGTGATACCAAATCCAACCGCCATACGGACAAAAAGCACCAGTACGCCAAGAAGAATAAAGATGTGGTGGAGTTCTATGTGGACCGCACCAAGATCCCCGCAGGGGTCAACGGCAATTATAACCGCTTGGAGCCGTTTCATGGCAAAATTCAGTCCATCGAGCAGTTGACGGAATGGGATCATGCAGAATCATAAAGGCATCAAAAAAGCACCCGATCGGGTGCTTTTTTTAGTGGTTAAAATGATGCTTGAATTACGGAATTCCCTTGCGGCCGGCAGGGTACACCCGTTTTAATCACCACTGTTTCGTAAAATGCCTATTCGTTGTAAAAAAGCTTGTATTTTGTAAAAATCGGTTGACATTCCTTTTATTTAAATATATAATACCCAATGGAAAAAGGAGGAGTGGGTGAGCTATGCCCATTTCTCCTGCTTTTATATCCTGTGGCGCCGAGGGCGCTGCGCAAAATGGAGCGTGAATCTTTATGGCAAAAAAATGGACAGCTGTGCTGATGGCCATTCTCATGGTGCTTACCGCATTTCCGGTGACCACCGCAATGGCAGCCGGCAGCAGCGAGGCTAGTAAGCCGGCAGACGGTACGACCCAGGGTCGTCCCTTTGTCAGCGATAATCCGTCCCATTGGTACCGTATTCCCAGTATGGTTACCCTGGATGACGGTACTGTCGTTGCAGCTGCTGATGCTCGTTGGGACGGCGGTATGGACGGCGGCGGTAACGATGTGATCACCGCGCGTTCTACGGATAACGGCGACACTTGGTCTTACACTTGGGCCGGCTATTACGGCGATAACGGCAATGTGTTTAACAAGGCGTCTACCAGTTATTGTGACAGCAATATTGCAACTGACGGCAAGAACCTGTATATGCTGTCTACCTTCTTTGCTTCCGGCGTTGCCATTAACGGCAGCTCCGCGAACGCACAGCCTTCTAAGGACACCGGTTTGGACAGTCAGGGTCGTCTGCTGCTTGCTCGTAACGGCGGCGACTATGACTATTATGTGGGCGCGGTAGGTGCTGACGGCTATGCCAGCATTTACAGAACCAGCGACAGCACCGTTGTCAGCCACTATAAGGTAAACGGCGAGTTTGAGCTGTTTAAGGATGACGCTTATGTTGGCTGCGTTTGGTATTCTAACTGTGAGTTCCAGGCCAAGAAGTGCCAGTACCTGTTTTTCCGTACTTCCACGGACGGCGGCAAAACCTGGAGTGCGCCCTCTCTTGTGAATGCCAGAAAGAGCGGCGAAAAGTTCTTGGGCGCAGGCCCCGGTCGTGCCATCGTAACGGATGACGGCACCATTTGTATGCCGGTTTATGTTTACGGCGACAATACCTGGGGCTCTGGCGACGCTTCTCAGGCTACCAGCTTTATTTACAGTAAAGATCAGGGTAAGACCTGGAGCCGTACGGCGAACTTTACCAGCACCGCTTGGGGCGGCAGCAGTTGGTCCAGTGAGGCGCAGCTTGTAGATTTAGGTAACGGCGTGGTGCGCTGCTTCTACCGTAACGGTAAAAAGAAAATTATGTACTGTGACGCCACCTGGACCGGCTCCATGTATAAGTGGGGCGATGTGGTGGATACAGGGATTGACATTTGGGGTAACTGCCAGCTGTCTGCCATTATGTATCCCTATCTGATTGACGGCAAGCGTGCCATCTTGGTTTCCTCTCCCTCCTCAACAGAGGGTCGTAAAACCGGCGCGATCTTTACCTTGCTGCTGAATGACGACAATACTGTTTCTGCCGAATATGCCAAAAAGACCATTACCGCAGAGGGCGCAACCTTTGCGTACTCTTGCTTGACGGTGCTGAAAGACGGCCGCGTGGCAGATTTGTATGAGACGGACGCCTGTGATTTTACCTATAAGGTTTATGATATTGAAACGCTTACCGGTATGGATGCGGATGTTCCCACCACAACGGATATTCAGATGAATGTGGGTCAGAAGAAGACCTTAACCTTCTCTGCGCAGAATGTGAATAACTCTGCAAGCGATATTGTGTCTTTGTCTGCTGCGAAGGAAGTACCCGGTGCCACTGCCAATAAGGCAACGGACGCCAATTACAGCGGCGAATCCGTTTCTGTAAAGCGTGCTTTGTACACCTTTACCTCTACCGGTACAGAGTACACCATTGCCCACGCAGGTATGTACTTAAGTGTGGGTACAAATGGTAAGGCCGGCTATCCCGGTGCGTCTACGCCTGCCAATGTTACATTGCGTGCAGTAGACGGCGGCTTCCAGCTGTTGCAGGACGGCCATTACGGCTTGTATTTTATGGAAAAAGATTCCAAGGGCAATGTGGTGAACCACTTTGAGCGTTGGGATTTTGAGGGTAAAGATAAGGATACCAAATCAGAGGCAGAAGTACTGAAGGCTACGACCTTCCAGCTGTACCGCAGAATTCGCACCGGCGAGACCGGCAGCGCGGAGCTGCCCGGCTACATTCAGGTGAATACCGTGGATGACGGCGAGGAATATTTAATTGTCTATCACGGTACGGACGGCTATTTCCTGCTGAATCCCTCCACTTCAACCAGCAATATGTATGCCCACTGCTTAAAGGCAAACGGCGGCAGCACCATTGACGGTTATAGTGTTACCGTTACTGCCAACGCAGTAGGTAACGCTGTGGTACAGGCGGGGCTGAATACTTATAATATTACGGTTGTGGACGGCGACTTGGCTGTGACCGGTGTGGTTAAGTATGACCCGGTGATTTATACCCACGGTGATGCTTCCGGTAAGGGGCAGCCGTATATGTATTGTGGTTCCTTGATTTCCGACGGCTCTCAAGCCGGCGAAAAAGAGACCCATTATACGGTTAGTGACAGCCGTTATACCATTACCGGTATTCAGTGTGTGGAGGATCCTGCTGCGGATATTAAGTATGCGGACGGTAAGCTGAGCGGTACTTTGCATATTGCAGATACGGTTGAGTATGCAAATTATAACAAGGGCGAGACGGTTACCATTGAGACCAATCTGACGGATGCAGACGGAAATATTTGGACCCAAACCGATAAGTTGTATGTGGCTTCTAACCCGGTAGCGGGGCACTCTGTTGGTACACAGAATCTGTACACAAATGTAGTCGTTGCGTCTTCTTCTTTAGGCGCTATATATGTGGCAGAGGATTCTTATGGTAATACTGACAGAAAAAATTACACCGGCACAATGGGTATCGAAAATGCGTATAATATCGAAGATGTGAATGCTTTAACTTTTGAAGATAGCTGGGGATCAGCCCGCGGAAATTTGTATTCTACTAGTGCCGGTGATAAAATTGCCGGTCTGTCTGACAACTATAAGAAAGCCAGTGGAGAAAATTGTCTTAAAGTGAAAGACAACTCAATGGTATCTGCGTACTACTATTATGATATGAGTAGTGATTCAAATGCAGGTATTGCCCGGAATAATGCAGACGGCACCAGTTATTCCTTTAAGCTGGCCTATGTGCCTATGAAGAGTAGCGGTTCCCGTACAGACAGCAGCACGGTTTCTTTCCCGTCTGCAGATTCTCTGAACTATGTGACCGGTACCGGTTTCTCTGCCGATCGTATTTACTTTGACAATTACACCATGGGTGCCGGTGTTAAACAGTATCAGACCATAACCGGCACATCTTCCGTGCAGCCTAATCAGCAGGAAGAGCAGTCTGTGTTGGCTGAGACTCAGTCTTATTGCACGAATACTAAGAAATCCGGCCTGATTTCAAATACTGTTAAGAACTATTTAAACCTGGGTTTGACCCTACGTGTAAAGGTCTGCAACAAGAGCAACGAACGCACGCCATATAATGAAGCGGTGAGCAAGGTGCGTGTGTCCACCGATTATACCAAGAGCACTTGGGACAAGTACACCACGGATTTATTGAACACGCAGGCGTATTTGAACAACTATACGCTGCTGACCACAGACGAGACCACCCTGGATGTGGGCAAGGATTTGGATTCCGCTTATAAGAATCTGACCAAGCGTGCAGACTTTACGGAACTGGAAAAGGTGGTAGAGCAGAACAAGGCGGCTTATGACAAGGGCTTTGCCGGCAATGTAACCGATAAAGACCAGAATAAGTACACGGTGGACAGCTGGCAGAACTTTGAGAACGCCTATAAAGCCGGTGCGGATCTGCTGGCGCAGTATCCGGAAAAGGGCAGAAACAATGTGGCAGGCTTTACCGTAGGTCCCGATTCTGCGGAAAAGACCACCCAAACCAAAATTGACGAAACCGCAACCCAGCTGAAAAATTCCGGCCTTGTGGTTGCCGCTGACGCCAGCGCCTATGAATCGGCCCGCAGCATCAGCGCCACCATCGACCGCACCGCGTTCCCAGACGACGGTACCGCCATTACCAACACGGTAACCGACGGCAACAGCACCATTTATAAAGCCTACAACGGCAAAGATTATGTGAATTTGCCTGCTGCCCAGCAGGGTACGGTAGACGACTTTACTACGGATTTGCTGAGTTATATGAATGTAGGCGAGTCTTCTGAAAGCGGTCGCACCTTCAGTGTTGTTTGCACCGTCAATGGCAATCCCTTTGAAACCAAGGAGCAAAAAACGCTGTACTACTACGGCACCATTGCCCATTTGGATTTCTCTGCTTACGAGTCTCAGGATACCGTTTGCGTTGTGCATACGGCAACCGGCGATACAAAGATTGACCTTGCCAAGTGCAATTATCAGTTGTCGCTGCTGGTTCAGCGGGATACCACCATTACGGTTACCACTGCCACCAGACCCAATGTGATTGTTGCCGACTACTTTGGCACGATTTTAGGCGCATTTGTGGGCGCTACCAGCGTAACCGTAAAGGGCAACACCGTAACGGTGGGCGATACAGTGATTACCGCCAAGGATTCCCCCAAGTACACCTTTACCGGTTGGACTTGGAGCGAAGGCACCCATCAGGTGCCGGCGGGTCAGGTTGCGCAGATTGTGCAGAAAGGTACACGCACCGGCTTGGATGTGAAGTACACCGTCAGCAACAGCGGCACGGCGGCAAACGCCTTGATTAACGGCGCTACCCAGTACACCGCACCGGGTATCAACAAACCCTTAGAGCTGACCTCTGACAACGCAGCGTACTGGACCCGTACCGTAAACGGTGTGGAGACTTTGGCTTCCTACGAGCAGAAAGTTACCCTGTTCAGCGCCAATACGGAAACGACTTTCACGGCTTATGCCAGCTTAAATGATCTGCCTAAAAATTTGCAGGAGCAGGCAGAGAGCGGCACGCCGGCTTTGAATGGCGTAGGCTTCTTTGCAGACAACAAGTTTACCTTGTCCTGTGATTATTCTGCCGGTGCGGATGTGACCGTCTTGGAGGTGGGTGTGATTTACTCCGCCACTAAGAATGGAAAGGACACCCTTGTGAAGGGCGGCGGCGACGATGTGCAAACGGTTGTGTCCCGCAATGTTGCCAACTGGACAGGCAGTCCCAATTCCGGCACCTTTACCATGACCAAGAAGGGCAGCGATACGGGCAGCCATTATATGCGTATGTATGTGAGCTACCGTGCTTCTCGTATGAACACCCAGGTACCCTTTGTGGTTTATGGTGATATTTATCAGTGCGTAAACGGTGCCGTTACCGCAGTTAACTAAAGAAGGAGGACAATAGAATGAAAGCATACGATACTCCGACTTTAGATGTAGAGTGGTTCACCGCCCAAACAGCACTGAGCCAGAGCACCACGGACCCGGATAAGGAAAATCCCGACACGGAGTTCTAATCCAAGCATAGAAAACACCCTCGACCATTTGGTCGAGGGTGTTGTTTTTGTTCAATATTGGGTTTATCCGTTCACCACGTTCTGCGGTTTGCCGTCTAAGTAGGCGGCAATATTTGTTTGCAGAATGCCAAGCAGTCTGGCACGGGTTTCATAGGCCGCCCAGGCAATGTGGGGGGTAATGCGGCAATTTTTTGCGTGCAGCAGAGGATTGTCAACCGCCGGCGGCTCGGTAGAGAGCACATCCAGCCCGGCGCCTGCCAGCTTGCCGCTGTTTAGGGCGTTTGCCAGCGCCTGTTCGTCCACCACCGGTCCGCGGCTGGTGTTGATAAAGATCGCGCCGTCTTTCATCTTGTCAAAGGCCGCCGCGTTCATCATACCCTGGGTGTCCGGTGTCAGGGGGCAGTGGCAAGTGATGATGTCGCTGTTTGTCAGCACCGTATCCGCATCTGCAAATCGGGTGCTGTGCAGCCCGTCCAGGGGTTTTTCGTGCGGGGTGCACACCAGCACTTGCATACCGAATGTTTCTGCAATCTGTGCCACTCTGTGCCCGATTGCGCCAAACCCAAAGATGCCCAAGGTTTTGCCGTCTAATTCCATCAGCGGTGTTTTCCAAAAACAAAAGTCCGGGCAACGGCACCATTCACCGTTTTCTACCGCCTGTGTATGCACTGCAACCTGGTTGGTAAAGGACAGGATAAAAGCAAACACCAGCTGCGCCACCGCATTGGTGGAGTAAGCGGGAATGTTGCACACGGTAATACCCAGCTCCTTGGCTGCCGCGCAGTCTACCACATTGTAGCCGGTGGATTGCAGCCCGATGTATTCCAGCTCCGGGCGCAATGCTTCCAGCGTTGCACGGTCAAGGACGGTTTTGTTGATAATCAGCAAATTTGCACCTTTGGCGCGTTCTACCACTTGGTCTGCCGTTGTACGGTCATAGACCTTATAGTCGCCATAGTTGCCCATCCAGTCCCAGCTTTGGTCGCCGGGGTTGGTTGTATAGCCGTCTAAATTTACAATTTTCATAAAATCACGCCTTTCTGTCCAAATTATAACCCAGTCCGTCTTAAAATGCAACCGGTACTTGCGCCGGGCACGCCGGGCGGTTATAATAATAAGCAAGGACGCACCCGCATAGTATGTACGGGTGATTTTTGTGAAGCGTGTTTTTCCCGCTGCGCTGTGCGTGGCGTTTGTGTTTGTGACCTGCCTGTCTCTGCAAGTGCTGTTGCGGCAGTCTGTGCCCTCGGCGGTGCAGTACCCCAAGGCGCGCTACAATTTGGTCATCGACCCGGGCCACGGCGGCATGGATGTGGGCACGGTGGCGGCGGACGGCACGGCAGAGAAAGAGATCAACCTGGCCATTGCCCGGGATTTGTATGCTTTTGCGGTGATCAGCGGCATACCCGCCTCTATGACCCGCACCGGGGACTACCTGGTCTACAAGGCCGGAGACGACAAAAAGCGCTCAGATTTGTATAATCGTTTTGACTATATTAACAGCGTGGATAACGCGGTGCTGGTTTCTATTCATCAAAACCATTTTGCCGATACTTCCCAGTGGGGGATGCAGATCTGGTACACGGTGAACGATCCGTTGAGCAAGGCACTGGCTGCTAATATTTTAGCTTATAACAAGCAGCACTTGCAGCCGGGTAATCGTCGGGAGAACAAGCCGTCGGACGACAGCTATTATCTGCTTTATAAAGCCAAAGTGCCCTCCGTGATGGTGGAGTGCGGCTTTATGAGCAATGTAAAAGAAAATAATCAGTTAAAACAGGATGTTTATCGGCGCCGCGTGGCCTTTTGCATTTTGGCAGGGCTTTGCGACACTATGAAAATAGGGGAGTTACCGTAATGGCAAAACAGAGGAGTATGTATATTTGCAGCGAATGCGGCTACGAGAGCGGCAAGTGGTACGGCAAGTGCCCGGGCTGCGGCGAGTGGAACACCATGAATGAGGAGACCCCGGCGGTCAAATCCACCGGCACCAAGCGCAGCAGCGGCGGTTATGCCTCGCGACCGTTGAAACGATTGTCGGAAATTACGGAAGACGTGGAGCGGCGTATTTCCACCGGCATTCATGAGTTTGACCGGGTGCTGGGCGGCGGTATCGTAGAGGGCAGCCTGGTGCTCTTAGGTGGCGATCCGGGTATCGGTAAATCCACCATTTTGCTGCAAGCCTGCCAGTATTTGGGGCAGCGCCATACCATTCTCTATGTAAGCGGCGAGGAGTCTGCCAATCAGATCAAGCTGCGTGCCAATCGGCTGGGTGTGACTACGGACAGCCTGTATATTTTGGCAGAGACGGATGTGGGCAGTATTGCCGAGACCATTCGCAGCGAAAAGCCGGATATTGTGATCATTGACTCCATTCAAACCATGGTGTACGATCAGGTGACTTCTTCTGCCGGATCCGTGACTCAGGTGCGGGAGTGCACCAATATTTTTATGCACACAGCCAAAACCTACGGTATCCCTATTTTTGTAGTAGGCCATGTGAACAAGGACGGCGCCATTGCCGGACCTAAGGTACTGGAGCATATTGTGGATACGGTGCTGTACTTTGAGGGCGAGCGGAACTACTCTTACCGTATTCTCCGAGGGGTGAAGAACCGCTTCGGCTCCACCAATGAGATCGGTGTGTTTGAGATGACCCAAGAGGGGCTTTTGGAAGTGGAAAATCCCTCGTTGATGATGCTTTCCGGTCGTCCGAAGAACGCCAGCGGCACCTGTGTGGCCTGTGTAATGGAGGGATCCAGACCGATTTTGGCGGAGGTGCAGGGATTGGTAACGGCCACCGGCTTTGGCACGCCCCGGCGTATGAGCACCGGCTTTGATTTTAACCGTATGGCAATGCTCATTGCGGTATTGGAAAAGCGGGCGGGCTTTTTCTTCAACACCATGGACGCTTATATCAATGTGGTCAGCGGTCTGCGGTTGGACGAGCCGGCGGCGGATCTGTCTGTGGCAATGGCGCTGGTGTCCTCGCTGAAGGACGCGGTGATCGGCGACAAGGTGCTGGCCTTTGGCGAGATCGGCTTGGCAGGCGAAATTCGCGCTGTCAGCCATTGCGAACAGCGCGTGCAGGAGGCCGGTCGCCTGGGCTTCCAGCGCTGTGTGATCCCATTCCATAATTACAAATCCCTGTCCAAGGACCTTAAAAAAGAATTGGATATTGTGCCGGTGCGTACCGTTCGCGACGCATTCAGTGCCTTGACGGTGAAAGACTGATATTTTGACATAATAAAGGACCCTGCTGTTGCAAGGTCCTTTTGTTTTTTATCGGCATAATAAAAAAGCCACTGTAACCGAAATTACAGTGGACTTGGTGGAGCATAGGGGATTCGAACCCCTGACCTCCACACTGCCAGTGTGGCGCGCTCCCAACTGCGCTAATGCCCCGTAGCTATCTTGCTTTGGTAGTATAGCATAGCGTATATGGGAAAGTCAAGAGAATTTTTACAAAAAATGCAAAAACACAGATTTTTCTCTTTTGCATAGAATGAGATAGGTTCGTAGGAGGGGTGACAGTGGCGAGTATCAGCCTTTGCATGATCGTGCGGGACGAGGAAGCGGTACTGGGACGGTGCCTGGAGAGCGTGGCACCGGCGGTGGATGAGATCATTGTAGTAGACACCGGCAGTGTGGACGGCACTAAGGTGGTGGCGGCTGCCTATACCGATCAGATCTACGATTTCGCTTGGGTAGATGATTTTGCTGCGGCGCGCAATGCGTCCTTTGCCAAAGCGACAGGGGATTATATTCTGTGGCTGGATGCAGACGATGTGCTGTTGCCGGAGGATCTGGATGCGTTGTTGTGTCTGAAAAATCGGCTGGACCAATCCCCGGCAGATGTGGTCATGATGCGCTACAACACCGGCTTTGACAGTCGTGGCAATCCCACTTTTTTCTTTGATCGAGAGCGGTTGGTGCGCCGTGCGGCGGGACCGGTTTGGCACGGTCGGGTACACGAATATATTCAGTGCCCGGGCACCAGAATTACAGTGAATATTGCCGTGACGCATCGATCAATCAAGACAGCGTACACCACCCGAAACCTACGAATCTATGAAAAGATGGCGGCGGCAGGGGAGTCGTTTACGCCCCGAGATCGATTCTACTACGGGCGGGAGTTATACTACCATCGGCAGTATGACCGTGCGGTACAGGAATTGCAGGCGTTTTTGGCACCCGGCGACGGCTGGCTGCCGGATCAGTTGGAGGCCTGCAAGTATCTGAGTGCAGCCCTGCACGTCCAAGGGGATCGGATGGGTGCGTTTGCTGCATTGTGCCGGAGCTTTGCCTTGGGGGCACCTCGGGCGGACCTGGTATGCGGTTGCGGTGATTTGTTACTGGAACAAGGGGATTATCCGGCGGCGATTTGTTGGTACAAGTGGGCGCTGGAACTGCCCCAGGACCTGCATAGCGGCTTTGTAAACACGGATGACACCGGGTACTTGCCGTACCTGCGGCTTTGCGTTTGTTATGATCGTATGGGTGATTACGCAGCGGCTGCCCGCTGTAATGCCCAAGCCGCAGCGTACCGACCCGATGATGCCGCCGTGCAGCAGAACGCAGCCTATTTTGCCGCATTGCAGCACCCTGCCGACCCGTCGTCTACTGGAGAGAATAAGGAGCAAAACCGATGAATACAACGATTTATAAAAACCAACCTTGCTGCGACGCTTGCTGCAAGCCTGCCTGTTCCTGCTGTCCCACCGTTGTTGGGCCTACCGGTCCAACAGGGCCTACCGGTCCCACCGGCCCCACAGGTCCGGGTGTTGGCGCTACCGGCCCTACCGGTCCTATGGGGCCTACGGGCGCTACCGGTGCGGCAGGCAGTAACGGACAAATGGGTCCTACCGGTCCCACCGGCGCACCGGGTAGTAACGGCCAAATGGGGCCCACCGGTCCAACCGGTGCAACCGGAGCTGCTGGTTTTGCAGGCGCAACAGGACCTACCGGTGCCACGGGTGCTACCGGCGCAACAGGTCCTGCCGGTATAGCGGGTGCCACAGGTGCTACCGGGGTAACAGGCCCTGCCGGTACAGCGGGTGCAACAGGTGCTACCGGCGCAACAGGTCCTACCGGCGCAACAGGTCCTACCGGACCTACGGGTGCCACCGGCGCAGCCGGAACGGTTCTGCCCGGCGAATTGGTGACCAATGGCACTATGGAGCAGTTCACCAATACTGTCCCCACCGGCTGGACCATGAACAACGATGCTTTGGCTGGGCAAGCCACCGGCGCCGGTCAGGTGCACAGCGGTTTATCAGCGGTGCAACTGGCATCAGGTGCGCAAATGAGCCAGACCCACGCAGCTGCCCCAGGCAGCTATTACCGGCTTTCCTTTTATGCCCAAGGGGTAGGGGATCAACCGGCAGTGACTGGCAGGATCATCTTTACAGACGCAGCCGGCGGCGAATCAAATGCGGCTGAGGTGTCGGTGCGTTCTCAGGATATGGTTAAGACGGCGCCGAATTTTGGCTATTATCAGGTAATCAGTACGGTGGTGCCGGAGAATGTGACCACAGTGACAGTCTATCTGGAAGCAACCGGCGGCACGGATGACAGCGTAATTCTGGACGATGTTTCTCTGACCGTGGTTTAACTGCGGGGGCTCGGTGTGCCTAGGCGCACCGGGCTTTTTTTATTGCCTAAATTTAGTGTTTTTGCTGCGGTACGAAACGGACTGTGCTAAGATGCTTCCTATGATGAACTGCTGCCGGACTGCCGGCAGAATATGCAGACCGGCGAGACCGGCAGTGTTTATGCCTTTCAGTTTGAAGTCAAAAAGGACGGTGTGTATTCCGTTACGGCAAAAGCAAAATAAACGAAGGCAGTAGGAGACTGCTGCCTGTTTGTAAATCGGCTGCAATTTTCACCACAAGGCCATCGGTATAACCGTTGGCCTTAATTTTGTAAAAATATTGCAATTTTTCTTTCTATTTTGCGAATCATCTGTTATAATAGGCACATTCCAAGGAGAGGATGTGGAGTAATGGGCGGATATTTTGCCGCAGTATCCAAAGAAGATTGCGTTTTTGATTTGTTTTTCGGTGTGGACTACCATTCCCACCTGGGCACACGCCGGGCGGGAATGGCGGTGTATGACCCGGAAACCGGTTTTGACAAAGCCATCCATAATATTGAAAACGCGCCGTTTCGTACGAAGTTCACCAAGGAGTCTCAGGAGATGCACGGCACCATGGGCATCGGCTGTATTTCCGATTTTGAGGCACAGCCCATACTGGTGCGTTCCCATCACGGGACCTTTGCCATTACAACGGTAGGGAAGATCAATAATGCAGACGCTATTGTGGACGAGATTATCGGGACGAACGCTCATTTCTTTGAAATGCACAATGGCGAGATCAATCCCACGGAACTGGTGGCAGCGCTGATTGACCAAAAAGAAAATTTTGTAGAGGGTATTCGCTACGCCCAAGATGTGATCGACGGCTCTATGAGTATGCTGCTTTTGACCCCCAAAGGGGTGTATGCTGCCCGGGACAAGCTGGGGCGCACACCCATTGTGCTGGGCAAAAAGCCGGATGGTTACTGTGCCAGCTTTGAAAGCTTTGCCTATTTGAACTTGGGCTATACCGATGACAGAGAACTTGGCCCCGGCGAGATCGTGGTGCTAACGCCGGACGGTGTGCAGCAGTTGGTTGCACCGGGCAAAAAAATGAAAATTTGCACCTTCCTATGGGTGTATTACGGTTATCCGTCCTCGTCCTATCAGGGGATCAGCGTGGAAAAAATGCGTTACCACTGCGGCGAGCTCCTGGCAGGCCGAGACAACGCCAAGCCGGACATTGTGGCTGGTGTGCCGGACTCCGGCATTGCCCACGCCATCGGCTATGCCAACGCCTCCGGCATTCCGTTTTCTCGTCCATTTGTTAAGTACACGCCTACCTGGCCCCGCTCTTTTATGCCACCCAACCAGACCAAGCGCAACCTGATCGCTAAGATGAAGCTGATTCCGGTGCACGATTTGATTGAGGGCAAGAGCCTGCTGCTTATTGACGACTCCATCGTTCGCGGCACACAGCTGCGGGAGACCACGGAGTTTTTGTACGCCAGCGGCGCAAAAGAAGTGCATATCCGGCCGGCGTGCCCGCCGTTACTGTTTGGTTGTAAGTACCTGAATTTTTCCCGTTCCACCTCAGAGATGGAACTGATCACTCGTCGTGTGATCCAGGAACTGGAGGGCGGCGATCCGACAAAGGAAGTGTTGGCAGAATATGCCGACCCGGACAGTGAAAAATACGCCGCCATGGTGGAAAAAATCGGCGAAAAGCTGCACTTTACCAGCTTGCGCTATCATCGACTGGATGATATGATCGCTTCCGTAGGTATTCCTGCGGATCAGCTTTGTACCTACTGCTGGAACGGCAAAGAGTAAATAGTGCAAAAGAAAAAGAACAGTTACCCTTGCGGATAGCTGTTCTTTTTTTGCTTTTTTCGCTATTGAAATAGATGCTATTTATAGATTTATATCAATAACCGGTTACTCTGCTTTCATGTTCGCAAAGCACTCGCTGCAATAAACCGGACGGTCTTCCCGCGGCTCAAAGGGAACCTTGCAGGCTGCGCCGCAGTTGGCGCAAACAGCGTCGTGCATTTCGCGGGGACCGCGAGCGGCGGCTTTTCTTGCGCTACGGCAAGCTTTGCAGCGCTGGGGCTCATTGACAAATCCCTTTTCAGCATAGAACTCCTGTTCACCGGCTGTAAAGACGAATTCGTTCCCACAATCCTTGCAGACTAATGTTTTGTCTTCGTACATTGGACCTTAACTACCTCTCATAAGATTTATTCAAAAAGAAGCGTCAACTTCTTACGAATACGCTGTAATGCGTTGTCTACCGCCTTTGGGCTTTTGTTCAGTCGGGTGGCAATATCCGCATATCGAAAACCGCTGATGTGCAGGCGCAGCACCTCATTTTCCATAGGAGACAACTGCTGCTCCAACGCGCGGCTCAGGCGCGCCACACTCTCTGCGGCCAAAAAATCGTCCTCCGCGCTGACGGCTGTACCGGCATGATCCAGATAGTCCTCCAAGGGAACCATATTATCCGCCGGAACATCTTTGCGCCGACTGAATTTTCGCAGCGCGGTTTGTATTGCATTTTCAATACAAGTGCCGGCAAAAGTGCGAAAAGCGGCGCCTCGTTTCGGTTGGTACGCACGCAGGGCGGCCAGCAGACCGATCATGCCCTCCTGGACCAGATCGTCCTTCTCCAGTGGAGAGTGAATGTACTTCATGGCAATCATCTCCACAGTGGGGCGCATGGCGTGGACCAGTGCATTTATGGCTTCTCCGCTGCCGCTTTGGGCGGCGGAAACCAGCGATTCAATATCTGTTCTTTTTGTTGTTGACATAATTTTCCTGCCTTATGATTGATTATACAACGGTTATTGGTCATAGTCAACAATTTTTCATTCTGCAAGAAAAAATTATTATTTAACTTGGATAATAATATGCAAAACACATAAAATGGTGATTAATTATCAAAACGCTTATACATTAAAGCGGAACAGCACTACATCACCGTCCTGCATCACATACTCTTTGCCCTCACTGCGAACCAAGCCTTTCTCTTTGGCAGCCGTCATACCGCCGCAGGCCACCAGATCGTCAAAGGAAACCACCTCGGCGCGAATGAAGCCCCGCTCAAAGTCTGTGTGGATCTTGCCGGCAGCCTGCGGCGCCTTGGTGCCTTTTTTGATGGTCCAGGCACGCACTTCCGGCTTACCGGCGGTCAGGTAGGAAATCAGACCCAAAAGGGAATAACTCTTCTTGATCAGCCGATCCAGCCCGCTTTTTTCCAGCCCCATATCACTTAGGAACATGGCCTTTTCGTCTTCGTCCAGTTGGGCGATCTCTGCCTCCATTTCTGCGCAGATGGGCAGTGTTTCCGCACCCTCTGTGGCAGCGATCTGCTCCACCGCTTTGTAGAACGGATTGCTCTCAATCCCGGCGTTAAAGTCGTCCTCGCCCATATTGCAGGCATAGATCACCGGCTTGATGGTCAGGAGGGATACTTCTTTCAGGTACTCTTGTTCATCCTCACTGATCTCCACGCTGCGGGCGGTTTTGCCTTCTTCCATCTCCGCAGCCAGTCGCTCCAGAAACGCCACCTCCGGCGCCAGCGTCTTGTCGCCCTTCATGGCTTTTTTACGGCTGTCGATTCGTCGATTCAGAATATCCAGATCCGAGAGGATCAGCTCCAAATTGATGGTCTCAATGTCCCTTGCCGGATCCACAGAGCCGTCCACATGTGTGATGTCGTCATTCTCAAAGCAGCGCACGACATGGATAATGGCGTCTACCTCCCGGATATGGGAGAGAAATTTGTTGCCCAGACCCTCGCCCTTGGACGCACCCTTGACCAGCCCTGCAATGTCCACAAACTCAATGGTGGCCGGCGTGAATTTGTCCGGGTGATACATTTCTGCCAGCTTGTCCAGCCGTTCGTCCGGCACGCTGACCATACCCACATTCGGCTCTATTGTGCAAAAGGGGTAGTTGGCGCTTTGGGCGCCTGCGTTTGTAATGGCGTTAAAAAGTGTACTTTTGCCAACGTTTGGCAAGCCTACGATACCAAGTTTCATTCTTTTAGCTCCGATGTCTGAATTACACATTTTTTGTGTGAATATAAGTATATACCAATGCTGCTGTTTTTACAAGGATAAATTTTTCTTGACATAGTATCGCAAATATCCTAAAATATATATTAAATTTTTGTGATGGGAGAGAAATTTAATGGAACTCAATGGCTCTCAGATCGTTCTTGAAGTCTTGAAAGAACAGGGCGTAGATACCATCTTTGGTTATCCCGGCGGTACGATCCTGAATATTTTTGACGAGCTTTATAAATATGGTGACACCTTTAAGCATATTTTGACTGCCCATGAGCAGGGCGCGTCCCACGCGGCAGACGGTTATGCCCGCGCTACCGGCAAGGTGGGTGTGTGCTTTGCCACCTCCGGCCCCGGCTCCACCAATCTGGTGACCGGTATTGCTACGGCTTATATGGACTCTGTGCCGGTGGTTGCCATTACCTGCAACTATGCCACCTCCGGCTTGGGCCGAGACAGCTTCCAGGAGGTAGATATTTGCGGTATTACCATGCCCATTACCAAGCACAACTTCCAGGTGAAGTCTGTGGAGGAGCTGGCGCCCACGCTGCGCCGGGCGTTCCGCATTGCTCAGACCGGGCGCAAAGGTCCTGTTCTGGTAGATATTCCCAAGGATATAACTTCTGCCACCTGTGCATATGTGGCGGAACCGAAAGTGGAGATTGAGCCGTTTAAGATGCCCAAGCAGTCTTGCATAGATCGGGCGCTCGAATTGCTGAGAAACGCCAAGAAACCGCTGATTTATGTTGGTGGCGGCGCCATTCTCTCCAAAGTAGGCGAAGATCTGATTACTTTTGCCGAGAAACTGGACGCACCGGTGGTGTCCTCTCTTATGGGTCTGGGTGCATTTCCGTACGGCCATCCGCTGCACGTGGGGCTGATCGGTATGCATGGCCATTTTGAGGCCAATAAGGCGGCGCATGACTGCGATGTGCTCATCACTTGCGGCGCCCGTTTCTCTGACCGTGTGGCCGGCAACCGCAAGAAGTTTGCGCCTAACGCAGAGATCTTACATATTGACATTGACGCAGCGGAGATGGACAAAAACATCTTTTCCAACTACCACCTGCGTGGCGACTTGGCAGAAATTCTGCCCATGCTGACCCGTAATGTGGAGCAGATGGATCACAGCGACTGGAAAGCGGAGATCGAGGCCAGCCGGCATCCCTTTAAGCAGCTGCAGATCGGGGATTATGTGAATCCCCAGGTCTTAATTGAAAAAATTGACGAAAAGACCCCGGACGACACCATTGTGGTCACCGATGTGGGTCAGCACCAGCTGTGGGCGGCTCAGTTCTATAAGTACACCCGGCCCCGCACCCTGCTGACCTCCGGCGGACTAGGCACCATGGGCTATTCCATGGGCGCTGCCTTTGGCGCGGCTATGGGCTGCCCGGATCAAACCGTGGTGATGTTTGCCGGTGATGGCGGTTTCCACATGAACCTGTCTGAGCTGGCAACCATGGCGTCCTACAATATCCCGGTCAAGATGTTCATTATGAACAACACTGTGCTGGGTATGGTGCGCCAGTGGCAAAAGCTGTTTTATGGCAACCGCTTTTCCGATACAGATCCCCACCGTGTTACGGATTTTGTGAAGGTGGCAGAAGCCTTTGGTGTAAAGGGGCTGCGTATCCATACCAATGATGATATTGACGCTGTGCTGGCAGAGGCGCTGGCTTATCCCGGTCCGGTGTTGGTGGATTGCCGTATTTCACCGGACAGCAATGTGCTGCCGATGATCCCGCCCGGCGGCGCACACACGGACATTATCGAGCAGTTTAACTGATTGGAGGCAAGGAAGATGAAAGAGAAATTGGTTTTATCTGTTCTTGTGGATAACGAGAGCGGCGTGCTGCAACGGGTGGCCAGCCTGTTCTCCCGCCGTGCATACAACATCTCCTCTCTGACGGTGAGTGAGACGGAGGACCCGAACTTTTCCCGTATGACCATTGAGACCAACACGGAGCCGGAGAATTTTCGCCAGATCAAGCGCCAGCTGTTAAAGCTGGAGATCGTGGAGAAAGTATCTGAGCTGACTCCGGACAATTCCGTGTCCTCTGAGTTGCTGCTGGTGAAGGTGCACGCCCAGGGCATTCCGGAGAAAAACGCCCTTTTGGCATTCAACGCCGGTTACGGTGCTCGTGTGTTGGATATTTCTGCCGAGACGGTGACCCTGGAGTTCACCGGTGCGGGGGAGATGCTGGACGCCTTTATTCAGCAACTGGAGCAACGCTTTAGCATTGTGGAAATGGCGCGTACCGGCGTGACCTCGCTGGAGCGCGGCGCCGGTTCCTTTACGGACGATATTTAAGGACGGTGACGATCATGGGAATGACAATGACGCAAAAGATCCTGGCGGCGCACGCCGGTTTGGATCATGTGGTAGCCGGTCAATTGATTGAGGCCAAGCTGGATATGGTACTTGGCAACGATGTGACCTCTCCGGTTGCCATCAATGAGATGAACAAATTTGGCAAGGACGGCGTGTTTGATAAGACCCGCATTGCCCTTGTAATGGATCACTTTACGCCCAACAAGGACATTCAGTCCGCGCAGAACTGCAAGCAGGTGCGTACTTTTGCCCGTGCCCACGGCATTACCCACTATTTTGATGTGGGCAATATGGGAATTGAGCACGCGTTGCTGCCGGAGCAGGGGATTGTGGCCTGTGGTGACTGCGTGATCGGCGCAGACAGCCACACCTGTACTTACGGTGCACTGGGTGCGTTCTCCACTGGCGTAGGCTCCACGGATATGGCTGCCGGTATGGTTACCGGTAAGGCTTGGTTTAAGGTTCCCTCCGCCATTAAGGTTGAGATCACCGGCAAAAAAGCACCCTTTATCAGCGGCAAAGATGTGGTACTGCACTTAATCGGTGAGATCGGTGTGGACGGCGCCCTCTACCAGTCTTTGGAATTTACCGGCGATGGTATCGCGGAGCTTTCTATGGACGATCGGCTGTGCATCAGCAATATGGCCATTGAGTGCGGCGCCAAAAACGGAATCTTCCCTGTAGATGATGTGACCTTGCAGTATGTGAACGGCCGCGCAGAGCGGGAATATACGATTTTTGAGGCAGACCCGGACGCAGAATACACCCGCACGGTAAAAATTGATTTGAGTACCTTAAAGCCCACCGTGGCATTTCCGCATCTGCCGGAGAATACCCATACTATTGATCAGGTGGACGGTGAAAAGATCGCGATTGACCAGGTGGTGATTGGCTCCTGCACCAATGGCAGAATGGAAGATATGCGCGCTGCTGCTGCAATTTTGAAAGGTCGCAAGGTGGCGCAGGATGTGCGCGTGATCGTGATCCCGGCCACCCAGCGCATTTATTTGCAGTGCATTGAGGAGGGTCTGACCCAGATCTTTATTGAGGCCGGTGCAGTCGTGTCTACACCTACCTGCGGCCCCTGTCTGGGCGGTCACATGGGTATTTTGGCTGCCGGTGAGCGGGCAGTCTCTACCTCAAACCGAAACTTTGTGGGCCGTATGGGTCACACGGAGTCTGAGATTTATTTGGCCTCTCCCGCTGTGGCTGCCGCCTCTGCGGTCAAGGGCTATATTGCCGACCCGGCTACGGTATAAGGAGGTCACGGTATGATAGCAAAAGGTAAGGTACATAAGTTCGGCGACAATGTGGACACGGATGTAATCATTCCTGCCCGCTACCTGAACAAAAGTGACGAGGCCTGGCTGGCTTCTCATTGTATGGAAGATATTGACAAGGATTTTGTAAATAAGGTACAGCCCGGTGACATCATGGTGGCCAAGGCGAATTTTGGTTGCGGCTCCTCCCGTGAACACGCACCCATTGCCATTAAGGCCAGTGGTATCAGCTGCGTGATTGCCTCCACCTTTGCTCGTATTTTTTACCGCAATGCCATTAATATCGGCCTTGCGATCTTAGAGTGCGACCAGGCTGCCAACGAGATCAACCAGGGCGATGAAGTGCAGGTGGATTTTGACAGCGGCGTGATCACGGACCTGACCACCGGCAAGGTGTATCAGGCCCAGCCGTTTCCGCCGTTCATTCAGAACATTATCAAAAACGGCGGTTTGATGAAGTCCATTGGTTAATGATTGCAGCAAAGGGTTTAGTGATGAAGCAGTTTGTTTTGAACGAAGATAATTTAAGAAAAGGCTGGAGCGGTGCGTCGGAATTTTGGTTCTCCCGTCCGGATATGCAGGTGCACAGCATGGCGGAGTTGGCGGATTTGGATCACCCGGAGGATACCGGCACATCGGCGTATCTGCTGTCTTTGGGCTATATTCCGTACTTTTATGTAACGGACGGCGAAGTGATGCGCGCGTTTGTTCAGTCTATCGGCAACGCCAAGATCAAGGCTGTGTTTGACCAAACGCCGGATGATGCCGTGGTTGAGACTTTTTGGAAATATTTTAATGCCTATAAGGAATTTTCCGAGAAGTTTGATGCATTTCAGACCGAGTATGTGCGCAAAAAGGCTGCGGATTGGTGCTATGAAAACGGCATTGACTACACCTTTGATACAAAGAATTAACAAAACAGCAAAACGCCCGACAGTTCCAACTGCCGGGCGTTCCTTAATGTTAAATTTTAGATATAGGAGTGCTCCATTGTCGCCACGACTCGCAGACGGGGGTCACGCTGCTGCACGGCCGCTTGTACTTCCTTCAAAATTTGGCTGCGGTGCTTTTTGTGCTCTTTGGGCACCACAATGTCCATGATCAGGTTCATGTGGTCACTGCACTCCACCAGCCGAAAGTCATGAAAGCGCAGCTCAGGATCGTAGTCTTGCAGAATTTCCGCCATGAGTTTGCGGTATTTATCCACTGTGGCGTCATGGATCGCAATGGGATCCATGTGAATGCAGATAACAATTTGCAGTTCTTTACTAATTTGTTGCTCCACACGGTCAATGGCGTTGTGTACCGCCATAATATCCTGATCTGCCGGTACTTCCGCATGTGCAGAGGCAATGACTCGCCCCGGGCCGTAGTCGTGAATAATCAAGTCGTGCACGCCTACAATCAGCGGTTCTGCCAGCATACGGCGCTCAATCTCGTCCACCAGCTCTTTACTGGGCGCCTGACCCAGCAGGGGGCCCATAATGTCCTTTAAGGTACTCACACCTCCGGCGAGGATAAACGCGGCAACCAGCAGCCCCATGATGCCGTCTGCCCGGTCAAAGGCGGTAAAGGCAGACAACAGCAGTGCCGCGCCGGCTGCGGCGGTGGAAATGCAGTCGTTCAGGCTGTCCTGGCGTACAGCTTTCAGATTGAGATTGTTACTCTCTTTATACAGTGCCTGATTAAAGTAAGCCATCCACAGCTTGATCCCAATGGACAGCACAAGCACCGTCAGTGTTACGGCGCTGAACCGCACCTCTTGGGGATGAATGATTTTTTCAATACTGCTTTTGCCCAACTCAAACCCCATTAGGAAAATAAAGAAATCCACGATTAGGGCACTGATGTATTCCATCCTGCCGTGGCCGAATGGGTGGTCGTTATCTACCGGCTTGCTTGCGATTTTTGCGCCGATTACGGTGACAATGTTGGAGGAAGCGTCTGACAGGTTATTGGCGGCGTCTGCGGTGATAGATACCGAGTGGCTCACCGTGCCGCAAATAAATTTCAGCACGCATAGCAGCAGATTGCAGAGAATGCCCACAATGCCGCTGAGTACGCCGTAGCGCTGCCGGTCTTTGGCGTTTTGCTTTGCATCCCGTGGAATGAATTTGTGTATCAAAAACTTGGTCATAGTCGAGGCCCTCTTTTTTGTGTTATTTTTAAGTTTATCACAATTACGACTTCAAAACAAGGGCAAAGTGTGGTAGAATAGGGGCGGTGATGAGATGAAGAAACTACTGATTATCGGCGGTTCGCCTCGGCCAAATGGGGTCAGCGAAGAATTGATCCGCCAGGTGAAGCCGTATTTTATCGACTGTAAGATCGTAGAATATAATACGTACAAGCTGGCGCCGGCGCCCTGTACCGACTGCCGCTTTTGCGAGCAGCATGCGGGCTGCGCCAACAAAGATCTGGATATTTTTTTTGAGGACTTTGAAGACGCGGACTATATTGCGTTCTTTACTCCGGTGTATAATAACTTTTTTCCGGCTCCGCTGAAGGCAGTGATTGACCGGTTCCAGCGGTATTACAGCGCCCGCTTCAAACGGGGTGCCAAGCCGCCTATTGCTAAGCCGAAAAGGGTAGGCGTGGTGATCGTAAGCGGCTCAAATGCGCGGCAGTGTGCCGACTATATGACTGCCACCTTGCGCCAGTCTTTTACGGTCCTTAATGGAGAGGTTACGGCACGGTACTATATCCCGGGCACGGACCGGGGGCAGTACACCTTTAACAACATTGAACTGCAAAAATTTATTCATCAGCTGCGGGGCGAGGGCGCCGGGCGATAAGAGAATAGGGGAGCGCTATGGTGCTCCCTATCTTTCTGTTTGTATATATAATAATTTATATATTATATTGCAAGCCGTGCGTCTTTGTGTTATAATAATTTAAATTTATTATGGGATAGTGTCAGTATGCGTATTCTTGGTATTGACCCCGGGTATGCCATTATCGGCTGGGGCGTGCTTGACTATAAAGGCAATAAATTCTCTGTGGTGGACTACGGCGCCATCACCACGCAGGCCAAAACGCCGTTTCCTTTGCGGCTGCAAATCATCTACACGGGTATGATCGGCCTGTTTGACACCTATCACCCGGAGGTGATGAGTATGGAGAAGTTGTTTTATAACAACAACGCCAAGACCGTGATTGATGTGGCGCAAGCCAGAGGGGTCATCACCCTGTCCGCCCAACAAAAAAATGTGCCCATCTTTGAATACACCCCCTTGCAGGTGAAACAGTCGGTGGTGGGCTATGGCCGGGCAGAGAAGAAGCAGGTACAGGAGATGACCCGCCTGATTTTGAATTTAGAGAAAATACCCAAGCCGGACGACACGGCTGACGCACTGGCTATGGCCATCTGTCACGGCCACGCCAGCGGCAGCCTGCTGGGGCGGCTGGGCAACCTGCGATAAGGAGTTACTTATGATTTACAGTTTGGACGGTACGCTCACTTATTTTGACCAAAATTTTGCGGTGGTCAGCTGCTGTGGTGTGGGGTTTAAGTGCTTCACCACTCTGACTACCTTGCAGTCCCTGCCGGGCGTGGGCAAGCCGGTGCAGCTTTTCACTTACTTGTCTGTGCGGGAGGATGCACTGGATCTTTACGGCTTTGCCACCACGGCGGAGCTGGATTGCTTTAAGCTGCTGATCTCCGTAAACGGCGTGGGACCTAAGGCGGCGCTGGCAATCTTGTCGGAGCTGTCGGCGGATCGATTGGCCGTTTGCATTGCCGGCGGGGACGCCAAGTCCCTGACGCGTGCGCCGGGTATCGGCAAAAAGATTGCCGAGCGCATTGTGCTGGAATTGAAAGATAAAATGGGCGTGCTGGATTTGGGCAGCAGCAGAGAGGTGCAGGCGGCAGCCGCTGCCAATACCGCCGGCTCTGTTGCGGCAGAGGCGGTGGAAGCGCTGGTGGCTCTGGGCTACGGTCAAAGCGACGCCGCTGTGGCTGTGGGTCAGATGGAACCCGGCCTGTCGGTGGACGAGATGATCCGCCGGGGGCTGCGCCAGCTGGCCGCCAATTTGTAAGCCTCAAACAGATTAGGAGTTGCCTATGGAAGATATGGATTTGGAAAATCGTATTGTGTCTACCGGCCTAACGGAGACGGATACGGATATAGAGAATTCCCTGCGTCCCAAGACCCTGGAGGACTATATTGGGCAAGATAAAGTGAAAGAGAACCTGGCCGTTTACATTGAGGCGGCGCGCACCCGTGGCGAGGCGCTGGATCATGTGCTGCTGTACGGTCCGCCCGGATTGGGCAAGACCACGCTGGCGGGCATTATTGCCAATGAGATGGGCGTGAACATTCGTGTTACCAGCGGTCCGGCCATTGAGAAGCAGGGCGATCTGGCGGCACTGCTTACCAACCTGCAAGAGGGTGATGTGCTCTTTATTGACGAGATTCACCGTCTGAACCGCAGCGTTGAGGAAGTGCTGTATCCGGCTATGGAGGACCGTGCGTTGGATATTATCATCGGCAAAGGTCCTTCCGCCCGTTCTATTCGGTTGGATTTGCCCAACTTCACCTTAGTTGGCGCCACCACCCGTGCCGGGCAACTGTCGGCGCCACTGCGTGACCGTTTTGGCGTGATCTTACGACTGGAGCTTTACACAGATGTGCAGCTTGCCACCATCGTTAAGCGCTCGGCGGGCATTTTGAATATTCCCATTGAACAGGACGGCGCCTTGCAGATCGCTTCTCGCTCCCGAGGCACCCCGCGTATTGCCAACCGTTTGCTCAAGCGCAGCCGTGACTTTGCCCAGGTAAAGTACGACGGCGTAATCAACGCTGAGGCGGCGGAGGATGCCCTCTCTCGTATGGAAATTGATCAGCTGGGGCTGGACGGTATTGACCGTCGCCTGCTGACCACCATGATCAAAAATTATAACGGCGGACCTGTGGGACTGGAGACCATTGCCGCAGCCATCGGTGAAGAGGCAGTGACCATTGAGGATGTGTACGAGCCGTATTTAATGCAGATCGGCTTTCTCAGCCGCACCCCCCGTGGGCGCTGCGTGACCCCGGCGGCCTACCGGCATTTGGGATTCCAGCAGGACGGGCAGCAAACTTTACTTTAACCATGGTAAATTGAAATTCAAACCGGTATAGACGGAAACACACAGTTCTTTTTAACAACAAAGGAGAATGGTATGGGCAGATTGTTTGGAACAGACGGCGTGCGTGGCATAGCCAATAAAGATTTAACCAACGAGCTGGCGCTCTCGATCGGCAAGGCGGCAGCCAAAGTTTTGGCCGGTGAGTTGGGCAGAAAACCCACGGTGCTCATCGGTAAAGACACCCGGGCGTCCGGCGATATGCTGGAGGCGGCACTTACTGCCGGGCTTTGCGCCGTGGGGGCGAATGTGCTCTCTGTGGGCGTGGTGCCTACCCCGGCAGTCGCTTACCTGATCGGTCGCTACGGCTGTGACGCCGGCGTGATGATCTCCGCTTCACACAACCCTTGCGAATACAACGGCATTAAGATCTTCCAGTCCACCGGCTACAAGCTGGATGACGCCATAGAAGAAGAAATTGAGGCGATTATCCTGGACGGTGCAGAAGAAATCCCGGAGAAGCTGGGGGGCGATGTGGGCAATCGGCTCTATTGCAAGACGGCCGTGGAGGATTATGTGCGCCATGTGGTGGACACCGCCGATGTTCGCTTTGACGGGCTGAATATCGCTTTGGACTGCGCCAACGGCTCCGCTTCCGTTTGTGCCAAACAGATCTTTACCGCTCTGGGTGCCCGGTGTTATATGCTTTCCGACACGCCGGACGGTGTGAATATCAACGATCATTGCGGCTCCACCCACCCGGAGGAGCTGATGCAGTTTGTAACGGACAATGGGCTGGACTTAGGGCTGGCATTTGACGGCGATGCAGACCGTATGCTGGCGGTGGACGAAAACGGCCAATTGGTGGACGGCGACAAGGTGATCGCCATTTGCGCCAAGCGGATGCTGGATGAGGGCACTCTGGCTAAAAACACCGCCGTGGTAACGGTGATGAGCAATATGGGCTTCTTTAAGTTCTGCGAAGAGAACGGCATTGCCTGTGAAAAGACGGCAGTGGGTGACCGTTACGTGCTGGAGCGTATGCTGCAAAAGGGCTATAACATCGGCGGCGAGCAAAGCGGTCATGTGATTTTCCTGGATTACGCCACCACCGGCGACGGTGAGCTTAGCGGTGTGCAGTTGCTTAAGACAGTGGTGAAAAGCGGCAAAAAGCTGTCTCAGCTGGCAAAGATTATGACCGTTTATCCGCAGGTGCTCATCAATGTGCAGGTGACACCGGAGGGCAAGCAGAAATATAACAACGATGAATATATTATCTCTGCCGTTCAACAGGCGGAGATGGATTTGATGGGCGACGGCCGCGTGCTGGTTCGGGTCAGCGGTACAGAGCCTTTGGTGCGGGTGATGTTAGAGGGCAAAGACCTGGAAAAGATCACCCGACTGGGCAATCGAATTGCAGATGTGGTACGGGAGAGATTGAGTTAATGCGTGTAGCCAGTGACTGGAAAGATTATGAACTGATAGACTGCTCTGCCGGCGAAAAGCTGGAGCGTTGGACCAGAGAAATCCTGATTCGTCCGGATCCCCAGGTGATTTGGAATAGCCCGCGGGAGAACCGCTTGTGGGCACAGCCGGGGGCACGCTATGTGCGCTCCCGCACCGGCGGTGGCAAGTGGCAGACTTTTAAGCGCATTCCTGCTGTGTGGCAGGTGCGCTATAAGGACTTGACTTTTAACATCAAGACCATGGGCTTTAAGCACACCGGCCTCTTTCCGGAACAGGCTGTGAATTGGGATCTGGTGCGTGGCATGATCGAGGGCGCTGACCGTCCGGTAAAGGTACTCAACCTGTTTGCCTATACCGGCGGTGCCACGGTTGCCTGCCTGAAATCCGGCGCACAGGTAGTCCATGTAGACGCCTCCAAGGGTATGGTCCAGTGGGCCAAGGCGAATGCGGCCGCCTCCGGCGTGGCAGACGGCGCTGTGCGCTGGATCGTGGACGACTGTATCAAGTTTGTGCAGCGAGAAATTCGTCGGGGCAACCGGTACGATATTGTGATCCTGGACCCGCCCAGCTACGGCCGGGGGCCAAAAGGTGAGATCTGGCACCTGGAAGATAATTTGTATGATTTTGTGACCCTGGTGCAGCAGGTGCTCAGTGAAAACGCGCTGGCTGTGGTGTTGAATTCCTATACCACCGGTCTGTCTGCCTCGGTAATGCAATATATTTTGGAAGATGTTTTGGTGCGTCAAATGGGCGGTTCTGTGTCTGCGGACGAGATTGGCCTGCCGGTGACGGAAACCGGCGGCGTACTGCCCTGCGGTGCCACCGCTGTGTGGAAAGGCAAAGATGGCAATTCTTGAATTTAACGATGTAACATTTACATATCCTGCGGACCCGGACGCTCCCAAGGACGCGCCTGCGCCCCGCCCGGTGCTCAGCCACCTGAACTTGCAGATCGAGAAGGGCTCCTTTGTGGCGGTGTTGGGGCATAACGGTTCCGGCAAATCCACATTAGCCAAGCTCTCTAACGGCATTTTGTTTCCCCAAAGCGGGCAAGTCATCGTAGACGGCACACCGCTGACGCAAGACGAAGATGTGGTTTATAACGCCCGCCGCAAGGTGGGTATGGTGTTTCAAAACCCGGACAACCAAATCGTCTCCTCTATTGTAGAGGAGGATGTGGCCTTTGGGGTGGAGAATTTGGGCGTGGAGCCAAAGGAATGCCGCCGCCGGGTGGATGCTGCGCTAAAGACAGTTGGCATGTATGCGGAGCGGCTGAAATCGCCCTCCAAGCTTTCCGGCGGTCAAAAACAGCGGGTAGCCGTGGCAGGCATTATCGCCATGCGGCCCCTGTGCATTGTACTGGACGAACCCACAGCGATGCTGGACCCCAGCGGCCGCCGAGAAGTGCTGGACACCGTGAAGAAACTGAACAAAGAAGAGGGGATCACCATTCTGCTCATTACCCACTATATGGATGAGGCGGTGCAAACCGACCGGGTGGTGGTGATGGACGACGGCGTGATCCGACTGGACGGCGCCCCGCGAGAGGTTTTTGCCCATGTGGAGGTGCTGAAAGCCCTGGGCCTGGATGTGCCCCAGGCAACGGAGCTGGCGGATCGGCTGGGCTTTGCCGAACACGCAGTTTTGAACACTGCGGAATGCGTGGATGTATTGATTTCCAACTTGGAGGAACAAAAACTTGGCTGTACTGACCTGTGAAAAACTCAATTACCGTTACAGTGTGGGTACGCCATTTGAGACGGCGGCGCTGCAGGATGTGTCTTTCTCTGTGGAGGAGGGCGAGATTGTCGGCATTATCGGTCACACCGGCTCCGGAAAATCCACGCTCATCCAGCACCTAAACGGCCTGATAGAGCCCCAAAGCGGCAAAGTCTATGTGGACGGCGCGGATATTTGGAGCAAGCAAAACCGCAAGCAAATTCGCCGTGTACGCTTTCAGGTAGGGCTGTGTTTTCAGTACCCGGAGTACCAAATTTTTGAAGAAGATGTATATAAAGAGATCGCTTTCGGTCCCAAGCAAATGGGACTGGACAGCGAGGAAATTCGCCGCCGGGTGTTCCATTCTATGGAATTGGTGGGTCTGTCCCGTGATTTTGCGGAGCAATCGCCCTTTGATCTGTCCGGCGGGCAAAAGCGCCGTGTGGCCATTGCGTCCATTTTGGCAATGGAGCCTAAGGTTTTGATTTTAGACGAGCCCTGCGCCGGGTTGGACCCTCGTGGTAGGGATCAAATTTTAGATCTGATCCGTAGTTACCGGGACCGTACCGGGGCAACGGTGCTCTTCGTCTCCCACTCCATGGAAGATGTGGCACGCATTTGCCGCCGCGTGCTGGTGATGCACCGGGGGCAGGTGGCTGCCTACGGCCCGGTTGCCGATGTGTACGCCAATGCGGAGGAACTGCGCCAAATGGGGCTGAATGTGCCCCAGGTAACGGATATTTTCTTAGAACTGCGGCGGCGTGGCGTACCTTGCCGCACGGATATTTTTACGGTTGATGACGGCGTGCACGAATTTCAGCGCCTAAAGAGAGAGGGGGTTTGCCTGTGAATTCCAGTATGACCATTGGTCAGTATTTTCCCGGCAATTCCCCGGTGCACCGTATGGATGCGCGTATGAAGATCGTGCTCACCTTTTTGATGGTGGTGGCGGTGTTCTTGTGCAAGAACTTTTGGTCCCTGGGGCTGGCCATCGTCTTTATGATTCTGGCGGTGGGCCTGTCTAAGATCCCGCCCAAGACCATTTTAAAGAGCATTAAGCCCCTGATCGTGATTATTCTCATTACCGGCGTTATTAACCTGTTTTACGGCGAAGGTGAGCCGCTGGTGAGCCTGGGCAAGCTGAAGATCACCATGGACGGCATTATGACTGCCATTTTTATGGCGGTGCGCATTATCGAGCTGGTGATTGTAGGCAGTTTGCTGACTTACACCACCTCACCTACGGAATTGACAGATGCGCTGGAACGTCTGTTTAAGCCCTTAAAGGTGTTTAAGATCGATGTGCATGTGATCGCCATGACCATGACCATCGCCCTGCGGTTTATTCCCACTTTGATCGAAGAGATCGACAAAATTATGGCGGCGCAGAAATCTCGAGGCGCCGATATGGAGAGCGGGGGACTGATTCGCAGAGCCAAAGGATTGGTACCCATTTTGATTCCTTTGTTTATCTCCTCTTTTCGCCGGGCCAATGAGCTGGCGGACGCTATGGAGTGCCGCTGCTATCGTGGCGGTGCCGGGCGTACCAAGATGAAAGAAATGCACCTGCATACCGGTGATTTTTTTGCGCTGGTGGCGGTGGTGCTGTATATTGCAGGCATTTTTGTGGTGAATCACTTTTTAGGTTCGGTGCTTTAAGTTATGCGGAATTTGTTGTTAAACATTGGATATGACGGCGCAGAATACCACGGCTGGCAGGTGCAGAAGAATGCCGTTACCGTGCAGGAAGTGTTCCAAAACGCGGTGGAAAAGGTGTTTGGCGCGCGGCTGCCGGTAAAGGGCTGCTCCCGCACAGACAGCGGTGTGCACGCAAATTGTTATTTTGTCAGCTTCCAAACAGAGCTGTCCATTGCCTGTGACGGTGTGGTGCGGGCGCTGAATACGGCGCTGCCCAAGGATATTGCGGTACTGGACTGCCGAGAGGTTCCTCTTGATTTTCACCCCCGGTACTGCTGCCGAGAGAAAGAATATGTGTATAAACTGTACAACGGTGCCATTCGGGATCCGTTTTTGCTGCGCTATGCGTACCAGTACCGCTACCCAATTCGGTTGGAGCGCATGCAGCAGGGGGCCAAGGCGTTCCTGGGCACCCACGATTTTCGCGGCTTTTGCAGTGCACGCAGCGATGTGGAGGACACAGTGCGCACCATTACCGCCTTTACCGTAGAGCGGCAAGGGGATATGGTCCTGTTTAAGGTCCGCGCAGACGGCTTCCTTTACAATATGGTGCGCATTCTCGTTGGCACGCTGCTTTTTGTCAGTGAGGGCAAGATTGACCCGGCGGATTTGCCGGCGATTATTGAAAGTGGGGAGCGCATTCGCGCCGGTAAGACGGCGCCGCCCCAGGGGCTGTACCTGAACCGGGTGGAGTACGACCCGGCAGATTTAAAGATGTAAACAGAAAGGCGGTGCTTTTGTGGAAGCGGAAGACCGGCAGGCGCTTCGGCGGGAACGCAAGCGCCAAAAAGATAAAAAAGTACGCAGGATCGTATGGATTGTGCTGGCTGTGTTGCTGGCGGCAATTGTGATCCTAAAGCTGTGCGAGGTGGATTTCGGCAGCCTGCGCGGCGGCAGCGGTACATCGTCCGTGCTCACCGGCAATTTTCCTTATGCGCTGGACGGCTCCGATGGCGTTACGGTTCATAAGCAGGGCGCGAAACTGGCGGTGCTTACCGGCGGCTCCATAACAGTACTGAACCCATCAGACGGCAAGGAGGAATTCACTGCCGTGCACGGTTATGCCAATCCGATTACCGCCGCTTCCGACTCGTATCTGGTTACATACGATCAGGGCGGCTCTAAGCTGCGGCTGGATTACAGTGGTGAGAATTTGTATGAGATCGAGAACAAGACCGGCCTGCTGTGCGCCGATGTGGCAGATGACGGCAAGGTGGTATACGCTGCCCAATCTGCTGATAAGCGCAGCGATATTCAGGTGATCACCAAGACCCGCGCGGATAAGATGAAATACAGCCTGTCCTATGGCTTTGTGACCAACATTGCCATTCGGGACAACGGCAGTCAAGTCGCTTTTGTAGCCATGAACAGTAAGGATGCACGCTTGCAGCCAAAGCTCTATTTGATGCGTGTAAAGGACACGGAGCCTTACGCCAGCTTTGACCTGCCCGGCACCCAGGTGCTGGACATAGCCTATCGGGGCAGCAGCCTGTATGTGGTGGGCGGCAGCTTTGTCAGCGTGGTAAACGGAGATAAGCTGGAGACGGTGCTGAAAAACGGCGAAGTGCAAATGGTGGCCTATGATTATAGTGCCAGCGGCGATTTGGTGGTGGCGTATAGTTCTTATAGCAATGCCACGCAAAATACCGTAGCGCGGATCACCGCCGGCGGCAAGGTGCAAAAGCCCTTTACGGTGCAGGGTGCTATCAAGGATCTGTCTGCCTCCGGCAGTCGGGTAGCCGTGCTTTTTGCCGATAAAATCAAAATTTATAAGCTGTCAGACGGCAGTGTAGTACATACGGCGGATTGTACGGACGCAGTCCGGTCCATCACCATGATGTCCTCCAATGTGTTTGTGCAGCGCCAGTCTGTGATTGAGAAAGAAGAGACCAAGTCTTGAGTATTTTGGATTATATATTGATCGCCCTGGTGGTACTGATGGCAGTATGGGGCTTTCGACGGGGGCTGCTGTCCGGTCTGATCGGCACAGCCAAGTACGCTGTTGGCGTGCCGGTGTCTCTGTTCGTCAGCCATCAGTATTACCAAGCGGTGTATGACAAGCTGGTGGAGCCAAAGGCCCTTGCCAAGGTGCAGGAGAAAATTGCCGGCGCCTCCGGTGTGGACACCTTTATGGCTGCCTTGCAGGAGAAAATGAAAGCTCTACCTCAGGCGTTGCAAGGGGATTTTGACTTCGCCGCGCTGGAAAAAGGCAGCGCCAAAACTGCTGCAGATTTTGTAATGCAGCAGTTGGTGGAACCGACGGCTTGCCTGCTGGTAAAAATCGCATTATTTTTATTATCGTTCATAATTATTGCCTTGATTTGTTGGCTGCTTTCCGCTATGCTAAGGAAGAAGCAGGGCAAAAAGACGGTGCTTACCCGCACCAACAGCCTATTGGGCGGTGCCTTTGGGCTGGTTAAGGGGTGTCTGTTTTTGGTGCTGGTCAGCGGCGTTTGGGCGTACCTGGCCGGTAACGACTGGCTGCCGAAAGATAACGGCGTATATGCGTTCTTTGCAGACAGCGCCATTTTAGAATATATGGAAACTTTACTTCCCACACTATAGGAGGACCTGTTATGTCTACATTAAAAGAAAATGTGCACGACCTGTTTGACGGCTGGAATACCATTCCCAACTGGCTGTCCTTTATCCGCATTGCACTGATCCCGGTGTTTGCTGTGCTGTTTGTTCAGGGGCATCAACTGGTGGCGGTGATCGTGATGATTTGCGCTGCGTTAACCGACCTGTTCGACGGCAAGATTGCCCGCAAGTTTAATCAAGTGAGTAATCTGGGAAAGATCTTAGACCCCATTGCGGATAAGCTGTCCCAAATGGCGATTGTAATCGTGCTATTGTACACCTACTGGGAGAACCCCATTAAGTATCTGTTTTTCTTCTTTATTGTGAAAGAGGTGCTGATGTTGCTGGGCGGCGCGCTGCTGCTGTCCAAGGGGATGCGCCCAACCGCCGCAGAGATCTGGGGCAAGGTAGCCACCAATGTGTTTTACATTGCTATGATTATTATTTTAGCCTTTGGCGAGAACGGCGCTTTGTGTAATGTGACCCACTTTACGCTGCCGTCCGTGGTGACCTGGGTGCTGGTGGCACTGTCCGCCGTGTCTGCCCTGGTATCTCTCCTGGGCTATGTGCCGGGATTTTTGAAGCAGCTGAAAGAGAACAAGGCACAAAACACTGCCAAATAAGCAATATTCATCAGGAGATCGATTTATGAAACAACAGATGTGTGCCCGCTGCGGTGAACGCCCGGCGGTGATCTATATTCAAAAAATGGAGGGCGATGAGGTAAAGCCGGAGGGGCTTTGTATTCAGTGCGCCCGGGAACTGAACATCGGTTCCATAAACCAGATGATTGACAAGCTGGGCATCTCTGACGAAGAACTGGAGCAGGCGTCTGAGCAGATGAGCCAGTTTATGGAGAATATGGGCGATTTTAACTTTGGTGATATGAGCGAGATGTTCAACTCGGAGAATATGGACGGCGCCCAGACCATGCCCTTTGCCAATCTTTTTGGCGACGCCGGAGAACTGGCTGTGGATGAAAATGAAAGCGGTCAAAAGCAGGGCAAGAAGCGTGGAAAAAAAGGCAACAAACGCCAAAAAGACGACGGCAAAAAGTACCTAAACACCTACTGCACCAACCTGACCGGCAAAGCCCGGGACGGCAAGCTGGACGCAATTATCGGCAGAGAGCAGGAAATCTCCCGCACGGTACAAATTCTGTGCCGCCGTACCAAGAATAACCCCTGCCTGATCGGCGAGCCGGGCGTGGGTAAGACTGCCATTGCCGAGGGGCTGGCCATTCGCATTGCTAAGGGGCAGGTGCCTGCGCGGCTAGCAGACAAAGAGATCTATTTGCTGGACCTGACCGCATTGGTGGCCGGCACCCAGTTCCGTGGCCAGTTTGAGGGCCGGATCAAGGGTCTGGTGGACGAGGTGAAGGCCCAGGGCAATATTATTCTGTTCATTGACGAGGTGCACAATTTGGTGGGCACCGGCGACAGTGAGGGCACCATGAACGCGGCAAATATCCTGAAGCCTGCGCTCTCTCGCGGCGAAATTCAGGTGATCGGCGCTACCACCTTTACCGAGTATCGTAAGTTTATAGAGAAGGATGCCGCCCTGGAGCGCCGGTTCCAACCGGTGAAGATCGAGGAGCCATCTGTGGAGGATGCCTACAAAATGCTGCTGGGCATTAAGGGCTACTACGAGCAGTACCACAAGGTGCAGATTTCCGACACCTTGGTTTATAAAGCGGTGCTCATGAGCGAGCGGTATGTAACAGACCGTTACCTGCCGGATAAAGCCATTGACTTGCTGGATGAAAGTTGCACCTGCGCCAATTTGCGCAACCCGGCTATCAGCAAGGCGCAGATTCTGGAAGGCAAAAAACGAAATTTGCAGGAGAATATTGAAAATCTGTCCGAACCCACAGAGGAGGATCAGCAGATCGACTATGAGCTGATTTCCAAACTGAAAACTGAAGTGATGGCCATTGACGAAAAGCTGCCTGCTTTGCAGGAAAAGGCCAAAGACAATCAGGTGCTGGAGGCGGATATTGCCAGCGCGATCTCCATGTGGACAGGGATCCCTGCTGCAAAAATCGAGCAGGGGGATATTCAAAAACTGGCCGGTTTGGAGCCGGCGCTGAAAGCCCATATCATCGGCCAGGATGAAGCAATTGAAAAGGTTGCCGCAGCCGTGCGCCGAGGTCGCGTACAAATCAGTCCCCGCAAGCGGCCCCAGTCCTTTATTTTTGTGGGTCCCACCGGCGTAGGTAAGACGGAACTGGTGAAGCAGTTGGCCGCTTATATGTTTGACACCCCGGACGCGCTGATCCGCCTGGATATGAGCGAGTATATGGAGAAGTTTTCTGTCTCTCGTATCATCGGCTCGCCTCCCGGTTATGTGGGCTATGACGACGCCGGGCAGTTGACGGAGAAAGTACGGCGCAAGCCTTACAGCGTGATTCTGTTTGACGAGATCGAAAAGGCACATAAAGATGTGCTGAACATTTTGCTGCAAATTCTGGACGAGGGTCGGATCACAGATGCACAGGGCCGCACGGTGAATTTTGAAAATACCATCATTGTGATGACCTCTAATGCTGGATCTACCGACGCTGCCACTGTGGGCTTTGGCAAGTCCCAGGGGGAAATGAACCGGGACGTGACCATGAAAGCCCTGGAGCGCTTCCTGCGTCCGGAATTCCTGGGTCGTGTGGACGAGGTAATCGTCTTTAACAAGCTGACCTTTGAGAACTTCCAGCGGATCGCCCGCTTGATGGTGGACGAACTGGTGCCCGGTATGCAGGACAAGGGCATTACCCTGACCTATGACGACAGTGTGCCGGTGTATTTGGCAAAGATCGCCTATGGTTCCAAGAAGAACGCCCGCGGTTTGCGTGACGCGGTGCGTCGCCAAGTGGAGGATCAGCTGGCAAGTGCATTGGTGTTCCATCAGGATCAGGACATACAGGCGATTGCATTGACTGCAGGCGACGACGGCGTGCAGCTGCAAATCAATCCGTAAATGGAAACGGTAAGAGCAGAGAGTGTGTCTTTCTGCTCTTTTTATATTGACAGGCAACCCACAGGGTTGTATCATTAAATCATAGAACATTTGTAGGAAATGGTGATATAAGATGAACGAAGAACGATTGGTGAAGACATTTACGGATCTGGTAGCACTGGACAGCCCTTCCTTTGACGAGCAGGCGGTTTGCCGTTACATTAAGGAACGATTAACTGCGCTGGGCGTGCAGGTGGAAGAAGACGACTCCGCTGCTGCCACCGGCAGTACCTGCGGCAACTTGCTGGCAACCATTCCCGGTGATCCGTCGCTGGAGCCGGTGCTCTTTGCTGCCCACATGGACACGGTGGAGCCGTCCCGGGGCAAGCAGGCGGTCACGGACGAGAACGGTCGCATTACCTCCTGTGGTGATACGGTATTAGGTGCTGATGATTTTGCCGGTGTGTCGGCAATCTTAGAGGGTGTGGCTTCTCTGTTAGAGAGCGGTGCGACCCATCCGACGCTGGAACTGCTGTTCACCACCGGGGAGGAGCATTTTTGCGTGGGTGCCAAGGCATTTGATGCGGAGCGTCTGCAGTCCAAGACGGCGTATGTGATGGATTTGTCCGGTCCGGTAGGGGAATGTGCTGTGGCAGCGCCTACGCTGATTACTTTTTCAGCAGAGGTAGTGGGCAAGGCAGCCCACGCCGGCTTTGCGCCGGAGGACGGCGTGCACGCCATTCAGGTGGCTGCTGCTGCAGTTGCCAATCTTCCCAGTGGGCGATGGGGCGATGTGACGGTAAATGTGGGCACCATTTCCGGCGGTCGCGCCACCAACATTGTGCCGGACAGTTGCACCGTCACCGGCGAAATTCGTGCCTTGTGCCATCAGGACGCCCTGGATCGACTCAACGAGATTCACAGCGAGTTTGTGGAGCAGGCACAGGCGGTGGACGCCAGACTTAATTTTAACCATACTATACATATTACCGGTTATCGAGTAGACACGGACGCACCTGTTGCCCAGCGGTTCAAACGGGCCTGCGAAGCTGTGGGCGTTGCGCCTCGATTTACGGACACTTACGGCGGCAGTGACTGTAATATCCTGTCCGCACACGGCATACAGGGTTTGGTGGTGGCTACGGCTATGAATAACTGCCACGCTGTGAGCGAATACACCAGTGTGGAGGAACTGTGCAAGGCAGCCCGGCTGGCGCAGGCATTAATGGAGAAGCAAGACTGATGAAGAGCCCTTTGCGTATAATCGCATTTTGCCCCAGTCTATGCGCAACGGAGAGGCGCAGACCTTGTATGCCTTTGCAGAGCAGGAGGACAAGGTTCCGGTGGATCAGCTGCTGCATGTCGTCAGCCGTGACGAGGGCAACCTGGCGCTGGTGATAATTATATAAATAGAAATAAAAAAGGAGACTCGCAGGAGTCTCCTTTTTCTGCTTTTAGAAAGAATGTTCGCCCTGTCTATTGCAAGGGGCAAAGTCTTATGCTATAATAAAGTTGTAAGTTCAAACACTTTTTAATGATTTTAGAAGGAGAGAAATGATGAAAAAGACTTTGTCCGTATGCCTGGCATTGCTGATGCTGCTTAGCTGCTTTGCCGTGCCCACTACCGCCTTTGCCGCTGCGCCCAAAAAACCCACCGTGTCTTCCGTCAGTGCCGGTGCAGCTGCCTTTACCGTTAAATGGAAGAAGGTCAGAGGCGTGACCGGATACCAGGTGCAATATAGCACCTCTTCCAAATTTACTTCCAAAACCAGCAAAACCGCTACGGCCAAGAAAGATAAGACTACGGTCAAGACGGTCAGCGGTCTGAAAAGCAAAACCAAGTATTATGTGCGTGTGCGCACCTATAAAACCAGCGGTAAAAAGAAAAAGTACAGCAGTTGGAGCAGTGCCAAATCCGTTACCACCAAGGTGGCGAAAGTGAACTTTAAGTCTGTTTCCGCGGAGCGTTTAGGTTTTACTGCCAAATGGAGTAAGGCGCCTTCTGTTTCCGGATACCGGGTGCAGTACAGCACCTCTTCTAAATTTGACAAAAAGGTGACCAAAGCGCTGAAAGTCACCAACGGCAACGCCACCTCTGCCACCATCACCGGCCTGAAAGGCGGCAAAAAGTATTATGTGCGGGTGCAGGCTTATGTGAATCAGGGTAAGAAGTCTTATTCCGGTGCGTACAGCGCAGCCAAGAAGGTTACCACCGCCAAGGATCCGTTTAAGAAGGGCAAGTACGCTGGTGTGCAGCTGAACACCACGGCGGACGCAGTACGGTACTATGTCAAGGCCTACAATGCCACCAAGAAAGAGACCGCCAAGTATCAGAATAAAGAAACGGACGAAATCCTTACCTACTACAAACTGCTGGGCGTTAAGACTCTTAGCGCAGACAATGTGTACATTAACGGCGGCCGCAATAAGTTTATGGACAGTTATTTGGACTCCATGATCAGCGACACCAAAGTCGATACCGGCCTGCCGCCCTGCACGGCTGTGGAGAAGTCGGAAGACACAGATCTGAACGGCAAGTCTTTGGTAACCTCCCGCCTGCGGGATACGGACGTACAAACCTTGTCGATCAAGGACAACAAAAACGGCACCGTCACCCTGACTATCAAGCCCAAATCGGTGCAAATGAGTTCTCCCGGTGCAGACGCCCAGGGCCGGTTCTTCACCACCCTTGGCCCCATGTATGACACCTTTGACCAAATGCTCAAGCAAAATGGCGGCAAATGGACCACCGGTAACGCCAAAAAGAACTTGCATATGAATTACACCGGCGGCACCGGCACCATAACCATTAACACCTCCAGCTGCAAGATCACCAAAGCCACCTATACCATGCGAGTAAATGTGGATGTGCAGCACGTGACCGTGTCCGGTATGAAGGACCAGCGGGTGCAACTGCGTATCACCACCAAAGACACATTTCCCATGAGCAAGGAGCTGTTCGACTCTTCCAACTTGGAGCGCCTATAAAACGATCAAGAAGCCACTGTCTGTAACAGACGGTGGCTTTTTTGCGCTGATTCGGCTTACTTATTTTGTTGCTTTTGCGGGTCGGTACTGACGGAGTTTGCATAAATCCTGTGCATGCGCGCATCGTCAAAGTGTTCGTCCAGATAGCATTCAAAGGCATTACGAGGCGCTGCACCTTTGTCCCTTTGGTCCATACGCAGCGCAGCGGAGGCGGACAGAATGGCGTCAAAAATAAAAAAGATGATAAATGCCCAAGCGAGCACTTTTCCCAGTTTTATAGGTAGTTTACCAATCAGCTTAGCCATAGGCGGGTAGATCAGCTTGATCCACGCAATCCCCAGTATACCCCAAAAGACGGAGTACAGTAGGCACACTCGACCATTGATATTCAGCGGTACATTGCTGTAATCCCAGGCAACGGAACCGAACACCAGCTCTTGCCCCAGAGAACAGATATATTCCGTGACCGTGCCTACCACAAAAGACACCAGAAAGATCTTCCACCACGGAGAATTGCGGAATTTATACAACGCCATGGTAAGTACCACTGCCCCCATACCATAGGCCACTGAAAGGGGACCGTACACCAAAGACTGTCGGCTTTCAATGTAGCCGTGGCGTATGTAGCACCACAAGGTCTCTACTAAAAAGCCCACCACACAGGAGATCAAAAATACCCATACCAGTTTGCTAAAGCACAGACCGGGGGCAAAGGGTCTCCTTTCTTTTTTGTTTTCATTTTGTTCGTTCGACATAAAAATACACCTCTTCAAAAAGCTTACCAACTTTTTGGAGAGATGTAAATAGGCATTATATACGAACTGTCTAACAATGCTATACAAATAGTTAATATTATAAATCCAGCTCAGTCCACACCTGGTGCAGCAGAGCAGCACCTTGATTTTTGCCGGCAATGGCTTGCAACGCCGCCGCGGAGTGGGTCCGATTGCGAAACAGACCGCGACAAAATCGGTGTAGGTATGCAAAGGGAAGCAGACAGGGCCGCCGGATCAAATAAGGGAACTGGTAGGCCATATAATCCGCTTTTGGAAAGCAGTAGCGAAACAATGCGACCAAACGCGTAAAGGGCGTTTTGCAGCCATCTGCGGCCTTTTGCCGGGCCAGGAATACGGCGCCGGTGTTGCCGTTGCCGTGACCGAACACGCCGCCGCCTAAAATCACGGCAGCGAATTTCTCTACCGTGTCCGTATCCAATGCCGGCACTGAACAGGGCAGGGGTGTATCCAGCCACTGCTTACAAAGGGCAAGGATACAGCCAAAGGACCGCTCCAGCCCGCTGAGCTCGGCCAATTCCAGTACCTGTGGTGCAAGTGTCGGATCCTTGCGAAGGAGCAAGTCAGTGTCCAGCAGCATACGCACGCCGGCACCGCCGGTTGTGATGTGGTGCAGCAGGTGCAGCACGGTGTAATAAACGGCATATACCGGTTGCAGCACCCAGATATTTTTGGATTTATTGTATGCCACTTCCGGCGCAAAAGGGTTCGCCAGCAGGGCGCGAGAGCCATCGTTAATGCTTTCCAACCGTGTGTGCAGTTCAAATTCAAACCCATGCAGGGTAAGCATCACCACATCGTCGTGGGTCACTTTTTTGGCAAAGCCACGCTGTTCTAAAGTCTGTACCGCTTCTCGCTGGTGCTCTGGAGTCAGCACAATGTCCGTATCGCCGCAGGTGCGCAAGGAGGGATCCGGGTAGGCTGCCGCAGTGCAGGCACCTTTCACCGTTAAGTAGGGGATGTGGGCGTCCGTTAGTGTTTGCTCCATCACCTGCACGGCCACCATACGCTTTTCGTAAGTCATTAGGGTTTGACCCATCCCTTGGCGAAAGGCCACTGCAAGGGCTTTTGGAGGGCGATGATCGGTAGGCAGATCCGCCAAGATACAGCCCACAAGGCCGGTCACATTATGACTTTGCGCCAAGTTATACAGTGCCTGCCAGTCTACGTTGGGAAGGGCTTTTAATTTTTGTCCGCAAACATAATCCCGCAGCAGAGAGAGAAAGACCTGTTCTGTCTGGTTCATACCGTCCTCCAAAAAGAATAAGTCCCTATTCCGCAGAATAGGGACAAGAATTAGTGAATCATTTGGCTCATGTCATACAGCCCGGCGTCTTTTCCGCACATAAAGACGGCAGCGTTCACAGCGCCTACGGCAAAGATCTCTTTGCTTCGTGCAGAGTGTGACAAAGTAATGATCTCGTCCCGACCGGCAAAGATGATCTCATGCTCGCCTACAATGGTGCCGCCTCGCACAGCATGAATGCCGATCTCGTCCCGGGTGCGCTTTTCGCGCTTGGCGTGCCGGTCATATTCGTACTTCATGGGGTGATCGATCTCCTTGCACATGGCATCTGCCAGCATCAATGCTGTGCCGCTGGGAGCGTCGATCTTCTGATTATGGTGCTTCTCCACAATCTCAATGTCAAAGTCCGGTCCCAGTACATTGACCGCTTTCTGTGCTAAGGTCGCCAGCAGGTTAATGCCCATACTCATATTATAAGTAAAAAAGATGGGGCACTTTTCAGCTGCGGCTTCAATCTTGGCCTTTTGCTCCGCCGTGTAGCCGGTGGTGGCGATTACCAAGGGCATAGACTTGGCGGCGGAATAGGTCAGCAGATCGTCTAAGAGGGCAGGGTTGGAGAAGTCGATAATCACATCCGCTTCCTCCTGTACCTCTGCAATCGTTTTATAGATAGGGAAGTCGGCCGCCTGGGTGTTAAAATCCACACCGGCTACTACCGTGCAGTCCTCCCGACCGGCTACAACGCTGCGGATCACATGACCCATTTTGCCGTTGGCGCCGGTAATAATTATTCTTGTCATAGCTTTGAACTTCCTGTGCTTTTTATTTGATCAGGCCATACTTCTCCAGTGTTGCCTGCATCTTCTGCTGATTGGCCTCGCTCAAGGGCACCAGCGGCATACGGCAGGGACCGGCTGCGTAACCGATGCGGTTCACAGCGTCCTTAACCGGAATGGGATTCACATCGCAGAACAGGGTCTTTGCCAGCTCAAAATAGTGATCCATCAGTGCCTTGGAGCCGTCCACATCGCCGTCCAGGTACTTAGCCACAATGTCGTGGGTTTCCTGGGGGCATACATTAGACAGTACGCTGATTACACCTTTACCGCCGCGCTCCAGAATGTCTACGATCTGGTCGTCGTTGCCGCTCCAAATGTTCAGCGCGTCGCCGCACAGCTCGTGCACCTTGGCCACCTGATCCAGATTGCCGGATGCCTCTTTAATGCCGTTGATGCGGGGCAGCTTGGACAGCTCCAGCGCCGTCTCCGGCAGCAGGTTCAGCCCGGTGCGGGACGGCACATTATAAAGAACAATGGGCTTATCCGTTGCATCGTGAATCGCAGTATAGTGGGCGATCAGACCGGCCTGGCTGGTCTTGTTGTAGTAGGGGGTCACCAAAAGCAGAGCGTCTGCGCCGTATTCGCAGGCTTCCTTGCTCATTTCAATGGCGCTGGCGGTGGAGTTGGAGCCTGTACCGGCGATCACCGGCACACGACCGTTCACATACTCGATGCACCACTTGATGCACTCCAGGTGCTCGTCAACATCCAGGGTAGAGCTTTCGCCGGTGGTGCCGCAAATTACGATGGCGTCTGTACCGTTGTCAATCTGCCAGTCCACAAACCGGGCAAACTCGTTATAATTTACGCTGCCGTCCTCATGCATAGGGGTAATAATGGCAACGGCTGCGCCTGTAAAGATAGGATCCTTCTTCATATCAAAAATCTCCTTTTCGCTGTGTTATCAGTCCATATAACCCTCGGCTGCCAGCAATTCGGCCAGCAGCACCGCGCCGCCGGCAGCGCCGCGCAGGGTGTTGTGGGACAGGCATACAAACTTGTAATCATACTGTGTATCCGGGCGCAGACGGCCGATGGACACGGCCATACCGTGCTCCAGTTCACGCTCGCTGTGAATCTGCGGGCGGTCCGGCTCGGTAAAGTAGTGCAGGAACTGTTTAGGCGCACTGGGCAGCTCCAGCTCCTGGGCACGACCGGCGTAGTTCTTCCACACCTCAATAATCTCTTCCTCAGAGGGTTTCTCACCCTCAAAGTCCATAAACACGGCGCCCAGGTGACCGTTGGTCACCGGCACGCGAATGCACTGCGCAGTAAAGGCCGGTGCATCGGCAGACACGATCTGGTCGCCCTCAATGTGACCCATCAGCTTCAGCGGCTCTTTCTCGCTCTTTTCTTCCTCGCCGCCGATGTAAGGAATCACATTGTCGATCATCTCCGGCCAGCGCTCAAAGGTCTTGCCTGCACCGCTGATGGCCTGGTAGGTGCACACCAGCACACGCTTAATGCCGTACTTCTGGTGCAGGGGGAAGATGGCGGGCACATAGCTCTGCAAAGAACAATTGGACTTTACAGCGATAAAGCCGCGCTTGGTGCCCAGGCGTTTACGCTGGGCGGGAATAATGTCAATATGCTGGGGATTCAGCTCCGGTACCACCATGGGCACATCCGGAGTGAACCGGTTGGCAGAGTTGTTAGATACCACCGGGCACTCGTGCTTGGCATACTGCTCCTCCAGCGCGCGGATCTCATCCTTTTTCATATCCACGGCGCAGAACACAAAGTCTACCATAGAGGTGATCTTTTCTATATCTGCCTGGGCGTCATACACCGGCAGGTCTGCCATGTTGGCGGGAATGGGTTTATCCATGCACCATCTGCTGCCCAGCGCCTCTTTGTAAGGCTTACCAGCAGAGCGTGCAGAGGCTGCCAGGCACACCACTTCAAACCAGGGGTGATTCTCCAGCAGCAGGGCGAAGCGCTGACCGACCATACCGGTTGCGCCGACGATACCGACTTTGTACTTTTTGTTCATTGTGACTCTCCTTAAAAAAATGCCTTGTAAAACGCAGCATTTTGCAATATAATATCTTACAGCGTCTGCGGTGGGTAAATACCGCTTGCTTTTAGATATAATATCACTTACTATATATATATGTCAAATACTTTTGCGGAGATAATTATGAAAACTTCTGATTTTTATTACGATTTGCCCCAGGAATTGATCGCGCAGACCCCGGTGGAGCCGCGAAACAGCTCGCGCCTGATGATCTTGCACAAGGACAGCGGCGAACTGGAGCATCGGATCTTTAAGGATCTGCCGGAATATCTGCGCCCCGGTGACTGCCTGATCCTCAACGATACCCGGGTCATTCCCGCCCGTATCTACGGCGTTAAGGAAGAGACCGGTGCGGTGGTGGAATTCCTGCTGCTGACTCAAAAAGAAAATAATGTATGGGAGTGTCTGTGCAAGCCGGGCAAGCGCGCCAAGGTGGGCACCCGCTTTAACTTCGGCGATGGCAAACTCTATGGTACGGTCATTGAGATACAAGAGGACGGCAACCGGTTGGTGCAATTCGACTGCCAGGGGAATATTTATGCGGTGCTGGACCAGATCGGTCAAATGCCGCTGCCGCCGTATATTAAGGAAAAGCTACAAGATAAAGAGCGGTACCAAACGGTGTACAGCCGGGAGTTAGGTTCCGCTGCGGCGCCTACCGCAGGACTGCACTTTACCCCACAAATGCTAAAGGACATTCAGGCGATGGGCGTCAACATCGGCTATGTGACATTGCATGTTGGGCTGGGTACCTTCCGCCCGGTTAAGGTGGAAGATGTAACCAAGCACAAAATGCACACGGAGCACTACCACATGCCGGCAGAGACGGCGGAACTGATCAACCGTACCAAGGTAAACGGCGGTCGGGTGATTGCTGTGGGTACCACCTCCTGCCGCACCATTGAGTCTGTGGCAACCAAGAACGGCTGTATTTGCGAGGATGACGATAACACCAGCATTTTTATTTATCCCGGGTATGAATTCAAGTGTATGGATGCACTGATCACCAACTTCCACCTGCCGGAGAGCACGCTGATTATGCTGGTTAGTGCTTTTGCCGGATTTGACCACATTATGCACGCTTACAATACCGCCGTGGCGGAGAAGTACCGCTTCTTCTCCTTTGGCGACGCAATGTTTATCTGCTGACGGAGAAAAAGTATGGCAAAATATACCTTATTAAAAAAAGAAGGCAACGCTCGCCGCGGCACCTTTGAAACGGTGCACGGCACGGTACAGACGCCGGCGTTTATGAATGTCGCTACCGCTGCGGCCATTAAAGGCGGTCTGTCTACCGAGGATCTGGAGCATATCGGTTGTCAGGTCATGCTGTGCAACACCTATCATCTGCATGTGCGCCCCGGGGACGATCTGGTGGCGGACATGGGCGGTCTGCACCGCTTTACAGACTGGAAGCGGCCGATTTTAACAGACAGCGGCGGGTTCCAAGTATTCAGTCTGGCTAAGTTGAACCAGATCAAAGAAGAGGGAGTCACCTTCCATTCCCATGTAAATGGCAAGAAGATCTTTATGGGTCCGGAGGAGAGCATGCAGATCCAGTCCCATCTGGCATCTACGATCGCCATGGCTTTTGACGAGTGCGTGGAAAACCCGGCCACTTACAATTACGCAAAGCAGTCCTGCGCGCGCACGCTGCGTTGGCTGGAGCGCTGCAAGGCAGAGATGGAGCGATTAAACGCCTTGCCGGACACCATTAACAAAGACCAGTTGCTGTTTGGGATCAACCAAGGCTGCACTTACGACGATCTGCGGGTATGGCACATGCAGGAGATCGCTAAACTGGACTGCGACGGCTACGCCATCGGCGGCCTGGCAGTAGGGGAGCCGGCCGAGGATATGTACCGCATTATCAGCGCCGTGGAGCCGTATATGCCGGCGGACAAACCCCGGTATTTAATGGGCGTCGGCACGCCCGGTAATATTTTAGAGGGGGTCAGCCGCGGGGTTGACCTGTTTGACTGCGTTATGCCCTCCCGCAATGCTCGCCACGGTCATCTGTTTACTAAGGACGGCATTATCAATTTGAACAATGCCAAGTATGCCCGGGACGACAAGCCTATTGATTCCAAGTGCGATTGCCCGGTGTGCCGCCGGTACAGTCGGAGTTACATTCGCCATCTGCTCAAGGCAGGGGAAATGCTGGGTATGCGCCTGGCAGTGATGCACAATTTGTATTTCTACAACAATTTAATGGTAGAAATCAGACAAGCGTTGGATAACGGTAGCTTTGCACAGTACAAATCTGAATATTGTGTGAAATTGGATACCAGAATATAGAAAAGGACTTGCAATCCGGTTAAAATTTTAATATAATAGTCGTACTATGTTCAGGAGGAATTAAAATGAACTTTATTTTGTTACAGGCCGCAGCCGGTGCCAGCGCTTCCGGTAAGGGCGGCGCCAGCCAGTACAGCTTTATCATCTTGATGCTGGTGATGGTGGTACTGATGTACTTTACCATGATCCGTCCCCAGAAAAAGCGCCAGAAGGAAGAGCAGGAGATGCGTTCTTCTTTGGAGATTGGCGATGAGATCATCACCATCGGTGGTATTGTGGGTAAAGTGGTCACCATTCGCGAAGAGGATCTGATCATTGAGACCGGTGCTGATCGCAACAAAATGCGGATCCAGCGCTGGGCTGTGAATACCAACAAGACCAAAGCCGAGCAGCACCAGAAGGAAGTGGAAGCTGCCAGAGAAGCTGCCAAGAATAAGAAGGACAAAAAGAATAAGGACGACGCTTTGACTGAGAAATCCGACACCGCCAAAGAGGCAGAGGATAAAATCGAGAAATAAGCACACTAAAATAAGGACTGCTCTATGAGCAGTCCTTTTTTCGTTCTATTCCTTACTTGCGGCGCATACGGTGTAGCGAGGGTGATGGTATGCCAAAAATTCAGGTAGGCAAAACAAAAACCGTATTGCTGCTTTATCTGCTTCGTGTCACGGCGGCCACCGTGTGCTGCTTTGGTGCTTGCTGTGCCGTAGGGGCACTGGCGGTGTATAAACTGGATCTTGACTTTAAGCTGATCGCGTATATCTGTGCGGGGATCGACTTTCTCTGTGCCTTTCTCATTGCAAAATGGGCGCTTCGCGGGGTGAAAAACAGCCGCTTGCCGCTGGCATTGGCTGCTATTGTGCCTGCAATAGTCCTAATGGTGGTACACTACTGTATGGCACCTTCCGGCGCCGGTTTATTGGTACTGCGCCTGCTGGGTATGCCGGTGTGCGCTGCGCTGGCAGCCGTCAGCAAAAAGCGGGTGCACTTATGAGTGAGCCTCGGGAGAAGCGGGACCTGGCGGCGGCGTTTTCGGATGAGCTGCGCGCATTTCGCTGGGAGACCCATAGAACTTACATCTATTCCCTGGTATTTTATACCTGCGGGTTAGCGTTGGGCAGCGTGCTGTACCGTCAAATTCGTTCCGACACAATTAACGCGCTACTCAGAGTAGGGGAGAACCGCTTTTTACAGCTGTTTCTCAATGATTTTTGTTTGTATTTCAGTATATTTTTAGTAACGGTCTTTTTGGGCTTTTGTATGATCGGCTTTCCGCTAATTCATTTTGTGCCCATGACTTGCGGCTTTGCTTTCGGTATGCAGGTGTGCTACTATTATATGACTTTTCGGCTGAAAGGCGTGCTGTTTTGCGTGCTGATGGTGATTCCGGCGGCCTCTATTTTGCTGACGGTGGTCATGCTCACCATTAAAATCAGTACCGATATGTCCAAGTCCATCTTTCATCTGTCCGTCAAGCGAGACGATGCAACAGGGGAGTCCCCCGCTGAAATTCAGGTGCGGGATTATTTAAAAAAATACCTGATTTCCGCCGCTTTCGTGGCGTTGGCCGCCTTATGTAATGCAGGGTTGACCAGTTTGTTCAGTTCTGTGATCTCGATTTAGGATCATCAAAATCGGCAAGGGGATTGGCCTCAATGGCGGCCTTGGCTGCGTCGTCGCTGATGTGGGTATAGATTTCCGTAGTACCCAGGTTTTCATGGCCCAGGATCTCTTTAAGTAGCAGCAGATCCACATGGCCATTTTGGTACATCAGTGTGGCCGCCGTATGGCGCAGCTTATGCACGGACAGGCCTCGATCGCCCAGCCCGGCCTTGTCCAAATAAGCGTACACCATGTGTTGTACCGTCTTGGGGCTGATCCGTTGGTTGCGGCTGCTTAGAAATAAAGCTTTGTCCTTTACACCGTCGTGCGGCCGCACCCGCATATAGGCCGTAACGGCGGCTTTGCAGGCGTCATTTAAGTACACGGTGCGCTCCTTGTTGCCTTTACCGGTGATCACCAATGTATCGTTTGATTTTATATCATTATAATCAATGGACACCAACTCGCTCAGTCGCATACCGCAGTTCAGAAGTAAGGTCAAAATAGCATAATCCCGCTCTTTGTATTTGCCGTCTACAACGGATAATAAGTGGCGTGCTTCTTCCAAGGTCATGTACTTCGGAAGGGCTTTTTTTGTTTTCGGCGCGTCCAGCACTTTCATTGGATTTTCCTCCAACAAGTGCCGGTTGTCCGTCAAATAGATAAAAAAGCGCCGTATGGCGATCACACGCCGCGCACGGGTGGCTTCTGCGTTGCCGCGTTGATTCTTGCAGTAGATTAAGAACTGGTAGGCGTCGCTCAGTGTAATGGTCTTGATAAAGTCCATATTGATTTGCCGTAGATCCATTTGATCGTCCGGCGTGTCCGGCGGATACAGATTTTTTTCCTTGGCAAGGTAGCGAAAGAAGGTGCGCAAATCCGATGCATATTCGATCACTGATAATTCGCTGTGACCTTTGATGGCCTCCAAATACAACAGATAGTCCTGTACGGGCGTGGGTAATTGCCCAAATTCCGCTTTTTTCACTGTATCAACTCCCCTGAATTATACAAAATATTAATTTTGTATAATTATAGCAAATTCAAAAGCAAAATGCAAGTCCCTGTTCTGAACAATATAAAAATCGCAAAAGGCACCGATGTGGTACCTTTTGCGATTTTCTTTTTTTCGTATGAATCTTCCTCACCGACTGACCTTTCAAATGGAAAAGCGCTTGTTCCTGTGCATAAGGAGCTTATATGCTGTTTTCTGTTTAGAACAAATTCGTTACGGCAGATATTCTTTTAGTGTCTGTATTTGCGGATCGTCGGTCATAAAGCGGTCTTCCTTCAGTTCTCCCTCCAGGAGCAAGGTGTTTACTCGCTTGCTGTTGCGCACCTGCACACCGTCATTTTCAATGGCAAGAATGTTTTGTAGACCGCCCAGTTCCTGTACCAGTGGGCGCAGATCTTCCGGCAGCCAAACGCAGCTGTGTTCCGCAATGCCGTAGCGTACCACGGTGTACCGGCTGACAAAATATGCCAGCACGCAAAATGTCACGCCCACAAGATACGGCAGTGCGCCGCTGCTGTTGTGTAGGAGAAACTCCACGATTCCCCCATTCTGCAAAAATCCCCAGTGGAGATTCAGCAGCACAGACACCAAATAGCATCCGCCGGTCAGTCCGGCAAAGGCCAGCAGCAAAAACGGACTTTCCAGCGCCAAAAATAAGGTAAAAAGTTCCGTATGGCCGCTGAGTACACACCCGGCGGTAAATAACGCCAGAACGGCTTTGCTGCGCGTCTTGCTGCAGTCGGCCAGAGTTAATGCAAACCCGGGCAACAAGAACAGTTGCAGCCCTTTGCCGGACAAAAATAGCGCAGTTGCCAAACTATCCGGCTTGGCGGCAAAAATGTTCTTGGCGCCGGTTAAGATCTGGCCGTCCAACCACACGGCGCCACCGGCGCTGTGCAGATACACCGGCTGTTCAAACGCCCCGGACAACGGGCGCAAAAGTGTATTCAAGATGCCGAAGACTACGCCGGAAACGGAGGTACTACTTCCCAGCTTATCCAGCAGCCACAGCAGTGCGCTTTCGTAATAACCGTGCGTTGCACCCAAGAGACCGGCAAGTGACAGTGCAAGCACCGGTAGCAGCAACATTCCTTGCTTCTCCCCTACTCTATCTACGCATAGCACCGTCGCCAGACCCAACAGGATGGGCCACAGTAATCCCGGTTCTTTGTCAGTAATGGCAGTAAACAAGGCGGAAAACAGCCCGTAGCATAGTGCGCTCCACAACCCGCACTTGGTGCGACTCCCTGGCAACAGATGATACGGCAAAGTAAAGGCGATTAAATAAGGCGCCATTTTTTCCGCCTGTCTGGCAAAGGTTGCAGCTATGCTGCTCCATGGATGATTCCATAAATCCTCGCTGATCTGCAGCAACTGGCAAAGGGCCAATAGGACAGCCACAACGCAGAACGCGCCCCATAGAGCTTGCAGCCATCGTCCGCTCTTTTCATAAAATCTCATACCCACAGTATGGTCAAGGAAAAGGCGTTTCATTCAAGCAGCCCATAGAAAAAGCCGACCTGAATACCCATTCAAGTCGGCGTGAATCACCACATTCTGCCCTCTGTATGGGGACAAGTACTGTCTTTCAGTGCTGCGCGAACCTCCACATAGCAGCCGCATTTGCGACACATACCGGCGATCAGCTGGTCGCAATGACGGCATTGGTCTAGGCGACTGTTTCGCACAGTCGGACTTGCCAGTTCTTCCGGTGGCACGGTTTCCAAATATGCTTGCACCTGTGTATAGGCTGCTCGTTCCCCTGCCTCATACAGCAGACAACGCTTGCAAAGCTCCTCCATTATTTTTCGTTTATAACGAACTTTACTACACTGCAAGGGGGCAGTTCAGCTACAAAACCATCGGACAGCTTGCGTACACCGTCAAAGGGGCGTACCTGAACCGCGTCCGGATTGGAAAAGTCATTTTTGTCGTGCATATCTCCGGTAAGAATTTCGGCACGTAAGGTAGAAACTTTGGTATCGGCGATCTGACACTTGATCTTGGCCTTTTTGGTGGCGCTGATGTTGGTGACCGTGGCGTAAATGGCGCCGTTCTCGTCCACAGAGGCGGACTCGATCATCTGGGGTGCACTGCACTCCTCGCACTCTACGGTATTGCTGTTGGTAAGGTAGGAGCCGATCAGCGTGTTCTGTTGGTGGTCCTTATACATCTTAAACACATGGTATGTGGGGGTCAACACCATCTTGTCCCCTTCGGTTAGGATCACTGCTTGCAGTACATTCACCGTCTGCGCAATATTCGCCATCTGTACCCGGTCGGCGTGCTTGTTGAAAATATTCAGAGTCAGCGCAGCCACCATAGCGTCTCGCATGGTGTTTAGTTGGTACAGAAAGCCCGGATTGGTGCCCGGTTCCACATCAAACCAGGTACCCCACTCGTCTACGATCAGATCCACCCGCTTTTGGGGGTCCAGGGCATTCATAATCTCTACATGGCGGCGAACCAGCTCCTCCATACGGTAGGCCTTGGCCACCGTACGGTCATAATCTTTTATATTAAACTCCGTGGCAGAGCCTTTGTGATCCCAGTTATAAGGTACGGTGTAGTAGTGGAGCGACAGACCGTCCGCCTGGCCGGGCACCTTGCGCATTACCTGCTCCGTCCATTTGAAATCAAAAGCGTTGGGACCGCAGGCCACACGGTAAATATGTTCCCCGGCAGTATAATCCCGCACATAAGTGTTGTAGCGGCGGAACTCGTCCGCATAGTAATCGCCGTTCATGTGGCCGCCGCAGCCCCAGCTCTCGTTGCCAACGCCAAAGTAGCGCAGCTTCCAAGGCTTATCGGCACCATTCTTTTTCCGCAGGTCCGCCATAGGTGATACGCCGTCAAAGGTCATATATTCGACCCACTCGTTCATCTCCCGCACGGAGCCGGAGCCTACATTGCCGTTTACATAAGCGTCACACCCCAGCTGGCGGATAAGCTCAAAATACTCGTGGGTGCCAAAGGAGTTGTCCTCTACCACGCCGCCCCAGTGGGTGTTGATCATCTTTTTACGATCCTTCTGTTCGCCGATACCGTCCGTCCAGTGGTACTCGTCGGCAAAGCAGCCGCCGGGCCACCGCAGCACAGGAATGCCCATGTCTTTCAGCGCCGTGACCACATCGGTACGCATACCGTTCACATTGGGGATTTTAGAGTCTTTGCCTACAAAAATGCCGTCATAAATGCAGCGACCCAGATGCTCGCTGAAATGGCCGTAAATGTCCTTGCTGATGGTGGCAATCCGCTGGTTGGGATTGATCAAATACTTTTCCATAACTACCCCCGGAAGTGATAAGATTTTGTTACAAAGGAACGATAGCACACCCCCGCCCGCCTTGTCAATACTAAAGAAACAAATAAGACAGAAATTTGGAATTGACAAGTAAAAAATCTGTGCTATCCTATTGTGTAGGTGATATTATGCATACGAAAAAAATGATGAATTATGTAAAAACGGCCGGTGCAGACGCGTTGCTGCTGCTGGATGAAGCCAATATGCACTATGTGTGCGGCTTTTCCCCCAGCGAGGGCATGATTTTGGTGACGCCAACGGCTGTGTACCAGCTGGTAGACTCTCGCTATACGGAGACCGCCCGGCTCCACGCGGCGGACACCGGCGTGCAGGTGACGGAGATTACCACCGGCTTTTGGGACGAACTGAACGCCCTGCTGGCAAAAATCGACTGCAAGATTTTGCTGTTTGAGGACCGTACCATTGCTTACCGGCAGTACACGCAGCTGCAAGGCATTTTCAGCGGCGAATTGCGCCCTGTCGGCAACGGTGTGATGGATCTGCGCAATGTAAAAGAGCCGTGGGAGATCGATCTAATGAAAACTGCCAACCGCATTGCGGAAAAGGCGTTTTTAGAGCTGCTCAACGATGTAAAACCCGGCAAAACGGAAAAGGAACTGGCTGCCCGGTTTGACTATCTAATGGCGCTGGGTGGCTCGGACGGCGTCAGTTTTGACACCATTCTCCTAACCGGCGCCCATACCTCCATGCCACACGGTGTGCCGGAGAATCGGGAGGTGCAAAAGGGCGACTTTGTGTTGTTTGACTTTGGCGCCACCTACCGGGGCTACCATTCGGATATGACCCGCACAGTGGCCGTGGGCAGCGTCACGGCAGAAATGCAGGCGGCTTATGACCTGGTGCTCCGCGCGCAGCTGGCAGGTATTCAGGCGCTGCACGCCGGCGTGCCCTGCAAAGAGGTGTACCAAGCGGCCTACGATGTACTGGCAGCGGTGGATAAGGCGCAATATTTCCGCCACTCCCTGGGGCACGGCGTGGGGTTGGAAATACACGAGGGTTATAACGCCTCGCCCCGCAGCGAGGATGTGTACCAAACCGGCAATGTGACCTCTGTGGAGCCAGGCATCTATTTGCCGGACAAATTCGGCATCCGCATTGAAGATGTGCTCTACCTGTCCCCCCACGGCCGAGAGAACTTATCTAATGTGACCAAAAAACTCATCGTGCTGTAAAGCAAAGAAAACCCCGAACCGGAGTGGCTCGGGGTCATTTTTTATGTGATTTACAGGGACATTGCCAATTGGTAGGCGGCTTCTGTGGCGTTGTGGATACGGCCGATTTTGTTGCTGTCGCCGATGTTATATACACGGCTGAAGCTGCTTTTAATGCTTTCATACAAGCCGTTCTCCGGGCGCACGCCCAAAGAGAGCACCACCAGGTCGCAAGGTACCATGGTTTTGCTGCCGGTGTCCACATTTTCCAGTTCAATGCTGTCCTGATGAACGGCCAGCAGTTTTTGCCCCACCATAAAGACAGTGCGTGCCGCCTGTAACTTAGGTAGCGCATCGTCCACATGCTGGAAGTATGCACCGGGCGCAATGCGGGGCGCCATTTCCACAATGGTCACATGATTGCCTTGGCTTACCAGCAGCTCGGAGGTTTCCAGTCCGGTCATGCCGGAGCCGATCACCGCCACCTGCTTGTCTTTCACTTTCACATTGCCGGTGAGAATGTCCGTCACCGTGCACACATTTTCGCCGCTGAAAGCCTTGGGATGTACGGCACTGCCGCCGGTGGCGCAGATCACAGCGTAAGGGTCATAAGCGGCAATGATTTCTTCTGTCGCTTCTACCTGGGTGCGGATTTCAGCGCCCGCAGCCTTTGCAAGGGTAGCTAAATCCTCCGTGCACCAGGTCATGCGCTCCTTATGCGGCGGCTTGGCTGCCAACAGTACCTGGCCGCCGGGGGTTTTGCCTTTTTCCAGTACGGTCACATCAAATCCACGGCGAGCCAGCAGTTCCGCTGCCGTCAGACCCGCAGGCCCGGCACCGACAATAACCACCTTGCGCCCATTGCCGTTTTGTACCAACATTGTGCGCTCTCGACCTACAAACGGGTTCACGGAGCAATGACCGTGCTCGCCTTTATAGGCACCCTCCATCATACTCTCAAAGCAGTATAGGCAGTTGATACAGTGGCGAATTTCACCGGCCTTCCCCTGCTCCGCCTTGTCTGCCCAGTAGGGATCGGCAATCAGGGGGCGGCCAAGGCCTACAAAGTCCTGAATACCTTGTGCAAGCTGTTCTTCCGCCTGCTCCGGGGTGCGGATCAAATTGGCGGCGATCACCGGAATGTTCACCACTTCTTTGACCGCCTGGGCCAGGTGCTTGCGCCAGCCGCAAGGGAAAGTTACCGGCTCCAGCCAGTAATTGAATGTATCGTAGCACGCAGAAGACACGTCAATGGCGTCAATGCGCTTGTCAGACAGAATTTTGGCCATTTGCAGGCCCTCTTCCAAACCGTAGCCCTTGCCGGGCTGGCCGATGCGATCGTACATCTCATCTACCGACAGGCGTACCACAATGGGGAAATCCCGCCCGCAGGTGATGCGAATGCCGTCAATGATCTCCGTCAAAAAGCGCATTCTGTTCTCCAGCGAACCGCCGTATTCGTCCGTTCTCCGGTTGGTATTCGGCGACAGGAATTGCTGAATGAGATAGCCATGGGCGGCGTGCAGTTCCACACCGTCACAGCCGGCTTTCTTCACTCTTTGTGCCGCCTCAATAAACTGCATGATCAGCCGCTGCACGCCCCGGTGGGACAGACCGCGGTTGACACTTTCGCTCATTTTGCTTTTTTCGCATCGGCTGGGTGCCACGGTGCGTGGCACAATATCCTTATCCTGCAACTTTTTGCCGGGAGGGATTACACTGCCGTACAGTAGCTTGGCATAAGCGGACCCGAGAAAGCGATCTCCGGCTACGCAAATGGGCAGTGTTCCTACCATCAGCCCCAGATTTTGCCGCCCCGGATGGTGCAGCTCCACCATCAATTTGGTGCCGTGACGGTGTACCCGTTGTGCCATGGTGCGCAGGGAGTCAATTTGGTAATCATGACTCATGCCCAGTTGACCGAAGGAGGACGCACCGGTCATATCGTTGACGCGGGTAATCTCCGTAAAGATCAGTCCTACGCCGCCCTTGGCCCGCTCTTCGTAATAGTCCATCATGGTATCTGTGGCCCGACCGTCAAATTGACCGAAGCCAAGGCACATCGGCTCCATAATAATGCGGTTCTTTACCGTCACATTGCCGATTTTGGCGGGAGAAAACAATAAATCGTAGTTCATAAGCAAACCTCGCACTGCCGTCGCAGACTTAATTGTTGTGTTTCTTTTTATCTTTCTCTCTGCCACCGTGGGCAGCCAGCTTTTGGTGCTCCTCATAGCGGGCGTCCAGCCGATACCAAATATAAATCAGTACGCAAACGGCCACGGCCACTAACACCCAAAAAACAACCGTCAACGTTTTTTGAATGGCAAGCACTTTTTCCGCTGCCTTGCCCAAAAATGCGATGAGCACCTGGCCGTTATTGCCGTCCTCTTTATAGGTGCCGCCGGGCAGATCCACTTCCTTGCCGCTTGCGTCTTTATAGTAGCAAATGAACATCGGCTCGTTGGGTGCCTTCTTCTGGTCATAGTCCGGGTTGATTTTTAGGTAAAAGGTCTTGCCGTAGTCCTCTATCTTATCCGGCGCCAACGCAATCACGACTTTATTGTAAAAGGCGTAGCTGTTCACATGGGTCACCACATAACCGGCAATGCCTACCAGCAGTATCACTACGGCCACCACAACGCCGGCGATTATGCCTTTTTGTTTGCCACTGAGCTTCTTCTTTGCTTTCTTTTCCACTGTTGGGGTCAACTCTTGTTTATCCTCTGCCATCATATCACTCCAGTTGTCGAATAATTTCTTTTTTACATTATACCAAAACCGGCCTTGCCGGTCAAGGCAACAAAAAAGGAGCCGCAGGCTCGGCGATCTGCCGCAGCTGTGCCGCTCCTTTTTGTTTATTTTTTGTTCTTGCGTTTTTCCGCCTTGGCAGCCAGTTTTCGCTTGGCTTCTTCCACCTTGGCTTTTTCTTCTTCCTGGGCTTTCTTGGCAGCCTGTACGCGCTCCATTTCCCGCTTTTCATCAGCCAGGCGCTCTTTTTCTTCTTTCGCAGCCACCCGAGCCAGTCGTTCGTTTTCCAATTGCTCGTCAGACTTGGCAGGCGCCTTGACGACGGCAATATTCATACCGGTAGCCACAAGCAGCAAAAGCAGTGCCACAAAGTAGCCCCAACCGATGGCACCGCTGGGAGCCAGTGCCGCATTGCCGCCAAAGCTGAATGCGCCCAGTTCCGCGCCCCGCTGACCGCCTACGGTAAAGCAGATTACAGCGGCGAAAGAAGCTGCAATGGAAAGTACATCAAATACAATGGTCGTCTTGGTTTTGGAATTCTTGCAGCGGATCAGTACCATAAAGAATGCGATCACAATAAATAAAGCGCTGAGTAAGAACAGGAAGTAGCCAATCACACCAAGGGTCACTGGACCGCCGTAGCCCTCCATACCCATAGTGGTGGTAAACAGTCCTACATCGCCAAAAAACGCCTTAAAAAAGTCAATCAGCGACTTGCTACCGTCAAAAGCGAGAATACTCAGCACAAAGCTGGAGCCGGTGCCTTTGATATTGGACCAAGGTAAAATGAAACCCACAGCCGGCAAAAAGGTCAGCACCAGGCGAGCAATGCGCAGCTTGGTGCCCCACATGGAATACGCCATACGGCTGAGGGTGCGGTTAAACACGCCGAAGGCTTTTTCCGCGTTGCGGTTGTCCTCCTCCAGTCTGGCCTCCCAATCAAAATTAGGAATGCTCACACCGCAGGCGGAGCACTCCGCCTTAATGTTCCAAAAATGTAATTTTTTGCCGCAGTTGGGGCAGGTCGATGCCATAGTCTACATCCTTTCGGCGCCGTGGCGCTGGTTCAGTTATCAATGAATATGGAAACGATTGTCAGTGCGTTACAGCTATCATATTCACCAAAATATTTTATAATGTTTGGCGCCGGTTGTCAATAGAATTGCCGGCAAAAATCAAAAGCCTGGAGAAATGTTACACACCGTTTCTCATCGTGCATTATCTTGTTACTTTTGTACAGAAAAAGGTGTTGATTTGCTCTACTTCTTATGCTAAAATTATAGTGTTATGATTTTGGTGGGCTACGGCCCTGAAATGAGGGAATGTTTTGGCAGAAAAAGTCGAGTCTCAGCAGCTGAACGATTCTGAACTGGAAGAATTGGAAAAGCTGGCTTATACCAAAAAGCGTTACTTGTCACCGAAGGAGATCGCCGCCTTTGTACTGGTGAACTTCGGTAAGAAGAACTTGGACCAGTTTACCAGTGCGTTCAAGGAATTCTTTATGATCCAGTTCTTAAAGCTGAACACCACCGCTTATGCAAACATCAACCTGTTTGCTTCTATTTATGATGCGGCGGACGATACCATCAGCGGACTGATCATTGACCGTACCCGTACCCGTTGGGGTCGTATTCGGCCGTTCTTGATCCTGTCTCTGCCCATGTGGCTCATCGGCGGTTATATGATGTTTACCGCTCCGGATCTGAATTCCACACAAAAGATCGTTTGGTCCGCCATAGGCATATTACTGTACGGTCTGGGTATGAGCTACTTCGGCGCCTACTGGCTGCTTGTTTATAACATAACGCCAAATAACGACGAGCGAAATAACTTAATTACCACCACCAAGTTTTTTGAGCTGTTCGGCACCTGGCTACCCTCACTGGTTCCTGTGTTTGTACAGCTGCTGCCAAAGGTCAATAAGAACATTACCATGCAGGGTGTGTACTCCGGCTTCGCCTACTGTATGTTGATCCTTTGCGCCGGGTTCTCGGTGTTCGGGTTCTTCAATATGCGGGAGCGCGTGCCGCTGATGAGCCGCGAGGAGATGAACGAGACCTCTGTTCTCCAGTCCATCAAGGAGATCTTCTCCAACCGTCCCCTGTTTGCCATCATTCTGTCTGATTTCTTCAACAACTTTAAGGCCGTAGGCGGCTCCTCCGAGCAGTACTTCTGGCTAAACAATACCGGCGCCATTATGAACCAGACCATCTGCGGTCTATTTACCGGTATTCCCAACTACTTGATGGTGCCTATGGCTGCCAAAATGGTCAAGAAGCTGGGTGCTCGCGTAACGGCAATCCTGGCCGGTGTGTTCGGTGGCGTGGCCTACTTTACCCTGTTCTTTATCGGTTACCACCCCTTTGGTCAGACTTTCGCCGATCACAGAATTCTCAACTTCATTTGGGTGGTCTTTGGCCTGACCATTTGCGGCCTGCCCAATAAAGTCATTCAGGTGGTTAACCCCATTTTGACCGCTGAAGCACTGGACTATATGGAATGGAAGCACGGTCTGCGTAACGAAGCGCTGGTAACTACCGTACAGGGCTACTTTACCAAACTGGCAACCTCTATTACTTCTTGGATGTCCGGTATGGTACTGACCTGGATTAACTACATTCCCCTCACTGACTCCCTGGGCAACGCTGTGCCTCAAACGGATCCCGGTATTCTGTCCGGTATTTGGGCGGTGTTCTGTATCCTGCCCGGTTTGGCCCGTGGCCTTTACGGTCTGTCTTTCCTGTTCTACAACATTCACGGCGACCTGCAGCAGCAGATGATCGTGGAACTGGCGGAGAAGCGCGCTGCCCGTTTGGCAGAGCAGAACGAAAAAACTGCCGACTAAGTCTTACATACTATTTTATAACGATAAAGACAGTACGGTTCTGCCGTACTGTTTTTTTATGCACACGCCGGACTACTTTTGTGCCGGTATACGAAATCTTATGCACTTATATCGCCTTTTTTGCATATTTTTGTCTAACATAAACAATTCTTAATAAGCGATGGCATTTTTGTTTGTTGACTTTTTCTTACAAGTATGGTAAAAATAGATTAAAGTATAAGAATTCTCGGCTTTGCCGGAATTCGGACCGGGAGTGGTTAATTTATGGAAAAGTTATTGTACCTTGTACCTGTGTGCGGTTTGGTGGCGCTGCTGTTCGCCCTGTTCACTGCACGCTATATCGGTAAGAAAGACGCCGGCACGGCAAAGATGAAAGAGATTGCCGATGCCATTGCCACCGGCGCTCGCGCCTTTTTGTTTGCCGAGTATCGAATTCTGATTGTTTTTGCCGTGGTACTGTTTTTAGTGATCGGCTTGGTGATCAACTGGCTCACTGCCGTTTGCTTTGTGCTGGGCGCTCTGTTCTCTACCCTGGCCGGGTTCTTTGGTATGACTGTGGCTACTAAAGCCAACGTGCGCACTGCCAATGCTGCGCGGGAGCGAGGCATGAATAAAGCACTAAAGATTGCCTTTAGCGGCGGTGCCGTGATGGGTTTGTCTGTGGTCGGCCTGGGCGTCATCGGCGTGGGTTTAATCTTCCTGTTTCTGAACAGTAAGTACGATCTGGTGAGCAATGCCTCTGCTCTGAATATTCTCACAGGCTTTAGTTTGGGTGCGTCTTCTATCGCACTGTTTGCCCGTGTCGGCGGCGGTATTTATACCAAGGCTGCGGATGTTGGCGCCGATCTGGTAGGCAAAGTGGAGGCCGGTATTCCGGAGGATGATCCCCGCAACCCGGCAACCATTGCAGACAATGTGGGCGACAATGTGGGCGATGTAGCCGGTATGGGCGCCGATTTGTTTGAAAGCTATGTTGGCTCCATTATCTCTGCCATCACCTTGGCTTTTGCAGCTACCACCGTCAGCAGTCGGCTGTATGCGGCAATCTTCCCGCTGGTGCTGTGCGGCGTGGGCATTCTCGGTTCCGTGATCGCCACATTCTTTGTACGCGCCAAGGACGGCACGGACCCGCAGCGCGCCTTGAACCGGGGCGAATATACGGCAACGGCACTGGTAATCCTTGCTGCCGGGGTGCTGAGCCACTTTATGCTGGGCACCATGAACGGCTTTTGGTGTGTGCTGTGCGGCCTGATCGTGGGCACTGCCATCGGTAAGCTGACTGAAATTTATACTTCCGACCACTATAAATCTGTAAAAGAAATTGCAGAAAGCTCCAAAACCGGCGCTGCAACCAACATTATCAGCGGTATGAGCGTGGGCATGCGTTCCACAGCCATTCCGGTGCTGTTTATCGCTGTGGGTATACTGCTGTCTTACAAATTCTTAGGTCTATACGGTATCGCACTTGCTGCCGTAGGTATGCTGTCTACCACCGGGATCACCGTGGCGGTGGACGCTTACGGTCCGATTGCGGACAATGCCGGCGGTATTGCCGAGATGAGTGAACTGGATGGCTCTGTGCGCAAGATCACCGATAAGCTGGACAGCGTAGGTAACACCACAGCCGCAGTAGGCAAAGGCTTTGCCATCGGTTCTGCCGCCTTGACGGCGCTGGCACTGTTCGCCTCTTTTGCAGAAACTACGAATATCACCAGTGGCGGTATGAGCATTTTGGATGCCAAAGTTGTGGTAGGTTTGTTCCTGGGCGGTATGCTCCCCTTCCTGTTCTCTGCCTTTACCATGAGTTCCGTTGGTAAGGCTGCGAACAAGATGATCGAGGAAGTGCGCCGCCAGTTCCGGGAGAAACCCGGCATCTTAAAGGGTACGGAGAAGCCGGACTACACCAAGTGCGTGTCCATCTCCACTACCGCAGCATTGAAAGAGATGATTCTCCCCGGCATTATGGCAGTTGTGGCTCCCCTACTGGTAGGCTTCCTGCTGGGTGTTGAGAGCCTGGGCGGTCTGCTGGCAGGTGCGCTTGTCAGCGGCGTTATGATGGCAATCTTTATGGCCAACAGCGGCGGTGCCTGGGACAATGCCAAAAAGTACATTGAGGGTCTGAAAGACGGCGGCAAAGGCTCTGAAGCCCATAAGGCAGCCGTGGTTGGTGACACCGTAGGCGATCCCTTTAAGGACACCTCCGGCCCGTCTATCAACATTCTTATTAAGCTGATGACCATTGTGTCTTTGGTGTTCTCCTCTGCCTTTATGGCAGTCAACGGCGGCGCAGGTCTGCTGAACTTCTAAAACCAAATCAGATACAAAAAGCCCCGGAGTTTGTACTCCGGGGTTCATTTTATTTAGGCTTATTCGGTTTCATCATAACTGTCCAGGAACGAATGAAGCTGACCGTGCTGCTTGTAGCCGATCACTGTGTCAATATTCACATGCTCCACACTGCGGAAAATGTTGCTTTCCACCTGTGGACTTTCTGCATGTAGCATTTGGATCAGTTCCTTGGTACGCTTACGCTTGGAAGTATTGTCCGGGTTGCAGGAGGTACAGGTGTCCGTAAACTTGCAGGCGCACTGGATAAAGTGCAGGCCGTTATAATCCCGCCAGTGCTCAATGCTGCTTTCCCGCACCAAGTACAGCGGGCGGATCAGTTCCATACCGGCAAAGTTGGTGCTATGCAGCTTGGGCATCATGGTTTGCACCTGACCGCCGTACAGCATGCCCATTAAAATCGTCTCGATGACATCGTCGTAATGGTGACCCAGGGCGATCTTGTTGCAGCCCAGCTCCTTGGCCTTGTTATACAAATGTCCACGGCGCATACGGGCACAGATATAGCAGGGCGACTTTTCAATATGCAAAACGGATGAGAAAATATCTGTCTCAAACACGGTAATGGGCAGTCCTAAGGTGCGGGCGTTGCGCTCAATCACCTCCCGGTTCTTGGGGCTGTAACCCGGATCCATCACCAGATACACCACTTCAAAGGGAAAGCGACTGTGCTTTTGCAGTTCCTGGAACAGCAGCGCCATCAGCATACTGTCCTTGCCGCCGCTGATACAAACGGCCACCTTGTCCCCCGGCTGCAACAGTCTGTATTCGTCCAAAGCAGCAGTAAAACGGCTCCAAATTTCCTTATGGAACTTCTTGTGAATACTGTGCTGCACTTCTTTTGCTTTATCCGCCTCAAAGTGCAGGCTTTGCATCAGGTAGCCGTAGTAGCCGCCCTGTAAATTCATGGCTTGCACCCCATGGGTGCGCAGCTCCTCTGCCACCGCATCACTAAGGAGACCGCTTTTGCAGCAGATGATGACCGGCATATCCTTTGGCAGGCTGTCCGCCGCTTCCAAGATCGCTGCCTGTTCTTTATGCTCTGCACCTGGAATGGCACCGTAATCAAAGGAATAGCGGTCCCGCATATCATAAAGCAGGTAGCTGCCCGGCTCCAGTGCCAGCAGCTCCTCTATGGTGATTTGTTCTTTCATATACCCTCGTCCTGTCTTAAAACTTCCCCGCTATTATACTACCAAATTCGTCCAATGGCAACTGCCATTTTCCACCGTTATCAGACGATCATAAATATATTTGTCTACTTATTTACAAATGAAAAGGTTTGTGCTACTATGAGGTCGTAAGGAAGTGATGAGAGGCAGCGGAGATATTTATTACTTCAAACCGAATTTTACCGGCGCCGTGCGGCCCAATCGCTTGGATCAAGACTGCCTGACGATGCTCGCTGCCCGGGCGCTGGGTTGGACCTATTTTAATCTACTGCAAAAAATGATAGACACACGATGGAAATTCTAAGGAGCGTGATCAGCTTGAAAAAATCTGCATATAAACGTGCTTTGTGTGCCCTTTTCAGCGTTTTTTTGGTGCTGACTATGGTGTTCCCAGGTGAAGTGGCGCTGGCAGCTTCTGCACCCGGCAATGTAACCAAGTTCTCTATGACCGGCTGCTCTGGAAGCACCGTCCGCCTAAGCTGGAATAAAGTGAAAGGTGCCAGCGGCTACCGCATTCGCCGGTATGACAGCAAGATCAAAAAATGGAAAACGGTGCTCACTGCCACCAAAGGCAGCGCGATCAAAGGCACGGTCAAAAGGCTGTCCCCTGCCACTACTTATAAGCTCCAGATCCACGCCTACAAAAAGGCCGGAAAGAAAACATTATATTCCAAAAAAGCTAAAACGCTGACCGTCGCCACCAAGCCGGCAAAAGTTACCTTGCAGTCTGTAAAAGCAAGCGGTGCAAAAATCACCGTCAGCTGGAAAAAGGTGGCTGCCAGCGGCTACCAAGTGATCTACGCCCGCAATAAGCAATTCAAAAACGGTGAGAGCATTTTGGTGGGCGGCAGCAACAAGGCGGCCACCTACTATGCGCCATACAGCGGCACCTATTATGTGCACCTGCGGCCCTATAAAAACTTAAACGGCAAAAAGTATTACGGCTCTTGGAGCAATTCCAAGACTGTAAAAGTCAATATCCCCAAGCAGGCGTACCACACTGAGACAGTTTGGGCCAAACGGGGCAAGAACCGCATCTACGGTCAGGTCTATGTACCGGACGGCGTAGGTTATCACCGACCCACAGTTATTTTGTCCCATAGCTTTGGGCTGAACCACAAGTCCATGAACGCTTACTGTGCCATGCTGGCCAAGAACGGCTATGTGGCCTACTGCTTTGACTTTTGCGGCGGCAGCAAGAAGAGCAAGAGCGACGGTAAAACCACGGATATGACCGTCTTTACCGAAGTAAAGGACCTGGAGTCCGTATTAAGTAAGGCGCGCACGCTCAAGCGGGTGGACAAGAACAAAATTTTTCTGTTGGGCACCAGTCAAGGCGGTTTGGTGTCGGCACTGACGGCTTCCGAGAACAGCAGCAAGGTGCGCGGGCTGATCCTGATGTACCCGGGACTGAATATGGCGGACGAAATGACCAAGAACTACAAAGGCCATGTGCCCAAAACTGCCAACTTTCTGGTGATGACCGTGGGGCACGATTATATTTCCACCCTGATCGATTATGATATTTACGGCAACATCAAGAACTTTAAAAAAGATGTCATCATCATTCACGGCACGGCAGACAACCGCGTGCCCATCCGATACTCAGAAAAGGCAGTTGAGACCTACAAGTCCGCTACCCTGTATCGCATTCAAGGGGCAAATCACGGGTTTAACAGTGAGAATTACGCCATGGGTAAAAACTATGACAGCAAGGTCAATCCTCTGATATTGTCTTACCTGAAAAACCATATCTAAAGTATCGTTATAGAAAAAGCGGCAGCCGAATGGTTGCCGCTTTATTTCATTAAAGTATAAAACAACGCTCCGGAATACTCCGGAGCGCTTATTTTGGTTATGTAGGATTACTCGCCCTTCATTTCCAGCAGCTTTGCTTTACCCTCAAAGGAAGCCTTAGACAAAGCAATGGAATCAAAGATGGCAGCCTCAATATCATCGGGGGTGCAACCCAGTTCCTTGGTGTCATCCGTGGGAATGAACAGATCCATACCCATAATGTCAGCCAGACCTACGGGATCAATACCGGACTGTACATTGCGCTTTGCATACTCCTTGCGCATATGCAGACCAAAGGCCTGGAAAGTCCATTTCGGTACATCCACGATCTTACGATCCTGAATACCATCCATGGCACGGTAAACAATCTTCAGGAACTCTCTCCAGTGCATATTGTAGCAGGAGATGCCGTAAGCACGGAAGCCCTGTACCTGCTCCGCAGCGCCAACGATGCACTCACCTACCTGGCGCACGGTCAGCATAGCCGTACCGCCGGCCGGATACATAGTGAAAGGCAATTTCTCAAACCGCTGCAGCTGCTCGATCAGAATGACCCAAACAGGACGACGACCGGGCTGTGTACCAAAGATGTAAGGCAGCTCCAGCACGCCAACGCCCATGTTCTCATCAGCATACTTTGCAGCCACTTTCTCCTGATCAATACGAGAGCGGATATAGGGGTGCTTTGCGCAAAGATCCATTTCCGGGTGCGTCTTAGCCAGCCAGGAGAAATAAGAACCCAGCACTACGCAACGCTTTACGCCGCACTTCTTGGCCATAGCCAGGCAGCGATCCACAGGATCAATGTTGTACTTTTTATAAGCGTCATATACGGGAGCGGGGAACTCTACACGCTCGTCCACACCGGCAGCATAAACAAATGCATCCATGCCGGTCATAGCGGCTTCCAGCTGCTCATCGGACAGCTCCAGGAAGTTGCCGAATTCGATCTCCATCTCCTTGGGAATAGGTGCGCCTTCCGGCAGCGGGGGCAGTGCAATGGTCTTTACATGATGCCCTCTGTCGATAAAAATCTGTGCTGCGGCGGAGCCCAGCAAACCGGTACCGCCAAAAATCAATACGTTCATGAAAATCCCTCCGTTAAATTTTCTGAATAGATTATAACACCGGCTGTTATCAAGGTCAACAAAAACTTACACTTAACAGCCTTTTTTTGTGTAAATAGGCATTTATCGCAAAATCTGTACGGCATTGCCTTTTATCTTCTTCACTTTTCGAGTTACCGGTGAGCAAAGAACGGCAAAAAGGCGAAGCCGAAACTTCGCCCTTGCAATTAAACTGCGTGGATCTTGTTGTCCATATCGTCGTGCTTGCCATCCAAGCCGTACTTTTTATCTCTTCTCTTCTGGAAGAACTTAACGGCAACCTGACCGAATTGTGCGTAGGAGAGAACGTCCTCCTCCTGCTCATAATACTCGGCGATGTCTGCCTTAAAGTCGTCGATCTTATCATGGATCAGATCGGCCGGCCGACAGGTGATAATTTCTTCATCACCTACGATCTTCTTTTGGAATTCAGGGTCAATGGGGCACGGCGTCTTGCCGTACTTGCCGGCAACCATGTCCTTAAACTCCTTGGTGACCATCTTGTAGCGCTCGCCGGTAATTACATTGAACACGGACTGCGTGCCCACGATCTGAGAGGTGGGGGTTACCAGCGGCGGATAACCGCTGTCTTTACGCACGCGCGGCACTTCGGCCAGCACTTCCTCCAGCTTGTCCTCCTTGCCGGCTTGTTTTAACTGGCCAAGCAGATTGGAAAGCATACCACCGGGCACCTGGTACAGCAGAGTGTTGGCGTCCACGCCCAGCATCTTCGGGTTCAGCAGACCTTCTGCCAGATATTTCTCTCGCAGGGGGACGAAAAAGTCACGCACCTCGGACAAGGCCTTCAGATCCAAGCCGGTGTCATACGGGGTGCCTTGCAGAGCCGCTACCATAGACTCGGTAGCCGGATGAGAAGTACCCATAGCCAAGGGACTCATGGCAGTATCAATTACATCAACGCCCGCTTCAATGCCCTTTAAGTGCACCATGGAAGCCAAACCGGAAGTGTAATGGGAATGCAACTGAATGGGAATGTTTACCGTCTCCTTCAGCGCCTTAACCAAATCATAGGTGCCGTAAGGGGTCAGCAAACCGGCCATATCCTTAATGCAGATAGAGTCTGCACCTGCGTCCTCTAACTCCTTAGCGTAATGACAGTAGTATTCCGTGTCAAACACCGGACCGGTGGTGTAAGAAATTGCTGCCTGTACATGGCCGCCGTATTTCTTGGCAGCGTTAATGGCAGTCTGCAAATTACGCACGTCGTTGAGTGCGTCAAAAATACGCAGAATATCAATACCGTTATCAATACTCTTCTTTACAAAGTAATCCACCAGCTCGTCGGAATAATGCCGATAGCCCAGCATATTCTGCCCGCGGAAGAGCATTTGCAGCTTCGTATTGGGGCACTTTTTGCGGATCAAGCGCAGTCTGTCCCAGGGATCCTCATCCAAAAAGCGCAGGCAGGCGTCAAAAGTGGCACCGCCCCAGCACTCCAGAGAATGATAACCGATCTTGTCCATCTTCTCTAAAATGCCTTCAAATTCATCCGTGCGCATACGCGTGGCGATCAGGGACTGATGCGCGTCACGCAGCACGGTTTCCGTAATGCCGATTTTAGCCATTCTTGTACCTCTTTTTTATCAGTTGAGAGAAGCAAGGGTCTGACCGGCTTCCACGCTGTCACCCTTGTTTACATTAATGCTGGCGACCGTGCCGTCCTGAGGCGCCACAATCTCGTTTTCCATCTTCATAGCCTCCAGAACAAAGAGTACATCGCCGCTCTTAACGGCAGCGCCGGAAGCCACTTTAATATCCAGAATGGTACCGGGCATGGGAGACTCAACGGTCACAGCGCCGGTGACTGCAGTATCAGCGGCAGGAGCCGGTGCGGCAGCAGGAGCAGGCGCAGCTGCGGGTGCGGGAGCGGCAGCAGGTGCCGGAGCAGCTGCAACAGGCGCAGCTGCGGGAGCGGCGGAAGTCCCCTCCTCTACGGATACATTGTAAGCTGTACCGTTCACGGTAATGGTGTAGTTCTTCATAATATTGAAACCTCCAGATTATTTAACAGAATGTTTTCTCGGCAGCGTATTCTCACGCTTACCGGCCAAAATATCCAGTGCAGCCATTACCTTTGCACGGCTGTCAGCAGGTACGATCACATCGTCAATGGCACCGCTGGCGGCTGCGGTATACGGAGACGCCAGTGTCTCTTTATATTCTTTCACCAGAGAACCACGATTCTCCCCTGCTGCTAAGCGGTCGCTGTACAGGAATGCAACGGCAGCTTCTGCGTCCAGCGGAGAAAGCACAGCAGTATCCCAAGCAAATGTCAAATCCGCATTGGCGCCCTTACCGGCCAGTGCAATATACGCACCGCCAATGCTTTTGCTGGTGATCAATGCGATCTTGGGGCAAGTGGCAGTGGCATAAGCCGTCTCCATACGGGTAGCTGCGGTAAGCATAGCGTTCTCTGCATCTTTTACAAAGCCGTCAGCGTCTGCCACAGTGAGGATGGGCAGATTGTAGGCGTCGCACAACTTTACGAAAGCCTCTGCCTTATAGGCGCAAGCGGGGCAAACCGCAGAACCGTCAAAGGCCACAAAGCCGACGGTGGTGCCGCCAACGGTTGCCAGTGCGGTTACGCAATGGGTGGCATAGCCGCCCTTCAGTTCTACCACGCTGCCGGCATCCGCCACAGCACAGATCACATCCATTGCAGACGCACCGGTGTCCACAGCCACAGACGGTGCAGTAAAGTCATACACCGGTGCCGGGGACAGGTTGTTGCCCGGCAGCAGAGCCACCACATCTTTGGCGGCGGTCAGTGCGCCGTCCAGATCGTCTGCCAAAATATCCACCGTGCCCTGCTCGTAGCAGGTATCCGCAGTTACATCACTGGGGGTGGTTACATAGAAATCGGCGTCCTTTACGGCGATCACCACATCGGCCATATTGGCCATCAGGGCACTGGCACCCAAACAACTGCCGGCAATAATGGAAATCTGCGCGCAAACGCCGCTCATCGCCGTAGAAGCCTTCACCAGTTCGCCGTAAGCGGACAGTGCTTCAAAGCCCTCGTCCAGCTTTACGCCGTTGGAATCATAAATACCGATCACCGGACAACCGGTCTTGGTCGCCAGGTCATAGATCTTCTTCAATTTTGCGCATTGGGCCACACTGATCGCACCGCCGCTTACATGCACATTCTGTGCAAATGCGTAAACGGGACTGCCATTCACCGTGCCGAAACCGGCAGCAGCCTCCACATCGCCGGACGCGGATTTGGCGTAGCCGTCGATCTCAGTAAAAGCGCCGTCGTCAAACAGGGCAGTCAGCCGATCCACAGCCAGCTTGTCCTTCTCTGCAAGTTCGCTCACTTGTTGTTCCTCCTGTACACTCATTTGCGCTCTCGCTCATTGCAAAAGCGCAGTTCGGCAAATGCCGACAGTATTCTCTGTCCAAACTTACCTACTGTAATTATACCACCGTTGCTCCGGAATAGCAATAGCATATTCCATACAAAAAGCGCAGAAATTCCGCAGTATTTTCAGCAGATTTGGCAAGGCAGATCACTTCTTTGTATCCTCTGTTTGCAGCGCACCGGAACGCATGAGCTTTTGCACCTCATTGTCCGTCAGCTCGCGCCACTTCCCTACCGGCAGCATACCCAGCTTTAAGGAGCCTACGGCAATACGCTTTAAGCGGATCACTTCCAGTTCCACTGCCTCGCACATACGGCGGATTTGGCGGTTGCGCCCCTCGTGAAGCACAAATTCCAGCACCGTACGGTTCTCCTCTGCGGTCAGGACAGTCACATCACAGGGGGCGGTCATACGGCCGTCCAGATCAATCCCCTCTCGCAGTTGCAGCAGCGCACTGTCATCTACCTTGCCGCGAATGGTCACCCGGTATTTTTTACTGTACGCATGACGGGGGTGGGTCAGGGCATTGGCAAACGCACCGTCATTGGTGAGCAGCAGCAAACCCTCAGAGTCCTTGTCCAGCCTTCCTACCGGATACAGACGGGCGTCAATATCCAGCACCAGATCCATCACTGTTTTACGGCCCAATTCGTCGGACACGGTGGTCACATAGCCCCGGGGCTTGTGCAGTAAAATATAGTAATTCCGCTGGGTTTTGCGCACTTTCTTCCCCCGCACGGTTACCAGATCTCTGCGCGGGTCGATCTTGTCGCCGATTTGGGCCACATGGCCATTGACCTTCACCTTACCGGCAGCGATCAGCTCCTCGCTCTTTCGGCGAGAAGCCACACCGCACTCGGCCAGGTACTTTTGCAGTCGTTCTTCATTCTTCTGTGGCATAAATTTCAATATCCTCCTGTGCCCGCATAGGCACGGTTATTTGATTAATACAAGCGTAGCCGATCACATCGCCTTTCTTCACCGGCGCATAAATAAAAGGATAGTAATAGAGCCGCACGGTATAAGTGGCGTTCAGCGCCGTTTGGCTGTACCGAAACTCGGCGGTCACATAGGACTCCTTGCCGCCCACTACCGGCACCTGCACATGGCGGTCCAGCTTGTAGGTGGTGTACTGCTTTTTGCAGGCGTCCAGCAGCCTGCGGTGATCCACCCAGTCGTCCGGATCAGATAGGGTTACACAGATCAGCGTGTTCCCCTTATACTTGACAGCACTCACCAGACACCGCCCTGCCCGTTCCGTATAGCCGGTTTTCACCCCTACGCAACCATCCAGCGAAGTGAGCAGCCGATTGTGATTGTATACCGTTTGCGATTTGCCGTTGATGGTCACTTTGGCTCTGGGCGCGGCGCAGATTTTGGCAAAGGTCTTATTCTGAAGGGCATGAGCCGTCAGCAGCGCCATGTCGTAAGCGGTGGAATGATGATCGCCTCGATCCAGCCCGGAGGGGGTCACAAAGCGGGTGTGGTGCATACCCATTTCCTTGGCCGCACTGTTCATTCTGGCTGCAAACGCCTTGGTACTGCCGGAAAGAAAGATTGCAGCCGCATTGGCAGCGTCGTTGCCGCTGACCAACAGCATGCCTACCACCAGATCGTACAAAGTGATCCGATCCCCCACATGCAATCCCAAGGACGAGCCCTCTGTGTCTTTCAGCATAGCGGCTGTTATAGGCACCGTTCGCTGCAAGTCCCCGGCTGCACAAGCCAGGTAGGCGGTCATAATTTTGGTGGTCGAGGCCATGGGTCGTTCTTCATAAGCATTTTGTTCATACAGCACCGTGTGTCCGGCAGCGTCCATCACAACAGCGCTTTGGGCGCCGGTGGATGCCAGCGCCGGCATCGGCACCAGCAAAAACAAACATAAGAGAACGGCAAAAATACGCTTTTTTACATACAAAAGAATCACCCACACAAATATATGCGGGTGATCCGTACATCATTATTCGGCCGCGGGGGTCTCCGCCTCGTCTGCTTTGCCGTCCTTGGCTTTCAGCAGCTCGGTGAGTTTGTCTACCAACTCCGGAATCATAGACACAGCACGATCCGCAGAGGAAGTGTAATTGTTGATCTGCATCATACGGCACTTGCCCTTTTCAATCACGATAAAGGCCACCGGGGTAATGGTGATGCCACCGCCGCCGCCACCGCCGAACAGCTCTTGATTCTGCTGCTTGGTGGGCAGATCCGTACCGCCGCTGGTAAAGCCGTAAGTCACTTTAGATACCGGAATAAGCGTGGTGTCGCCGGTGACCATCGGGTCGCCGATGATGGTAGAAACATCTACCATTTCACGCATTTTTTCCAGCGTGTTTTCCATAATCTTGTTTACCGGAGTTTCTTTCATAACACTTTCTCCTTACTTATCCTTAATAAAATTTTTCAAAAAGACGATACCGGCCCGCAGGAGCATTCGCACCAAAAGACCGACGCTGAGACTGCCGATGAGCTGGAACTCGTACTCCGAGCGGGGTGCGATGAAATCCGGCTGTATGTAATCATCGTATTGGTCCACCTTCATGCCGTTTAAGATCATACCCTTAACAGGGTAATAGAACGAACAGAGGGTACCGTACTTCTCAGCTATATCTGCGGCATCTGCGCCGCCGACAATCATTTTAACATATAATGAATAAATATGGAAGCCCCTAAATAAAGTTGTTACCGCAGAAGACGCAGTTTCCACCAAATTGCTGATCAACAGCAAGTAACCGATCACGCCGTCCTTGTCCCAAAGCTGCTGGAAGTAGTTGGGCTTTTTGGGCTTTTCTTCCGCCTTAGCGGGTGCCTTTTCGCTCTCCGACTGTTCCGGCACAGCCTGGGTCGCTTTCTCGTCTTCCGTGGGCGCATTTTCCGGCGTAGGCTCCGTGGTGTCTTTCTTGTTCTCTTTTTTCTCCTTGCCCTTTTTCTTAGCCTGCTCGGCTGATTTTTCCGGGAACAGGATAAAGGAAAGAATCTGGGACAGCACAATGTCTTTCTTAATGAACAGCACTTGTACACTGGTATGCCAGCCGCCGTCATAGATCAAAGTTAAGGTGGCAGACAGAGACATCAGCAGTGCGATGAGCACCACCAGCACACCCACTATAATCAAAAAGATTTTCAAATCCTCACCTCTCCCGCTCAGATCTCTTTTTCATCGTCATTATTGGCACTTTCCAGTGCGTCAGCCGCTGCAGCCAGCGGGTCGTCCTTGCCGCCCTCTTTCTCAAACAGGGAGGTTTGGCCGTTATCCTTGGCGATCTGCTCCACTTCCTCTGTAGATGGCAGATCCGGCAAATCATCCAGGGAATTCAGGGAAAAGCAGCGCAAAAACCGATCTGTGGTGCCGTACACCAACGGGCGGCCTGGCAGGTCCAGTCTCCCCTTCTCCTCAATCAAGCCCTTTTGCACCAAACCGGAGATGGGACCGGAGCAATCCACGCCGCGCACCTGCTCCACAAAGGAGCGTGTCACCGCTTTATTATACGCCACAATAGCCAAAACTTCAAATGCGGCCGGGCTGAGAGGCGTATTCTTTTTGATCTCCAGCAGGGCACGCACTCCGTCCGCATAGGCTTCTCTGGTGCAAATTTGGTACTTGCCGTCTACTCGGATCAGCCGCAGTCCGCTGCCGCTCTCGTCGTATTTAGCCTCCAAATACCCCAGCATTTTGATCACATTTTCAATATCCAGTTCCAGCACATCCGCCAACTTTTCCGGCTCCACCGGATCGCCGGCGGCGAAGAGCATGGCCTCTAACTGGGCAATGGTGTTGTTTTTCTCACTCAACGGTATTTACCTCATTTACGATTTGCACATTCGGGTTATCCATGGTCCCGTCAATGGCGATCTTCTTGGTTTTAGCCAGTTCCAGCACCGCTAAAAAGGTAGCGACCATATCACTGCGGGTTTGCGCATCCTGAAAGAGTGACAGAAAGCGTACTTTCTTGCCGTTCCACAGCTTACGCAGTACCGTCTGTACCTTAGACGCCACATTTACAAACTTGCGGGCCACGATTACCTTAAAGCTGTCCAGTGGCGGCGGCAGCTTGCGCTGGGCGCGACCGGCAGCATTGATATACGCCTGCAAAAGCTCCTCCCCCTCGTGGAATCGCTCGTAGGCATAGTTTACATATCCCTCCTGAGGCGGGCGCACATAGCGATCAAAGCCGTCGGTGTGTGTGCTCAGTTCCTTCGCCATCAACTTGCAATCCCGGTACTCAATCAGTTCACCGGTCAGCTCTTTTTTTAAGGTTTCTGCCTCCTCGTGGCGAGGCAACAGAGATACAGTCTTAATATAGATCAGGCGGGCAGCCATTTCCAGAAATTCCCCGGCGATGTCAAAATCCTCTTCCTGCATCTTTCGTACGTAATCCAAATATTGATTTACAAGCTCAATAATGGGAATGTCGTTAATATTCAGTTTATGCTTAGAGATCAAGTGAAGGAGCAAATCCATCGGGCCCTCAAAAATCTCCAGTTTATAACTCGGTTGTTCCATATTACCTCAAAAAGATTAGCGCCGGGATAATGGAAATAAACTTCATCATCGCCGTACTTAAAGTGGAGATCACGCCGTCCAGCGCGCCCACAAACAGTAGAATCATCAGTGCGATCATGATATATTGCTCATAGCGCATATATTTATTGTATGCCTTATAAGGCAGCACAGCCGCCAGCACTTTGGAACCGTCCAGAGGCGGAATGGGGATCAGATTAAAGACTGCCAGAGACACATTGATCCAGGCGGCAAAATAAAGAAAATACTCTACGGCACCCAAAAAGCCATCGGCACCGGGTGCTTTGCTGTAAATAGCGATATAAATAAAATTGAAGATAAAGCCCATCAGCAGATTGGCAATGGGTCCGGCCAGGGACACCAGCGCCATACCGCTTTTGGGATGCTTAAAACGATTGGGATTTACCGGCACCGGGCGAGCATAACCAATCCCAAAGAGGAAGATCATAATGGTACCGATGGGGTTTAGGTGGGCCAAAGGATTAAAGGTCAACCGGCCCTCGTCCTTGGCGGTGGTATCTCCCAGCTTATAAGCCACCCACCCGTGTGCCAACTCATGCACAGGCAAACAGCAAAATACCACAAAGCAGCTGGAAAGAATAGAAATCAGCGCCAGCAGGTACTCACCCTGGCGCAAATAAGAAAGAATAGAAAGCATAAGCGCACCCTTATATTATAATGATAAGAATAGCATACCATTATCCCTACGCAATAGTCAAGAAAAATTACGCAACGGTAGCGATTAATATACGATCTTTGCCGTAAATGTCCTGCCTAACCTGCACATTTTTGCAGGTGGCAAACAGATTTTGCACCGCACTGCCCTGCTCGTCGCCGATCTCTAAAAGCAGCTGCGTGCCGCTGGCCAGTGTTGGCACGATTTTTTCAGCAATCAGGCGGTAAAAGTCCAGTCCGTCCGTGCCGCCATCCAGTGCCATCATCGGTTCCTTAAGCACCTCCGGCTGCAAGGTGGGCAGCACAGCAGCAGGAATGTACGGTGGGTTGGACACCAAAACCTGCGGCTTTGGCAGCGCAGTCAAATCGCCGCTGATATCTGCCAGTACAGGGCGCACATTGGTAACAGGCATGGCGTTCTTTTGCAGATAAGCAAAGGCGTCTGTCGACTTCTCCACACAGTAAACCTGTGCGCCTGGACAGGCCTTGGCAATACTGATGCCAATGCAGCCGCTGCCGGCGCAAAGGTCCCATACAACAGGAGCAGCCCCGGCGTTTTTGACCTGTTCAATAGCCAACTGCGCCAGTTCTTCCGTTTCCGGCCGGGGGATCAGTACTCCGGGGCCCACGGCAAAGGTGCTGTCTAAAAAGTCCCACTCCCCCAGCACATATTGCAACGGCGTGCCGCTTTTCAGTTGCCACAGGCCGTCCGCCAACTTCTTTTGGCTCACCAGGTCGCCCAGGTGGCTGTGGTAGTCCCGGTTGGCGATCTTTGCCAAATGGCACACCAGGCACTTGGCCTTGAATTCTTCTTCATCTACGCCGTTGGCGCCTAAAAAATACACACTATAATTATAGGCTTCCTGAACCGTCACTTGATTTCATCATCCTCCGGGTTATCAGTGATTACAGCCTTGAGTGCGGCGATGCCCACCTCCATCATAGAGTCGTCCGGCTCCCGAGTGGTCAGTCGCTGCATCCAAAGGCCCGGTGCGCTGACAATCTTGACGAACAAATTATCGTGCTTACCGGCATAGCGGATAAATTCATAGCCAAGCCCCATTAAAATTGGCAAAAACACCAATTTCAGCAGCATCCACAGCACCCGCTGGGTAGCGATCACCGGAAAACACTTGGCTAAAATAGAATAAAAGATCACGCTGAAAATCAGCATTACAAAAATAAACGAGGTGCCGCACCGAGGGTGAAAGCGAGTCATTTTCTTCACATTCTCCACCGTCAGTTCCAAACCGGACTCGTAGCAGGCAATACTTTTGTGCTCTGCGCCGTGGTACATAAAAGTGCGGCGAATGTCTTTCATTCGGCTGACAAACGCAATATACACAACAAAAATGATAATTTTTGTTACGCCCTCAATGGTACCTTGAGCCGCAGTAAGTGCGCCGTCAAAGTGTTTGTTTAGCACATTAAACAGCAATACCGGCAGATAGAAGAAGATCAAAAATGCCAGTGCAAAGCCCAGCACGGACGCTACACCGGTGAGCACTTTCATCAGTTTGTCGCCCAACTTGTCCGTCAGCCAGCGCTCAAACTTGCTCATTTCTTCCTCCTCCACTTCCTCCATACCGGAGACCTCAGCGGAGTACATCAGGGTCTTGTATCCGATCACCATAGATTCAAAAAAGTTCACGGCGCCGCGAATCAGCGGCCAACCCAGAAACTTATATTTCTCTCGCAGGCGGTGGAATTCGTGGTATTCGGTTAATATATCGCCGTCCGGCTTGCGCACGGCAGTAGCCATACCTTTGGGGCCTTGCATCATAATGCCCTCAATCAGTGCCTGACCACCTACCGATGTTTTATGCGTTTTTTTCTCCTGCATTGGCGTTGTTTCCTCTCAATTCCATACTTTGATCCACTTCTCTGGTCTCTGCCGTTTGGGGCTGCTGAGCCAGGTCCTTTTTGCTGGGGGCACTGTTGATGGGCAGGTAAATGGTCACCAGCGTGCCGGTGCCCTCCTCACTGTCGATCTCCAGGGTGCCGCCGTGCAGCTCCACCAGTTCATTGGTGACCGCCAGTCCGATCCCGGATCCACGCACGGACATATTTGCCTTATAGAATTTTTCTTTCACATGAGGCAGATTTTCCTTGGAAATGCCGCACCCCTGATCCGCAACGGCGATTTTCACATAATCCTGACCGCCTTTTTTGGCAAATTCCGCCTTTACAAATATCTTAGCAGGCGCTCTGGAATACTTTAAAGCGTTATCCAAAATGTTCATGAACACTTGCTTTAACCGGTTGGCGTCTGCATTGGCCGGAGCCGGCAGATCGGGAATGCTGTATTTTAACTCAATCCCTTCGCGCATGGCGCGCTCACGGAAGGTGAAAACGGTTTCGTCCAGCTCGGCAAAGATATCCGTAGGCGCCAGGCGCAACTTCATGCGCCCGCTTTGCAGACGGCTAAAGTCCAGCAGCTCCTCTACAAATCCCTCCAGTCGACCGGCCTCGTGGACGATCACTTGCAGTCCCTTGCGGGTGATCTCGTCCTCATTATCATTCTCTGCAAACGCCAGCGTTTCGCCCCAGCCTTTAATGGAAGTCAGCGGCGTGCGCAGCTCGTGAGAAATGGTGGAGATAAAGTCATTTTTCATTTTATCTGTTGCAGAAATATCCTCAGCCATTTGGTTGATAGAGTCCGCCAGATCGCCGATTTCATCATTATATTTCTTCTCAATACGAACAGAGTAGTCCCCTTGCGAGATCTTCTTAGTGGTTTGGTTGATCTCCTGCACCGGGATAATAATGGAACGGATAAAGAACAGGTTGGAGTACAAAATCACCGCAAAGATCAGCACCAACGCCAGAAAAATCAGTAGCACAATGGTGCTGATCTGACGGTCGATCATCTCCAAAGAACTGATGACCCGCACGGCGCCCATCGGCTCGCCGTCGCCGCTGTAAATAATGCGTGTGACTGCCATGCATTTTTCGCCGTCTTCGGTAATGTGTCCTACATAGCGGGCACGCCCTGTATCACCGGCCAGGGCCTCCTCATAATCCGGCATACGCACCTTTTCTACCGCAAAACCACTGGAGGAGGTCACTACGCCACCGGCATTGTTAATGATCCAAATGGTGGTCTTGTCCCGGTAGCTGAAGCTGTCAATAAAATCCGCAGCCGACGCCTCTAAGGAACTGCCGCCGTCCAGTCGGCCGGAAAAGTAATTGGTGGCCGTGGTGGACGCACCGGAATTTAAGATACTCTCAACTGCATTATAATAGTATGCGCGAATGGTAAAAGCGGAAACCACAAAAACGATCACAAAGAAAAGGGCGATCACGCCTAAAATATTGATCACCCACCGCTTTGTGATACCCTGCATCCGCAGGTCTTTCAGTCTCCCGGCTGTATGTAATTTTTTCAGCCATTTCTCTTCCATTGCGCCGTTCGTCCTCGTTGCTTAGTTATTTTTGGTGACCCACTTGTAACCCAGGCCCCAAATGGTGGTCAGGTATACCGGATTGGAGGGATCGTCCTCCACTTTCATGCGCAGACGGCGAATGTTCACATCCACAATCTTGTCGTCGCCAAAGTAGTTGTTGCCCCATACGGTCTTGAGAATATCCGTGCGGGTCAGCGCGGCGTTGGGGTTCTTAAAGAAATATTCAATGATTTGGAACTCTACCTGGGTCAGCTCAATGTTGGAGCCGTTCTTAGACAGGGTGCGATTGCGTAGGTTGAGCTCAAACTCGTCCAGCACAACCGTGTCCCCGGTGGTGTCGTTCTTGCGAAAGCCCCGGGTCATCTCCACCCGGCGATAAACGGCATCTACCCGCGCCATCAGTTCACTGGGAGAAAAGGGCTTGGTCACATAATCATCGGCACCGAACATCAACCCGGTGATTTTGTCCATCTCCTGTGTCTTGGCGCTGAGCATGATGATTCCCAAGTCCGAGGATTTGGCGCGTAGCTGCTTGCACACAGCCAAACCGTCCACCTCCGGCATCATAATGTCCAGGATCGCCACATCAAAGCCGCTTTCATCCTTTGCAAACTTTTCCAGCGCCACGGCGCCGTTCTCCGCCTGTTCCACAGTATAACCGCTGCGGGTCAGATTGATGACAATAAATTCACGAATGGACTCCTCGTCCTCTGCAACCAGTACTTTCTTCATACATCCTCCTGTTAAAAGGTAATGATCCAGTCTTTCAGTGTGTCTGCGGTTACGGCAAAAGCCGCCGAATTGCCGCACTTTGCCAAATATACATAACCGCCCTCTCGCAAGAGTTCGGTATAATCCTTATAGTTGCCCGGGTTGGCGTCGTATTGTGTTTGAAGCACCGGCAACACTTCAAAGGCAATCTTTTTGTCCGTCTTGGACTTCACCGTCAATGTGTGGCTCTTGTCAGCATAGCTGACAGTTACGGACTTAAATTGCTTATCCGGCAGCACCATTTGGTAGCCGTCCTCCTGTACTGCCAGGGAGTACCCGGTATGAACCAGCACGGAGCTCTTGTATTTGCACCAGTCTACGCCGCGCACCTGCGCCGGCAGACCTTTCAATTTGGCGTCCGTTGGAATTTCCAGCAAACCGTCGCCGTTCATATCCACACAAGGCACCATCACATCCCGGCCGGTGTCCGCCGTCAGGCCTGTGTTGTAACTGTAAAACGGGGAAACGATGGAGTCATAATAATCGCTCCAACAGATCAGCTCTGTGAGCATAGACGCCCCATCTGATTTTACCGCGTCCGCATACACCGCCGGCTTGCCGTCTGCCTTGCCCACCTGTAACTTGCGGTAGGCGCTCACATGCCCGTCCACGCGGGTCTCGCCTAACAAGGTCTGCTTGTCTCCTTTGTAGGAATACAGCGCCGCGCTGGCAGAAAGGGACTTCATTTGATCCGCCGAGAAGAACAGCACCTCCTGCACGCCGTCATTGTTCAGATCCGCAGGAATATATGCACTGTACTGCATTGGCTCGGCTAAAGCTGTCAATTTCGATTCCTGGCCCGAACCGGTCATTTTGTACACAGACATCAAGTGGCTGGTAGAGTAGCTGATCATATTCCAAGAAATCAGAAATTCCGTTTTGCCATCGCCGTTCACATCACAGAAATCCACGCTGTACACATCCGTGCCTTCGCCTTGAATATTGGCAATTACCTGCCAATTCTCCCCGCTTTGCTCCAGCACGGCCATATCGATTTTGCCAAGGGCGTCATTGGGCTCATAAAATGCCAGAGCTTCTTTTTGACCGTCATTGTCAAAGTCATAGAAAATATAAGAAGTGGTATAATTACCTGCCGCGGGGATCTTTACAGAATAGCCGCCTTTACAATAGGCGTCCATAGCACTTTGGACGCTGGCGTCCGCCCCGGCAGGCGCCACAGGCGAAATAAGATCATCTATGGAAGACGCCAAATGAAATCCGCCGCAACCGGAAAACAGCAGGGCAATGCACAACATCGGAATTAAAATTTTAATCGCTTTCACCGCGCTGCCCTCCCGGCTTCTGATTTACTGGACGATATGCGCCGCCGCATATCTTACCGAACTATTATAACAGAACTTGGTTACAAAATAAATACCAAAATATCAAAAAAATGACAAAACCGTGACACGAAAGCAACGAACCGCCTGCGCGGTTTATGATCCGACTTTTTATGCCTGATCTAACGATCTTTGCGTTTCCTTCATTCCAAATCCACAGCCTTATCCTTGAATAATTGACACAGGATCAAATGAAAATGTTCTTTTCGTCATCATTAAGCAGATGAAATATCACAATTTGCAATATTCTTGTGGGACTTTTTGTCGAATCTATTGACAACTATTCACATTTTTACTACTATGTAAGATGAGATTTTGTTTTATATAAATTCAAAAGAAAGGATCGGGAAGAGATGGAATTGATCGAAACAAAAGAACTGTACGAAAATGACGCATTTGTTATTATTGAGGCGAAATTTGAGGACAGCGAAACCAAAAAGCGAATGCAGGAGATTGCGCTGGGACTAAAAAACAATCTAGGCGATATTACAAAAATTCGTACCATTCACCGCAAGCAATTTTAATCAAAAAGGACCCGGAGGCAGTCATACGGCTGTCACCGGGTCCTTTTCTTATTTCTGTTTGCACCGCGTTGTTTTCACTTTCAATCCGCAGCGTTATGCGACAAGGAACGGCAAGCTTTTTCCAGCGGCGGGAAGTCCACAGGCGTGCCGGTAAAGGTGCGGTCCGTAATTTCCTTTTCCACATAAAATACGCCGTCGTATTCCGCAACAATCACAAATTCCGTTCCACAGATCGGTGCGTGATCATAGGCAAAATACAGTGTGTACCACCCACTGTTGGTATTTTTCTGAAAAGTCTTTGCCGCCGGGTCTTCTTCCTTTTTGGCGATGGGATTCTCATAATCTATATTGGAGCGTTCCTCATCCTTTGCCTCTTGTGCGCGATATTTTTCCTCCTTCAACGCGGCGCAGTAAGCCACAACCTCCGGGTCATTGATGAATTGCCCTCTACTTTCTCCGCCACTTGGGCTTACCAGAACGGAAGTGATCTGATTTCGGCTCATTTGATCCATGCGCCGAGCGGAAAGCCGCGTGTACAGAATGTGATCCCGAAAGGCAGTACTGTACAAATAGTCGCCGTTTGGGTCATTCTGCAGCGTATAATAGGCACGGGAAAGCATCACGCTCGGCTTGTAGCTGACCCGATGATCGGTTATAAAATTGCAGTATTCACCGGTGAGACCGTCCATACGATAGTAGGTACTGCCGTTGTATTCCACCCAGATCACCGAGCCGCCTTGCCGGTGCTCCTTCACCTGATACCCAACAGCGTAGCACCAAATCGCTACACCCGCAACACACACGACCATCACAGCAATAAATACGATAAGCGATAATTTGCCGATTTTGATTCTGGTTTTCATAGGCCCCTCCCATATCATCGGGATCTAAAATTCAATATTTATCTCTATTTTCCTGTATATTTTCAACATGGTGATACAGTTTGTGAAATATTTCCAATAAGTTATGTTAAATGTATTGACAATCTCGCTAAATATGTGTAAGATATACACAGAATGATTGCTTGAGCAGTCATTCGACACCTGAAAAGGGAAATGAAAAGGAAAGAGCGGCGTACCGTGCGCGTTTATTCTCTTAGAACGCGCGCCTGTACACCCGACCCACACCTTAACGGTGCGGGGAAGAGCAGGTCGTAAGGCCTGCTCTTTACTTTTGCATAATCAGCTTTTGCAATACAAGGAACCGTCCCCTGTTCTATGTTATAGATTATCCTTTATATAGTTTAACATATTGCTAAACGCTTCATAAAAATTACAGTCGTTGATATTGTGATGATAATCTATTTGCTTACTTATAATTTCTGGAAATCCGAAATCGTCATAAACAATATCTACTACGCATAAAAAGTCTTCTATTCTATTTCTGTTATCATATAAATAACTCAAAACCAAATACAACAATTTATTTTTCGCGTTCTCTGTAGTATCGTTAGCACTGTCAGCCAAAATCTGAATGTGCTCAAGAGTCGTATTATCAATTATATTGTCATTTTCACAAATTAAATAGATAAGTGATTGGTTTGATTCGTAGAGTAATTGCTCAGAAGCAAAATCAATAACAACTTTTTTATCAAAATATTTCATTTCTACGCCTAATGAAATAATCTTCCAATTTAAGCACAACTTATTTTTCGCATAATCATACGGAAGAACAATTGATAATGAATTAAAAGGATTGTTACTGCTCATAACCAGATTATCAATATCTGAAGATGATAAAAAATCAATTTGGTCTTCCATTGATACTGCCTCCCACCTTAAATAACTGATGACAAACTCTTCCGTAAAACAGGGTAATACAGGGGACGGTTCCCTATTTTACACGTTTCTCATATTTCTCATACGCCCTATCTCTCAGATAGCAAAATAAATACAGAGCTTACGGCTCTATTTTAACAGATAAATGGTATTCTGTAAAGTTAATTCGACAGAGCAGAAAAAAGGCCCCTCGCATCTTGCGAAGAGCCTTTGGTGCCGATGGCGGGGGTCGAACCGGGTAATACAGAGAACCGTCCCCTGCTCTAAAAGAGTGGTATACATTTTGGTATACATTTTATCGAAAAGCAGGGTAAAACAGCGTATATTTCACACAAAAGTGTTCATTGGAAAAGGGCATAAAAAATCCCCTAAAACAGCCAAAAATCGGCGATTTTAAGGGAAATTACTGGTGATCCATCGGAGATTCGAACTCCGGACACCTTGATTAAAAGTCAAGTGCTCTGCCAACTGAGCTAATGGATCGCATCCGCCCCCTAAGGGGCGCTGGCTGGGGAGGCGGGATTCGAACCCACGCGTGAGGGAGTCAAAGTCCCTTGCCTTACCACTTGGCGACACCCCAATGGTTACGGGCGTTATTCAAAAAAAATGGGGTGGGATATCGGATTCGAACCGATGACCTCCAGTGCCACAAACTGGCGCTCTAACCAACTGAACTAATCCCACCATATATTGGCGCGCTTGAAGGGACTCGAACCCCTGACCCACTGCTTAGAAGGCAGTTGCTCTATCCACCTGAGCTACAAGCGCAAATTGGAGCATCCCTTGCTGGAGCGGGTGATGGGAATCGAACCCACACGACCAGCTTGGAAGGCTGGGATTCTACCATTGAACTACACCCGCAGATGCAACGGTCATTATTATAGCCAAACAGGGGCGAACTGTCAAGGGATTTTGAAAAACTTTTTTCTTTTTCAATGCCCTTTTCCTAAGTGCGTATTTATTTTATACCATATTTTACACCAAGATGCAAGGGAAATCAACCAAAAGTCTTTTGTTTTCTCCCTGAGATTCTCTCGTTAACGCTTCTCTTCCTCTCCGCTTGGCCATTTTCTAAAGTAAAAGAATGGCAGCTGTGTGTTGCCGTAAGCCTTTCATCCATGATTCATTTGCTACACGGCGATTTTCTTTCGTTGAATCTTTTTGTTTTTATCCTCTTTCTATTGACAGCGGATAAAGCCTATGGTAAAATCTAATCAGTTAGCGGTTACTAACTGTTTCCGCTACTTTTTTTACAAGTGATCAGTTAGCACTCACTAACTCGCTTAGGAGGAAAAACAATGGCACTGATTGAATTTCAAAATGTGACCAAACAGTATTTCACCGGCGTACATATTCTGAATGCGTTGGACAATGTGAGCTTTTCCATCGAAAAGGGCGAGTTCATTGTGATCCTGGGACCCAGCGGCGCAGGCAAATCCACCCTGCTGAACCTGCTGGGCGGTATGGAAAGCGCCACCAAAGGCGCCATTTTGGTGGACGGCAAGGTGATAACGGATATGAACGCCGGAACACTTACCAAATACAGAGCCACGGATGTGGGCTTTGTGTTCCAGTTTTACAACCTGATCCCCACCCTGACGGCACTGGAGAATGTGGAGCTTGTGCGAGATATTTGCCCCGGCGCCACCCCGGCTGCCCAGGCACTGGAACAGGTGGGTTTGCTGGACCACAAATACCAGTTCCCGTCCCAGCTCAGCGGCGGTGAGCAGCAGCGTGTGTCTATTGCCAGAGCCGTCAGCAAAAACCCGAAAATGCTGCTTTGCGACGAACCAACCGGCGCACTGGACAGTGAGACCGGCGTACAGATCCTGACGCTGCTGCAAAATCTCAGCCGCCAGCAGGAAAAGACGGTGATCATCGTTACCCATAACGCCGCGCTGGCCGAGGCTGCGGACAAGGTCATTCGCCTGAAAAACGGCAAGATCCGTGATATTACCGTCAACGCCCAACCGAAGGCAGTTAGCGAGGTGGCTTGGTAATGCTCCGGCAAAAAATGTTGCAGGATATGAAAGCCAACAAATGGCAATTCCTGTCTATCCTGCTGATGGCGTTCCTCGGCGTGTATATATTTACCGGCGTTGGCGGCGAATGGGCCGGCGTTAATCACTACCGCAAGGGGTATTATCAAGAGACCAACCTGGCCAACGGCTGGGTTTGGGGCGAGGACTTCTCTGACAGCGATGTGAGGAAGGTTGAGGCCATTCCCGGTGTCACCGGCGCTGAAAAGCGCTGTTACCTGGAAGTAAAGGGCCAGGACAGCCACGATCCTACTGTTTACCTGTATGGGCTGAAAGAAAACACCATCTGTATGCCCAAGGTGGTAGAGGGCAGCCCGGTGGATCTGTCCGCTAAGGATAAAGTATGGGTAGACGCCCGCTTTGCCGAGGCACGAAACTTAAAGGTAGGCGACAGCTACACTTTTCTATTTGAGAATGTGCCCTTTACTCTGCAAGTGGCGGGACTGGTGTACAGCAGCGAATACCAGTATTACGCAAATGAAAACGACCTTTGGCCGGATTATAACAACATTGGCTTTGCCTACTGTGCCTATACCGCCCTGCCCATGCAGGACTACATTGTGCACTATATTGAGAGCAGCAAAAAATCCGTGTCTGAACTGATCGAGGAATTCAGCAAAGAAAATGCAGAGATCGCCAAGAATGCCAAGCTGATCAGCCGCTTTAGCAAAAAGCAGATCGTGGATATGCTAAAGAAAGCGGACCCGGCGGAATTCGCCGATATGGTGCCCTATACACAAATCGTACTCACTACGGAAAAGGACAGTATGGCCGCAGACATCAGCGACCAGATCAACAAGGCGCTGGACGGCAACTACGCGGTGTACACCACCCGGGCAGAAACCGCCGGCATTGCCATGATGGACGCAGAGATGGAGCAGCACAAGACCATCGGCGCCGTCTTTCCCATCGTATTTCTGCTGATCGCCGTACTGGCTATCGTTACCTGTATGAACCGTATGATCCATGTACAGCGTACCCAGATCGGCACACTGAAAGCCCTGGGCTTTACCAAAGCACAGATCACCCGACACTATGTGAATTACGGCTTTTGGCCCTCATTGATCGGTGCCATGCTGGGCTGTATCATCGGGCCGGTGACCCTACCGTTTCTGTTTTACAGCAGTATGAGCAGCTATTATTCCCTGCCGGAGTGGAAAGCCGGATTTGACATCAGTTTTGCATTAGTCACTGTCGGCACGGTGGCAGCCTGCACCCTGGCAGCGCTGTTTACCGTAATCGGTATGCTGGGTGAGTCCCCTGCCCAGACGCTACGGCCAAAAGCGCCGCGGAACTTTAAACTCACCAAACTGGAACGCTCCAAAGGATGGGGCAAAATGAAGTTCAGCTTCCGTTGGAGCTGGCGAACATTCACCCGCGGCAAAGTCCGCACAGTAATGGGTATTGTGGGCACCGTAGGGTGTATGGCGCTGCTGATCGCCGCATTCTCCATGTATGACTGTATGAGCGATATGGAAAATTGGCAATACAATCAGCTGCAAACCGCCCAAACCCGCCTGACCTTGGCGCCGGAGACCACCGCAAGCCAGGCAAAAGCCATTGCGGACCAGATAGACGGCCAGCTGCTGATGACTTCAGCTGTAGAAATAGAGGCAAACGGCATCAAAAAGACCGCCACGGCAACCATCACAGACGGCAGCGGCTGCAACTTTGTCACCGACACCAGCCGCAAGCAAATTGCCCCCGATGACAATATGATGGCACTGACCCAGCCGACTGCCAAGTCGTTGGGGCTGAAAGAGGGCGACACCTTCCGCTGGCACATTTACACCTCGGACAAATGGGTCACCTCCACCGTTACCCTCATCTGCCGCAATCCCATGACCCAAGGGCTTACCATGACCCGCACCACATTAGAAAAGCTGGGCTATGAATTTACGCCCGATTATGTGGACACGCAGCAAAGCCTGACCACACTGGATAACAGCCATGTAAGCAAGGTGCTCACTGCGGCGGATATGCACAACTTTTGGGCCCACTATATGGAGAGTATGAACATGATGGTCGCGGTTCTGATCCTCTTTGCCGTCATTCAGGCGGTTGTCGTGCTGTACAATTTAGGTCAAATTAACTTTACCGAGCAGGAGCGGGAAAACGCTACCTTAAAGGTGATTGGCTTCAGCACAGGGCGTATCTTGCGGTTTAATTTGCTGCAAAATTTGGTATACGCTGCCATAGGTATTCTCCTTGGTACACCGCTGGGGCTTTATTTGGTGTATATCATGATCTCCACCTCCGGCGACAGCTTTGATATGATGGTGAAGCTTACCCCCGTTTCATTTATCATCTGTGCCGTCATCACACTGGTGGTCTCCACCCTGGTGAGTCTGCTGTTTACCCGCTATATCAAAAAGCTGGATATGGTCACATCGCTGAAAGGCGTGGAATAATTTTTCATTTACCGCAAATACTTTTAGCCGACGGGCGACACCGTCGGCTAAGATTTGAAGAAGCGGTTAGCGCTTACTAACCACAAAGGAGCATTTATGCTGGAGCAATACCTCATCAACCACTGCGCGCCCACTTTGGCGTCGCTGAAAACCGCCAATCTGTTCAACTGCACTGCGGAGAACCCAACAGCATTGCAAATGGCCGTTTCCCGCTGGCAGGCATTGCTGGCGCCAAAGGGTGTTGAACTGCTGCTTTTGCGGGAAAGCGGCAATCGGGCGCTGGTATATGTGTACCGACCGGATCGGCTGGCCCGCGACCTGCAACAGCCGGGGGTGGCCGCATTTCTCGCCCACTGCGGCTATACCGGCACGACTCCGGCTGCCTGTCTTGCGGTGTTAAGGCGCAAGCTGGCAGTCAGCAGCGACTTTCCCCATGAGATCGGCCTGTTTTTAGGCTATCCTCTGGGCGATGTGATCGGCTTTATTAAGAACCACGGCCAAAACTGCCTGTGCTGCGGGGTTTGGAAAGTATATACCAACCCGGAGGCTGCCGCCGGTGCCTTTCGTAAATTCAACAAATGCACACGCGTATATCGCCGTTTGTTCTTTGGCGGGCAGCGGAATGTGGAACAGCTTACAGTAAAAAGTGCTTAATATTTTTAGATACAGAAAGGAATTTATTATGAAAAAAATCGCGATCGTTTATTGGAGCGGCACAGGCAATACGGCCCAGATGGCAGAGGCTGTGGCAGAGGGGGCAGGCGTTGCCGGTGCAAAGACAGACTTGTTCACTCCCTCTGACTTCTCCCCTGCCCGGGTCAAAGACTATGACGCCATTGCTTTTGGCTGCCCGGCCATGGGCGCAGAACAACTGGAGGACTTTGAATTTGAGCCGCTTTTTCTGCAATGCACGCCGGAACTGAACGGTAAGGACATCGCCCTTTTCGGTTCCTACGGCTGGGGCGACGGCGAGTGGATGCAGACCTGGGAGGACCAGTGTAAAGAGCTGGGTGCCCACCTGGTGTGCAACAGCGTCATTGCCAATGAGGCGCCGGACGATACCGCACTTGCTGCCTGCCGCAACCTGGGCGCCGCCCTGGTGTAATCCCACCTATAAATGCAAACCGACCCGGTACAGATCTCTGTATCGGGTCGTGCTTATGGACATAATAAATGTCAAGGTCATTGTGTTGTGCCGTCCCATACTTTTCCTATGTAATTCCAAAAGTCAAAATGGATCTCCGGTGCCAAACTGCGTGCCACCTTATGGGAATACATGGCTTCAGAGTGGATGTACCAGTATGGCTCATAATACAGCTTATTGGTATGGTAAGCAATGTAAAGGACCGCCACAACTATCATTTCCAGGATTGCTATGACAATAAGGATTTTGTTATTTTTTACTTTATGTGTAAATAGCAGGTAAAATATAACAAGCACGGGAAAAAATATCCCATCAAGTAAGTACGGCTGTCTATCCCAAGAATAATGAGGATCGCAAGTTCCCAAGCGATAGCCAATACAGTACATAAGTACAACAAGAAAAGAAACGATCAGCACCAGATACCCCATTGTTTTTGTTTTATTCTTCATTCTATCTCCCCATTACTTATCGTAGCAAATATAGACGAGATCCGTGTTACACTTCATCCGCTTTGTAAATTTCAATTTTGTGCCGAAAATACTGCTCTTGGAAATTTACTGCCTTTTCGATCTCGTCCGGTGTAAACGTGACACCGGGCGGCGCAGCAATCCATTTGTCCTCCACATCATCCAACCGATGAATGACCGCGATCACGCGCCCTTTGTATTTCTCCACCGGCTCGCTTACGCCCAGCAAATATACGTCCGCTTCTTCCCCATCTGCACTGAAAATATGCGGCACATAGCCATAGTTCACCGGGTAGATCATATCCGTGTGCTTTGGGTGATGACTGCCAAAGGGTCGATCGATCAGAATATCTACCATTTTGCCAAGGAGCATATCGGATAAAGCACGGCGCAAAACAGACCGGATAAAGGATTGCTTGCCCTGCACATAGTCCTCTCTGCCGCTGTCCGTAGGCAGCTTGGCCGCCAGCGCCAACTTTAGGCGTTCATACGCTCCGGCTGCGTCTGCGTGGGTGCGCAGATAGTCCCGAAACAGAATGTAATTCTGCCAGTCCACGCTGCCGGTGCGCACAATATGGATAAAGTGGGTTTGCAAGTCTCCGGTGCCGTCATAATAACTACCACTGGCAAACAACAGCTGCCCCCGCACCCCCGCCTGCGCATTGGGACGGTAATAGAACCCGGCGGCACGCAGCTGTTTTTCATAGGCCAAGAGCGCGTCAAAATCATCCACCGCAACGGCAATGTCAATGATCGGCTTTGCCTGTATCGTGGGAATGGCCGTGCTGCCTACATGAGCCATCTCCACCGCAACCGACCCAAGAATTTGGCGCAGCCGCGCCATGGTCGCCTGCGCTTCCGTCTCCCATGCCTTTTCGTGGGGGTACAGCGCCACCGCCCCGCGTTTCAGTCCAAGCATTTGTAACCTCCTATCTTTTTATTGTCTCTATGCTCTATGTTTGTTCTGAAAAATAGAATTAAAACAATTCCAAGAAATTTCACATTATTCCTTGACAATTCATTTCACATAGTGTATTATATACACATACCAATTGATTGGACGGTTATTCGACACCAAAAAGAAATGAAAAAAGAAAGGGCAGTGTATCCGGCGCGTTTTATCTCATTCATTTATTCTCTCTCTTTCGCGCGCCGCATTCAAACACCCGCCGCATCGATCGGTGCAAGGGAAGAGCAGGTCTCACGGCCTGCTCTTTTCTTTTGCAAAACAAGGAACCGTCCCCTGTTCTACTATATTTTGATCGCAATTTTTACAAATTGAATTAGCCTTATTATAAATACAATAAAAAATGTTATAAAAACAAATGCAGCAATTATGACGAAAATAATATCTTCATATTCATTATTTTTTATATTATTTATATCCGCTAATGAGCCAACGCAAAACAACAGCCCGGCAATGCCAATAATGCCATATTTAACCAGCAAAGCGAATAAGCAAGAAAAGCACAACGCTAATTTATGTTTCCTGTTAACGCATTTATATTTATTGTCATTTAATTTTGTAGATTTTGCTGTCAGACAACGCAGTTTTAATATACTGTTTTCTATATATAAATCATCACAAATTTCAATAATTTGTTTTTTGTTATTAATCTGTCCGACAGTTACATTTGTTTTCAAATATGAAAAATACTTAATTTCAAATTTTAAATGGGCTAAATCAATGCTGTTAATCGAAATCTCTTCTTTTAATCTTTGAAGAAAAGTTTTTTCATTGTTGATATTATTTATTTCAATTACAGTTGATTCAATGAATGTAAGATTTTCTGATTTGTATGGCGGTATGCAAATATTGTTATTGTTAAAACTTACTTTAATTGTTTTATCAGTATTATTTCGTACTTCAGTTATCATAAAAATCAGTACCTTGGTATTGTTATAAATCCGTCTAAAATGCAGGGGACAGTTTCCTGTTTACACTTTTCTCATGTTTCTCATACGCCCTATCTCACATATAGCAAAATAAATACAGAGTTTACGGTTCTATTGTAACAGAAAAAGGGTGTTCTGTAAAGTTAATTCCAAAGAGCAGAAAAAAGGCTCCTCGCATTTTACGAAGAGCCTTTGGTGCCGATGGCGGGGGTCGAACCCGCACGGTATCGCTACCACTGGATTTTGAGTCCAGCACGTCTGCCAATTCCATCACATCGGCGTATTCTATTGTATTAAGCCCGAAACGGGGGCTGTACCGGCCAGCTTGGTGCTGGTAACCGGACTTGAACCGGTACGGTGTTGCCACCGAGGGATTTTAAGTCCCTTGCGTCTGCCGATTTCGCCATACCAGCACATAGCCCTAATATAATAGAATATTCCGCCGAGAATGTCAAGGTATTATTGCAAATTTTCTTTGATTTTTTGATAAATTTCAATCGCTTTGAACCGCACGGCATAACCGTCGCCGTTCTCAATCAAGCGCACCTCGTCTTCGTCAAGATAAGCGGACAGATCTTCCTTGGTACAAGCGGACAGACACACCGCCGGGAACAGCACGCACCACCAGTTATGCCCCGCCCCTGCGCCAATCTCAATCTTAAGGGCGTTATAATACCCGGCGGGTAAAGTCACATTCTCATACACCCGCGTATTGAAATACTCCCGCACGACTCGGGCGGTGACTTGGTAATTATAGCCCTCCTGCCGAATCCGCTGCCGAGCGATCTCCGTAATGCGCTGCAAGTTGTTCTCCGCCGCCTGTTGGGCTTCCGTTACCGACTGGCAGTCGGAGAAGAAAGTGCACGCCTGCAGCACATCGTCCCGCACCAGCAGCTTTAAGTCCTGGTCCGCCTTGGTGTCGGAATTGGCCAAAATATGCAGGCGAAACACATCCTCGCTCACCCGCTCACCGGTCTCCACCAGCGGGGCAAAACAGGCGGCAAACAAGCAAAAAGAGAGAAATAATGCGGAAAATAAGTATAGTTTTTTCATATAAGAAAACCTGCCTTTCAAAAAGAGTGTTGGCAGGTTTTGGTATTTTTATACAGGGGCAAACAGACTGCCGGTCTGCGTTGGCGCATACTTTCCGCCGGACAGCTCCGTCAAAGCCGCTGCAAAGGCCGGGAGGCGTGTTTTCTCCATGGTATAGTCCAGGGTGACCGCTGCGCCAAAGTCCGCATTTTGCACCCGCGCGCCGTGGTCGGCCAGCAAGTTACTCACCCGCTCATAGTAGCTGTAATCTACCGTCAGCTCCATGGCAGCGCAGGGCGCCATGGTCACCACACCGGCAGCCTCCAGCGCCAAAGAACAGGCGTGGGAATAGGCGCGCACCAGCCCGCCTGCACCCAGGAGGATGCCGCCAAAATACCGGGTCACCACCACGCACACATCCTGCACACCGCTTTTCAAGAGTACATCCAGCACCGGCATACCGGCAGTACCGCCCGGCTCACCGTCATCCGAGGAACGCTGCACGCCGGAGCGCAGCACAAAGGCAGGCACATTATGGGTAGCGTCCCAATGCCGTTGGCGAATACCGGCGATAAAGGCGTTGGCCTCCTCTACCGTATGCACCGGCGAAGTGTAAGCGATAAAGCGGGATTTCTTCTCCACAAACTCGTCTTCTGCCGGTTCCAATATGGTTTTATATGGCTTTTCCATACCATCACCTACGAAAAAAGGGCAACGCCCAAGCGTTGCCCGTCTTTACTTGATTAGCCCTTTTTAGCGAATCTCTTGTTGAATCTGTCTACACGGCCGCCGGTGTCCACCAGCTTCTGTTTGCCGGTATAGAACGGATGGCATTTGGAACAGATATCGACTTTCATATCGCCCTTTGTGCTCTTAGTCTCAAAAGTAGCGCCGCAGGCACACTTTACTGTGCAAGTATCGTAGTTGGGATGAATTGCGTCCTTCATTACTGTCACCTCTTTACCAATTAGTCATAATGCTTTGATATAGTACCACATCTTGTGGCAAAATGCAAGCATTTTTTTAATTTATTTATATTCGCAGGGTTTAGACAAACAAAACGAATACAAATACACCGCGTGCACCGGTTTTTGCAGGGTGCGAGCCACCGCGGTTTTATAAAACATCAGCTGCTGCCGGTAGCGCGCCAGCAGTTCTTCTTCCGTTTTCACCCGGTCGGTTTTATAGTCCAGCAGCACCAAGCCCTCCGGCTCCTCAAACACACAGTCTGCAATGCCCTGTACAAAGACCGGATCATCTGCGTCCACCTGTTCCAGCGCGCGCACCGGCAGGAATGACGCCACTTTTAGCTCTCGGTAAACCGCCTTGGCGCCGAACACCCGGGCACCAAATGGGCCGGTAAAGAAAGCGGTCAGTTTTTGCCGATCCAAGGCGTGCGCCTCCTCCGGTCGCAGATACCCGGCACTTTGCACTCGGGCGATCTCCTGCTCTAAATCTGCACGCGCGGCGGCGTAGTCGCAATACTGCATAAAGGTGTGCATGGCTGTACCCTTCTCGGCCGGAGTCAGGCCGTCCGGCTGCAAAAAGGCCGGCACGGACCGAGCAACATACGCACCGGTAAACACAGCCTCATCCAGTGCGGAAGCGTTGCGCTTGCCACTGACTTTTGACAGTGCCGCATAAGGATAAGTATAATCCAGTTTTTCCCTGATCTGCTCAACGATGCGCGGATCCGCCGCCGTTTCCCTTTCTGCCGTCTGCACAGGCGCCTCCGTCTCCGGGGTGTGGAACACCACTTGCAGGGCAAAGTTCGCCGGGAGCACCGGCACATCCACAGTCGCCATCTCCCGCAGGGCGCCGCCGTCCGGGTGGCACAGCGCCGACATCAGTAGAAAATCGCTGTCATACAGCAATTTGGAGCACAAATGAGGCAAGGGCTTGCCCTGCTGCATATAGGCGGCCAGAGTCTTGACTCGGCTTTCCAAGCTACGCACGCTGGCAAAAGAGATAAACTGGCTTTTGGCGCGCGTCATGGCCACATACAGCACCCGCAAATTCTCGCTCATAGCAGCCAGGCGGCTCTCTCGCTTAACCACTTCCAGCGGCAGGGTTGGATAATCAAAATACCCTTCCTCCTGGTGGCACTTGGTTGCCAGTCCCAGCTGCGGGTGCAGCAGCATTTTGCCGGTCAGATCCTGCATATTGTACTTGCGCCCGGCACCTGCCAAAATGCACACCGGGAATTCCAGCCCCTTGGAGTGATGCACACTCATAATTTTGACTGCATTCTCGTCTGTAACGATCACCGGCGCGCTATCCGTTTTGCCGTCCCCACGGATCATACTGTCTACATAGCGCAAAAAGGCTGCCAGTCCCAGTCCGCCGTTTTGGTTGAAGCGCCCGGCAATGGACAGAAAAGTCTCCACATTCTCCTGCCGCTGCTGACCGTCGCCCAAAGCGCGAATATAAGCAAACAGACTCTTATCCCGAATCAGGCGGCGAATAAACGCCTCAACCGGCATGGTCACCGCCAGTTTTTTGTAAAAAGACAGATCCTTTTGCAGCGCAGCGCAGCAAGGACGGCAGCTGTTGTCCGGGTGGAACACGGCGGAATAAAACCGACCGTGACCGGCAGTCAGCTTGATCTCTGCCAGCTCATCTGCCGTAGCGCCGTAAACGGGAGAGGACAGTACCGCCAAAAGCGGAATATCCTGCATGGGGTTGTCAATCACCTGCAAATAAGACAGCAGCAGACGGATTTCTCCGTTCTCAAAAAGGCCGGTGGCATTGTCGCAGACCACCGGAATATGCAGATCTTGCAGTGCCTGGGCATAGTCTCCGGCGTGGGCGCGCATGCTGCGCATTAAGATGGCAAAATCTCCATACCGCAGCGGTCGCCGGCTGTCGCCGTCCTGCACCGTCTCACCGCTTTGCACCTTTTCTGCGATCAGGCGCGCCACCGCCATAGGTTCATCCATCACATGATCCTTGCCGGTAGCAGCGTCTAAAATATGCAGTGCCGCGTGGGGCACAGAGTCCGGGGGCGTGCTGTCAAAGGGGTTCAAATACTCGCTTTGGGAGTAGTCTAACTCCCCCACCCTGCGGGTCATAAACAAAGAGAATACTTGATTCACATAAGCGCACACACCGGCTCGGCTGCGGAAGTTTTTATCCAGCGTAATGGATGCCGGGAACGCCGGATGCAGCCGATTGTAAGGGGTGTAGCTGTCTTTCTTTGCCATAAAGATCTGGGGCATGGCCAGACGAAACCGGTAAATGCTCTGCTTCACATCGCCCACCATGAAGCGGTTGCCGCCGTTGGATAGAAAGGCAAAAAGCCGATCCTGCGCCTCGTTGGTGTCCTGGTACTCGTCCACCAAAATCTCCGCGTAGCGCCCTTGCAACTGGTGGCCCAGTGCCGTTGCCTGCACTGTACCGTCTGCGGCTTTTTCCATCAATAGATCAATCGCAAAATGCTCAATGTCTGAGAATGCGTAACCACCCAGCTCGTCCTTTTTCTCTCGCACCAGGCGCTCCACCGCCTGCACAACACGGAGCAGCGCACGGTAGATTGGGTACAAATCGGCGGTATCCTGGGCGTAATCGGCACTGTCAGACACCAAAAAGATCTTAATATCCTTGGTAATAATCGTTTTATAGATATCACGATTGGCAGCTAAAGCCGCCTTGACCTCCGGGTCGATATCCTTACGCACCCGTGGCATATTGGCGAACGCAACCGGGAAGCCCTGCTTCATAAAAGCGTCCCAGCCGCTGTGCAGCAGACTTTGCAAGTGAGCGATCCGTTGCCGATCATCGGCAAGCATCTCTGCATATTTTTCGTAGGCCGGTTCAGGAGGCAGTTGCCCTGCCGACTGTTTCACAAGGGCAGCGGCAGTCTCCAGCATTTCCTCCACCTGGCGCATTAGCACAGGATACCAAGGCGAATCCATCAGCGGCACTGCCGGATCGTAAGCGGCCACAGCTTGCTCTAACCAGTCAAAGGGAAAGGCTTGGGCATTCATAAACCGCATCAGTTCTTTAATCAGCCCAAACAGATCCCTGTCCTTGTCCGGAGTTGTGAACGCCTCTGTCAGATGCAGAAAGTCCGGATCGGCCTCTTCGTAGAATTCTGTTAGCACGGTATCAATGGCTTCTTCAAACAGACGGTCATTTTCGTTCTCGTCCAGCAGGCGGAAGTCTGCCGGCAGGTGCAGAGAAAAGAAATTCTCACGCACTAACTTTAAGCAAAATGCGTCTATGGTGCAAATATCCGCACCGCTGAGCAGGGACAGCTGGCGCTTAGCGTTAGCATTCCCGGGATCTGCCGCCAAGATCTGGCGCAGCCGTACGGAGAGACGAGACCGCATTTCTGCCGCAGCTGCATTGGTAAAGGTAACGATCAGCAGCCGGTCAATGTCTACCGGGTGCCCCGGGTCGGTAATACACTTGCTGACCCGCTCAATCAGCACAGCCGTCTTGCCGCTGCCGGCAGCGGCGCTCACCAAGATATTGCCGCCCCGGGCGTCAATGGCATCCTGCTGGGCATCTGTCCACTTAGGCATGGTTCTCCCCCTCCCTTTCCAGTTCTGCCAGCACGGCGCTGTCTGTTTGGTCGTCATAGGTGCGTGGGGTTACGCTCTTTTTGAACGCGCAGACCGAGGCAAAATCGCAGTATTCGCAGGTTTTGTCATGGTCCTTAGCCTGTACCGGGTGCTGGCCGATTTGACCGTTTTGCAGCGCGTTGCCCATATCCGCCACCAGCGCTTCGATCTTACGCTGAAGCAGCCCCAGCTGTTCCAAGCTGGCAAGGGAGCCGCCCACGCCGCTTTTTTTCAGCCGTACAGGAATGTACTTGCCCGCCAGGTCGTGCTCCATGGCCGCCGGAATGTCGCAATCCGGGTTGGTAATCACAATACCGTTCATACCGAACGCCTTATCCTCCTGACCGGCAATATCCTTTTCCGCGCTGCGTTTCGTCTCCACTGTCATCACACTGCGGGCAGCGTGCATATACAGTACCCCGGCGGGCACACCTGCATAGGGATTGCTGCCGTCGGCGCATACATTAAACAAATATAAGAACATTTGCAGGTTCAGCCCGTTAACAATATCTGCCAGACGAAAGGCCTTGGCGCCGGACTTGTAGTCCACCACGCGGACGAACTGCTGACCGTCCTGCTCCAATACATCCACCCGATCCACAGATCCGCGAATGCGCAGGCTGCCGCCATCCTGGAGCGGGATCACCTTGGAATGCACCGCTCCGTCCACATCAATGGGCAGTTCAAAGGCCTTGGCCTCAAAATCGCTCTCGGCAAACTCCCCTGCCAAGCGGCACACCACATCCACCAGCATTTTGGACAGGCGGCGGAAGTTGTAGCGGAAGCGGGAAGGCATATCCGACGGATCGCCCATTTCCTCCTTAAAATACTGTTCAATATAGCCGTCCACCAGCGCACTAATCTGCTTTCTGTCATAGTCGGGCAGTTGCTTGGTGCCCACCTCAGACAGCAGTTTCTCCAGCACATAGTGGATCAGCGTGCCCCGCTCCATAGGATTGATCTCCGCCTTTTGGCGAGGCTGTGCCCCCAGCCCGAATTTACAGAAGTAGCGGTAGGGGCAGTTGTAATAATCCTCAATGCGGGAGGCGGACAGCACCATATCCTTGCCAAACAGTTTACGTGCAGTGGCGGTATCTTTGATCATCGGTGTACGGTTCTCCGCCAGCGCCTGTACCGCCGCATACTGCGGCTCGTCGCTGAAATAAGCACGCAGCGCCACGAAGAACGGATCCGTGCTGTCATAAAAACCGGACATCAGTTCAAAGGCATTTTGCGGTGTATCGACCAGATTCAGGCCGTTTGCCGGGTTCCATTTTTTTACATTCAGATTCGGGAACAGCGCCTGTATGCCGGTGACAATGGCCGACGGTGCGTCAGCCTGCCCGGTAGCGGTATAGGTAACAAACAGCCGCTCCCGAGGGGCGCTCACCGCCTTATAGGCAAAATACCTCTCCTGTAAATTCAAGATTTCGCCAAAGGAATACAGCTTAAAATCATGCGCCGCCAGTTGCTTGCGCTCATTGTCGCTGAGCAGGCCGCCACTGGTGACCGTTTGGGGAAATTCCCCTTCGTTGGCGCCCAGAATAAACAGCGCCCGCGGATTATTGAACCGCATACGATCCGCCTGGCCCACCTGCACATTGTCAAGCCCCATTGGGATCTCGCCCAAGTCCTCCGTATGGGTCACCAGCGCATAGAGGGCACAATAATCCTTCAACGCCATGGGCTTCTCCGGCAGCACCGTTGCCAGCTGGTCCAAAATGCGCATCAGCACATCCCAAGTGCGCCCCTGCTCCTCTGCCAGCGCAGACGCGCCGTCCTGAGCAAGTCCTGCCGCCAGCTGTTGCAAATGCTTATCCGCATGGTAGGCCTTTATGGCCTCAAACAAAGCGGTGCTGATCTGCCGCGGTGTGGCGCCGTGCACTTTCTTTTGGAACGCCAAGAGCGGCTCCATCAAGCTTTGCCGCAGGGCGTTGATCCGTTCCAGCTGCACCCGGTCGCTGTCACTAAGCGCACCGGCAAAGCCCTTGGGCGACTTGTCAAACGGTCGCTTCCAGGCAGCACCATTGATGCCCCAGGTATACACATAATTTTCTGTACGGTGCAGATCCGGGCTGTCGGACACATCGGTCAGGCCGGTTTTGATCAGACTGAACAGATCGTCGCTACGCCAGCCGTAGATCACAGATCGCATCAGATACATAGGAAAGACCAAGATCGGCTGGGCGGTCACCGGCTGCCGCTGGTCTGCATAATACGGCACGCCGTATTTTTCAAAAGCTGACGCCAGCACCGGTGCATATTTTTCCCGGTCACGCATGGTTACAGCAATTTCCCCGGCACGGTAGCCACAGCGCAGCAAACCTTTTATCTGTAAGGCCAAATCATTACAGGCATCCGTCACGGTAGAAGCTGCATACAGGCGAATGTGCTCCGGTGGAATCTCCGTCTCCGGCGCTCGGTCGGCAAAAATATACTGCTCTACCCGGCGCAGATCCGCATAATCCGTGCGGCAGTTTTCGCTGAGCTGCAACGCGTTGGTAGGCACGCCCGCTTTATCGGCAATGCGCTGCAAAATGCCTGCCGTCTCATTCACATAGGCAAACAGGTCGTAGCCGTCTCCGGTACCAAAGGAGTCGCTGTCCAGTGCAATATAAACCGCCTTAGCCTCAGCAATAATCCGCTCCAAAATCTTATATTCCTGGGCTACAAAGCCATTAAATCCGTCTAAAAACACGGTTTGACCGGCAAAGTAGTTTTGATCCTTGATTTGGTCATATAAGCGAGTCAGTCGGTTCGCCGGATCTGCAAAACGGTCTCCAAGCAACGCCTCATACGCGGTCATAATACGCGAAAAGTCCCGCATTTTGCATCGCAGAATATCCGTATCCAGATCGTCTGCCGCCGCATATACCGCCGCACCGGACAGATTGCAGGACTTCATCTCGTCATAAATGCCGGTCATGGACTGCACAAAGGCCGCAGAACTGCCTTTCTTCTCAAACAACTCCAGATCCGGGCGCACTTGGTCAATGGCCGTTTTCATCAAAATGGCCTTGCCGCCCTTGGTCAGCGGTTTTCTGCCGTCGGCGCCGTACAAACGGTCGCATTCATCACAAAGGCGCGAAAAGGAGAGACATCGAACGGCGTGCGCTCGTGCCTCCCCCAGTTGCTCCAGCAGACTGTACTCGCTGATAAACGAGTACTGCTCCGGTGTGATGAGAAGCACCTGTGTTTCTCCCCGGTCAATCTTGTCTGCAATGCGATTTCTTATATATTCGGTTTTGCCATACCCGGATCTGCCAAAAACAAGTTGCAGCATACAGGTCTCCTTTTATTTTTTGAAGCCGGAAAGATCCAGCTTATCAAAGCGGGTCAGGAATTGCGCAATCTCATCGGCAACCTTTGCGGCAGTACCCGCCACATCGTTCTCAATGTTCAAGGGCAAGATCGGATCGTGCACAGACAGGCGCAGCAAAAACCAGCCGCCGGGTATGTTAATGCGCACACCCTCATAATTCTCCGGCTCCACGCTCCAATTCTCATGGTCGGCCGCGAATGCAGCCAGCTGCGCCATCACATCTTCCCCATAGTCGTGAAAGTCCTCCAAAAGAATGGGCACACGGATTTCCACACTCTCTGCCGGGCGGTGCAGGGCTGCGGTCAGGTTCTCAATGGTCTTACCCTCTCGCCGCAGTTTGGCTGCCTTAATAACAATCTTCGTTGCCAAATAGGCGCCATCGTCCAGGAAATAATTATCCTTTAGTGCTGCATGGCCACTGGTCTCAATAGCAAGGGCAGAGTCTACGCCGCTTTTGTTCAGTTCAATACTCTTGTCGATTACATTCTTATAGCCGCGACGATAGCGCAGCTGCTTGCCCCCCAGGTCCTGCTCAATAAAGGTACGCAGACCGTCGGAGGTCAGGCTGTCGGTCACCACTGTGGTGCCCGGGTGATCCTCCAGCACAATGGCCGCCGCCAAGGCAACCAGCGTGTTACGGTTGATCTCCTGCCCGGTGGCGCCAATGCAGCCCATACGGTCCACATCCGTATCAAATATCAGACCCAGGTCGGCGCTGCTGTCCAGCACCATTTTGGAGGCGGCATCAATAGCGCCTTTATTCTCCGGGTTTGGAATATGATTGGGAAACATGCCGTCCGGCTCCAGAAATTGGCTGCCGCTTACATCGGCACCCAACGGCGCCAGCACCTGATCGGCGTAAAACCCGCCTATACCGTTACCGGCGTCCACCACAATGTGCAGACCCTCCAGCGGGTTGTCACCATTTTGCACGCCGTCCACGATCTGCCGGCGCAAAAGGGCGGCATAATCGTTCATAAAGGGCAGCACCACAGGTGCATTGTCGGTACCTGCCGGCACTTCCGCGACATAAGCCAGCTCCAAAATGGCGCTTACATCCTCTCCTTCCAAACCGCCGCCGGAAGTAAAGAACTTCAGCCCATTTCGGTCAAAGGGGTGATGGGACGCGGTGATCTCCAACGCCGTTTGCACCGGCTCATTTTCTACAATACTCATAAACATAGAGGGGGTAGTTGCCAGTCCGCAGTCAAACACCCTGCACCCGCAGGCACAAAAGGCCGCCATCGCCGCCGCTGCAATGCGGGGGGAAGAAATGCGACAGTCCTGCCCTACGGCAATGCCAAAGGTATCTACCTGCTCCTTACAGCAGTACCACTTATAGAAACCCACGCAGATCTTCTGCACCGTCTCATCTGTCAGCTGCACACCGTGCTCCGCCGTTTCTACCGCCGTACCGCGCACATCTGTGCCGCTTTTCAGATGCAAGAATTCTTTTTTATTCATCATCAATCAATCCCTCCGACAGCATGTTTTCGTATGCTTCTATAAAGATTTTATATAACGGAAATGCCGCGGCAAATCCGGCTTTTAACTCGTCGATCAGCGCAGTAGAGCCAATGTGCTCCAAGTTCCACCCGGTATAAGAGAACGACATGTCCTTTGCGTTCAAATAGGGCTGCAGCGCCTTGGGCGCATCCGGCACCCGGTCTTTTTTGTAGCTGTTATAGCAACCAAAGTGCATACCTGCGTCGTCTGCCTGTTTAACTGCACGCGTCCACTTGCGAGGGTGGGCCAAAATCACCTTGCGCAGTTCGTCAAACTGGGCGGGCTTTTGCACAAAGAAACCCAGACCCATGGTGTAGCACACCGGCGAAAACTCGAACCAAAAAAATGGCGCACAGGGGTACTGCTTCTTGTGTCGCCGGAGCATCAGCCACAGGTTCTCCCGATACATCATCTTGCTTTTGGAGCGACGGGTGTCTCTGCGAATGCGAGAAACAGTGTACACAGGATCCGTGTACATTTTATCGTCCAGCTGTGTCATCATCTCCGCCAGATCCAGCACAATTTGCCGCATGGGGATCGTGGCCAGCTGTTTTAATTCTTCCTTATGTTCTTCATAAAATGCCTTAGAATCGTTAAAGCGGTTTTCGCTGAGCAGCTCAATGGCTTTTGGGGTAATTCCGTTAAAATTTGTCATGCTTTAAGAGTCCTTTGCTTTGCATTTGCTGGGCTGCCAGTTCCGCACAGATCTTGGCGGAATGGAATTGCAGACCGCCTTGGATCCAAGCGTAATACGGCGGCCGAATTGGGGCGTCTGCCGACAGTTCGATAGACGAACCCAGCGTAAACGCACCGGCGGCCATCACCACCTGGCTGTCATAGCCGGGCATATCCCACGGCTCCGGCAGCACAAAGCTGTCAATCGGACTGCCGCTTTGCACCCCCTGACAAAATGCAACCAGACTGTCCGGGTTTTCCAGTCCCAAACACTGCACAATATCCTGCCGGGGTTCATCCCACTTGGGGGTCACATCGTAGCCAAAGGACTGGTACAGTGCCGCAATATACACAGCGGATTTCAGCGCCTCGCCTACGGTATGGGGAGCATAGAACAGGCCCATATACAGCTCCCGATTCATTCCCAGTGTGGCGCCCACTTCCCGCCCCAGTCCGGGGGTGGTCAGTCGAAAGGCGCACTTTTCTACCAAATCGTGGCGCCCGGCTATGTAACCGCCGGTGCGGGCCATACCGCCGCCGGCGTTTTTGATCAGCGACCCGGCGATCAGATCTGCCCCCACCTGGGTGGGCTCTTGCTTATTGACAAATTCACAGTAACAGTTGTCTACCATCACAATGCAGTTGGGGTTCTTCTCTTTGGCAATCTCTGCCACCTTTTGCGTTTCCTCTAAAGAGAGACTGGCGCGCAACTCATACCCGCGGCTGCGCTGGATATACACCATGGTCACCGTATCGTCCACCGCTTTGGCAATGGCTTCATAGTCTAAATGTTCCTCTTTCAGCGGCACGCAGTCAAAAGCAATACCATAGTCCTTCAGCGACCCCATATTCTCGCCGGTAAGCCCGATCACGCTGTGCAGGGTGTCATAGGGCATACCGCTGACGCACAGCATTTTGTCCCCAGGGCGCAGCACACCAAACAGCGCCACCGCCAGGGTGTGGGTGCCGCAGGTAAAATTGTGGCGCACAAGTGCGTCCTCCGCGCCGAACACCTGCGCCCATACTTTGTCCAGGGTCTCCCGACCCTCGTCGCCGTAGCCGTAGCCGGTGCTGCTGCCAAAGTGCCGTTCGCTGATGCCGTTGTCCATAAAGGCCCGCAGTACCTTCAGCTGATTGTATTCCGTTACCTCGTCAATCTCCGTAAATCGTGGCGCCACCTGCTGCAACGCAGCGGCAGACGCAGACTCGATCTTCGGGTCCAGTTGAAAAAAGGGGGTCATTGATATTGTCTCCATAATCCTTGATTGATAAATCCGTTTTGCAGGTAAAACTGTTCATTGCGCCCTTGCTCACGCATTAAGTATACAGTGCCTTTGCAGTCTGCCACCAGCCGCCGCACCAGCATAGAGCCGTAGCCCATGCGGCGGAATTCCGGCTGGGTTCGCACGGCGGTGAGCACTGCGCCTTTATCCGTTACGGATGATAATATGCCGCTGGCCAGGATCATGCCGTCCATACGCAAGGTCAGCGCCTTGGCGCCGCCGTGGCGAATACGATGGCTCAGATCTACATACCAGCTTTCAAAATCCTGGCTGTCGTAGTCAATAAAATTATATAGATCCATTAGTTTTGGATAGCTGTCAAACACGGCCATACCGCTTTGCACATCGTAGCGCCGCACAGACTGCATCATCGGCCCCTCTCTGTAAGGCCGATCCATGCAAAAATCCGCCGTACAAAGCAGCGTACCATATCCCATGGCCGCAAAAAAGGCCGTCAATTCTTCCCTGTCCGCATTTTCCGTTAAGGACAAAGTGCAGTCCCGATCCAAATACGAAAAAACCGCAGTCATTTGCCCGCTCTCCGTTCTTTGCACATAAAAGCGAGCGAAGTTGTAATCACAGCCGTAGCTTTCTGCCAGCGCCAGCACCCGTACGGAAAACAAATCCGTTTGTTCATACTGCCGCAGCAGATCTAAATTCTGTTGATACTCAATCATATAATTTGGGCAAAAGGGCGGCCAATAGTGCACGGGTAGCGTCTATATCCGACTGCTGCACCACAGAGGCGCCGGAGTGGATATATCGGCAGGGCAGGCTCACAGCCAGCGCTGCGCTTCCCTGTCCGGCCCGTTGCAGAGCGCCGGCATCGTTGCCGCCGGCAATGGCAGTTTTGGTTTGGCTGGGAATACCGTTCTCGTCGGCTGTTTCTCTGGCCATACGATATAGCGCCCGGTCATAAATGGTGGCGCCGTCCATAAAGCTGACCACCGGGCCATCACCAAGCACGCACACCCGCTTATCGCCGGTCACGCCGTCCAAGTCCGCTGCGGTGGTGGCTTCCAGCACCAAAACACGATCCGGCTGGACCCGACTACCGGTACAGGCAGCGCCCCGCAGGCCCACTTCTTCCTGCACCTGGAAGCAGAACCAAGTGTCTGCCTCCAGCTCCGATTGTAAAAGTTCGATCATCAGCATGCAGCCGATCCGGTCGTCCAGAGCTTTGGCACAAATTTTACCGTCGCCAAAGGCAACATACGACTCGCTGAAATAGGCAAAGCTGCCTACCGGGGCTATGGCTTCCGCTGTTTGCTTATCAGCAGCGCCCACATCTATCAATAATTCATCAAAGGAAGGCACTTTCTCCCCTGCATCCTCATGGAGCAGGTGAATGGGCACCGTGCCTACCATACCGTAGCCGCCGTTTTCCAGCGCCAAGCGGCGCCCCAGCACCACAGAAGGGTTAATCCCGCCTACCGGTGCAAATTGCAGGTAGCCTTCCTCGGTGGCGCCGGTGATGATAAAGCCCACCTCGTCCATGTGGGCAGAGAGCATGACCCGCTTTTCCGGGGTGCGCTTGCCTTTCTTAAAGGCGATAACAGAGCCCATCGCATCCACTGTGCAGGTGGTGCAATAGGGCTGGATCTGCTCTAAAATGTAGTCACGCACCGCCGCTTCATTGCCACTGGTGCCGTTCAAATCGCATAAGGTTTTAAGCACGGTGTTCACCTGCTTTCATTCGCACAAAAGCAGCCAGCAGCGCCGCCGTCTGCTCCACATCGGCGGTATCTACAACCTCTGCAGGGGTGTGCATATATTTTTCCGGAATAGACACCAGCGCGCAGCGTACACCGCTGCCGCAAATGCTAATGACATCTGCATTGGTGCCAGTGCGCCCGGCCATCACTTCCGTTTGATAGGGTATCTGATTTTCCTTAGCAAGGTCCAGCAGCTCCTTGCTGAACTGCCGATCCAAAATCGGCGAAATACCGATCATCGGCCCCTTGCCCATCACGCCGCAGTCCCGCGCCTTGCAGCCGGGTGTGTATGCAAAAGACACATCTACGCTAACGCTGGCATCTACGCCACGGTCAAACAGCGCCGTCTTGGCACCACGGGTGCCTACTTCCTCCTGGGCGGTGAATAACAAGGTTACCCGGCAGGGCGCATCTTTCAGCTGCTCTGCCGCCAGCAGAACCGCCGCCACGCCGCTACGGTCGTCCAAACAATTGGCACTGGCGCGGCTGCCGTTCAGCAGCGTAAAATGCTTAGCAAAGGTTACGCAGTCCCCTGCCGCTACCAAATCCTTGGCCGCCTGGGCGGTCAGCCCAAGATCAATAGAAAGCTCATCAATGGGTGCCGCTTTCTTGCCGTCCTCCCCTTTTTGCAAATGGGGTGGCAAGGTTGAGATGACCCCGGGCAGGTCCCGCTTGCCATGAACCACCACCCGCGCGCCGGGCAAAATCCGGGGATCGATCCCACCGCACTTGGCAAAGTGCACATAGCCATCGTCACTAATGCCTGTGACTACAAAGCAAATTTCGTCCCAGTGGGCCTCCAGCACCACATGGTAACCGCTGCCAAAGGAGCAGCTGATATTGTGCATGGCGTCCACCTGCACATCGCCAAAGGACACCAACTTGGCAGTCAGCAGGTTCAGCACTTCCTCATCAGAAAAGGGCGTGCCGGTAACTGCCGTCAATTCCTGCAACAACGCCGCTGTGTTTGTACTCAAAATGCGTTCACCAACCTTTTGAATTCCCGTCCACGGTACTCAAATGTCTTAAACTGGTCAAAGGCGGGGCAAGCCGGACAAAGAGACACAATATCTCCGGGCTGCGCTGCCTTGCGTGCCGCTTCTACCGCCTGTGCCAAATCTTTCACTTTTATAATTTGCAGCTGATCCGGATCATAATCCGGCGCAGCCAAAACGGCCTGTTCAATCTTATCCGCCGTTGCGCCGTTCAAAATCAAAATTTTCACATGGGTCAACAGGTCAGGCACCATCACGGACAGATCGTTGCCCTTATCCGAGCCGCCTTGAATAGCAATGATTTTTTGATTAAAGGCACGCACGCCGCTGATCACTCGACTGGGAGAAGTGGCGATGGAGTCGTTATAATACTTTACCCCGTCCGCCTCACGGACAAACTCGATGCGGTGCTCCACGCCGCCAAAGGTGCGGGCCACCTCTCGGATCTGCTCCGGCTGCACCAGTCCCCACACCGCCGCGATGGCCGTGCAATAATTGGCAATATTGTGCCGCCCGGGCAGACGAATATCGGAAGCGGGCATAATCTGCGTCACCGTACCGTCCTCTGCATAGACGATATTGTCGTTATCATCTAAGTATGCGCCGGTATTGACCGGTTTTTCTAAAGAAAATTCCGCCAACTTGCCCCGCACATCGTAGCGCATATCGTGGTACACCCGGTGGCCGATGGAATAATCACAGTCTGCGTTCAGAACCGTACGCTGGGAGGGACTTTGATAAATCAAAACATTCCGCTTGGCGTCCACATATTCGTCCAGAGAGATATGGTGGTCCAAATGGGTAGATTCGATATTAGTGACCACCGCAATATCCGGCTGATGCACCAGATTGCCCATGGTCAGCAGCTGAAAGGAGGACAGCTCACAAACCGCATAATCAGAGGGGGTCAGATCCTCCAGATACGGCAGCATGGCCTTGCCGATATTACCGCCGATCACTGCGGAGTGGCCGGCCTTTTTCAGCATTTCGTAAATCAAGGTGGTTGTTGTGGTCTTGCCGTTGGAGCCGGTAATGCCAATGATCTTGGCCGGGCAGTAACGGAAGAATTCTTCCATCTCACTGGTCACCGTTTGGCCCCGCTCAATACATTCGCCGATCCAGGGGTTTTGGAAAGGCAAAATGCCGTTGCTGCGAAAAATGATATCCATCTCCGGCAAAATACGCAAATAATCTTTGCCTAAGGAGAACTGCACACCGCAGGCGCGCAGCTCCTCACAAGTCTTTTTTCCAATATAGCTCTCGTCCCTACTGTCGCAGGCATACACTTGCAAGCCATGGCGAGCCAAAAACAGCGCAGACGGCGCGTTGGCCACCCCCATACCCACAAAAGCAATTTTCTTGCCCCGCAGGGACGCAATATATTCTTTTACCTTTTCTGTCATAGCTGTCTCCTTAATCGTGTGCGAAGAATGTGCCGTTCTTAAATTCTGCCAGAGTAAAGGTTTTCATCTTTTCCTCCAGCTTATCCTGAAACGGCAGGCGCTCGCCCTTATTTGCATCGGCAATGGGTAATTCGCAGCCCATTACATAATTGACGATCATCTGCTGGCATTTGCTCACCCTGTTGCCTAAGAAGTACACCCGTCCGGTGTCCGCCTCTGCAATGGCATAGGCGATCTGCAACTGATCCCGCTTGCCATAGCAGGTAATGGATTTGCTCAGGTCAATGGCGTCTTCCCCGGCCGTGTCCGTTACAAACAAGATCACGCCGTTGCCGCTGCGCTTCATCTTCTGTACCGTCAGATCGGTAAATGCCGCGTCGGAATAAGCCAAAATATCGCCCCGAGTTAGCGCTTCTGTCTCCACCACATAAAAGAATTCTTTTTTCTTCATGGCTCGAGCGTCAAAGGGCATATCGCATAGTTCCAAATCTCGCTCAACGGTGTAGCCGTACCGATCCAGGTCTGCCAGCACCGCTGCGGTCAGCGGCTGGATCTCCCGCTCCGGTCGATCGGACAAATAATACCCGGCATCTGCCAGTTCGTCCTCAATGCGGCTGAGATACCCGTCCACTTTACCGTACTTGGAGTAGTACATCAAAAGCATGAACATAGAGGCGATCACCAGCGCGTCACACACATAATTCATCACCAGTGCAGCCACGTGACTGGCCTTTGCTACCATCGGCTCCGCACCGATATACACCACCAGCACTGCAATAGCTGCGTACAGCAAAATGCGCATGGCTTTATATAACTTTTTCTGCTTTTTTCGAATTTCTCTCATTTCACCATTTCCATAAACTGCGCTTCGTCGATTACCGGTATTCCCAAAGCGTTTGCCTTATCCAGTTTGCTGCCGGCAGCCTCGCCTGCCAGCACATAAGTGGTCTTTTTAGAAACAGAGCCGCTGGCCTTGCCCCCAAAGGACTCGATCATGGCCGCCGCTTCGCTGCGCTTTAAGGTGGGCAGCGTACCGGTAAGCACAAAGGTCATACCTGCAAAGCGGTGATCCTCCACCTTCGTCTTGCTAACCATCTGCACGCCGGCGGCTTTCAGCTCCCCGATCAGCGCCTTGGCGCCGTCGGTAGCAAAGAAGTCCGCCACACTCGCCGCCATAATTTGGCCAAAGCCGTCAATGGCAGCGATCTCCTCCACAGTAGCCGTCATAATATTATCCATTTCTCCAAAGTGGGTCGCCAGCAGTTTGCCCGCCTTGGCACCGATATGGCGAATGCCCAGGGCAAACAGCAATCGGGAAAGGTCGTTCTCTTTGGACTTCTCCACAGAGGCTAAAATATTCCCGGCGCTGGTCTCCTGGAAACCGTCCAGGGCGGCGATCTTCTCTTTCTCCAGCCGATAAATATCACCGGCAGAGCGGAGCATGCCCGCCTGCACAAAGGTCTCAATGATTGCTGGACCAAGCCCCTCAATGTCCATAGCATCCCGGGAGCAGAAGTGGATCAGATTGCGCAGCAGCTGTGCCGGGCACTCCGGGTTCACACAGCGAATCGCCGCCTCGTCCTCCTCCCGGATCACTGCCGCGCCGCAAGAGGGACACACGGCCGGGAAAGTATAGCAGGGATTGCCGCCGTGTTTGGTCACGCACAACACTTCCGGGATTATATCTCCGGCTTTTCGCACAGTGACCGTATCACCGATGGCAATGCCTTTTTCCGTAATAAAATCCTGATTATGCAGCGTGGCGCGGCTGACGGTGGTGCCCGCCAGATGAACGCTTTCCAGCACAGCGGTAGGGGTCAGCACCCCGGTACGACCTACGGCGATCTCAATATCAAGCAGCTTTGTTTCTTTCTCCTCCGGCGGGTACTTGAAAGCAATGGCCCACTTGGGGAATTTGGCGGTAGAGCCAAGAACCTGCCGCTGGTCAAAATCATCTACTTTAATGACAGCGCCGTCAATATCGTATTCCAAATCGCCCCGGCGTTCACCGATGGCGTGGATCTCATCCAGCACCTTATCAAAATCCGCATAACAAGGGAAATCATCTACCGTGTGAAAGCCCAAATATTTAAGATAATCCAAGGACTCCTTGTGAGAATGCAGGGTCTTGCCCTGGATCTGCTGAATGTTGAATACAAAAATATCCAGTCCACGAGTAGCGGTCACACTGCTGTCCTTTTGGCGCAGAGAACCGGCTGCCGCATTTCGTGGGTTCTTAAAGGGCTTTTCTCCGGCAATCTGCTGTCGATCCACCACCTGCTCAAAGCTGCGGTGCGGCATATACACCTCGCCCCGCACCTCCAGGTACGGCAGCGGATCCTTGATTTTCAGCGGAATACTGCGGATCACCCGCAAATTGCCGCTCACATCTTCGCCCACATCGCCGTCGCCTCGGGTAGAACCACGCACAAACACGCCGTCCCGGTATTCCAGACTTACGGACAGACCGTCGATCTTTGGTTCCACCACGTAGCGCGGTTGGTCCACACTTCCCTGCACCCGCCGGTCAAAGTCTCGCAGCTCCGCGGTACTAAACGCATCCTGCAAGCTCTCCATACGCACTGTATGGGTCACCGGGGCAAAGGAATTGTCCGCTTTGCCGCCCACTTTTTGGGTGGGACTGTCCGGGGAGACGTAGCGTGGATTGGCCTGCTCCAACGCCTCCAATCGGCGCATCATCATATCGTACTGATAGTCCTCAATCTCCGGCGCGTCGTCGTTATAATACTTATCCGAGTAGTAGCGCAGCTTTTGGCGCAAGTCCTCGATCTCCTGTAAAACAGTCACTGCATTTTCACCTGCTTATTATCTGTTTATAATCTTATTTATTATAGCAATTTTTGTCCGGGTATTCAACAATTATACACCATTTTTTACCCGGAGTACAAAAAATAGGCACCTGCGCCACCGATCCGGGGGCCACAGGTGCCAAAATGTGATTTTGTTCGGTTACAGGGTAAATTTGCGGAATACTTTCTTGCCCTTACGCACCACAGCGCCGGCTTCTAAATCCGCCTTGCTGACGGTGGCATACACATCGCCCACTTTTTCGTCATTCAGGCTCACGCCGCCCTGGGTGATCAGCCGTCTGGCCTCACCCTTGGACTTGACCATACCGCCCAGCACCATCAGATCCATCAGGCCGATGCTGTCGTTGGTCAGGCTGTCCACCTCCACCTGGGTGGTGGGCATATTTGCGCTGTTTGCACCGCCGCTGAAGATGGCGCGTGCTGCTTCCTGGGCTTTCTTGGCTTCTTCCTCGCCGTGCACCAGGTTGGTCAGCTCATAAGCCAATACTTCCTTAGCAGTGTTCAGCTGCTGACCCTCCAATTTGGCATACTCGTTGATCTGCTCCATAGGCAGGAAGGTGAGCAGCTTCATGCACTTGATTACATCTGCGTCGTCCACATTGCGCCAGTACTGGTAAAACTCATACGGAGAGGTCTTTTCCGGATCCAGCCAAACGGCGCCCTTTTGGGTCTTGCCCATCTTCTTGCCCTCGGAATTCAGCAGCAAGGTAATGGTCATGGCAGAGGCGTCCTCCCCCAGCTTGCGGCGAATCAGCTCCGTACCGCCCAACATATTGGACCATTGATCATCGCCGCCAAACTGCAAGTTGCAACCATATTTCTGGAACAGCGTGTAGAAGTCATAACTCTGCATGATCATGTAGTTGAACTCCAGGAACGACAAGCCCTTTTCCATACGCTGCTTATAGCACTCGGCAGTGAGCATACGGTTCACGGAAAAGCAAGCGCCCACTTCCCGCAGCACTTGCAGGTAGTTCAAATCCAGCAGCCAGTCGGCGTTGTTCACCATCAGGGCCTTGCCTTCGCTAAAGTCGATAAAGCGGCTCATCTGCTTTTTGAAGCAGGCGCAGTTGTGGTCAATGGTCTCCTTGGTCATCATCTGGCGCATATCGCTGCGGCCGCTGGGGTCGCCGATCATGGCGGTGCCGCCGCCGATCAAAGCGATGGGCTTGTTGCCGGCCATTTGCAGCCGTTTCATCAGGCACAGCGCCATAAAGTGACCCACATGCAGACTGTCTGCGGTAGGGTCAAAACCAATATAAAACACGGCTTTACCGGTATTGACCAGGTCGCGTACCCGCGCCTCGTCCGTTACCTGGGCAATCAGCCCCCGTGCTTGCAAATCTTCATAAACTCCCATTTGTTTGTCCTCCAATATTCAGTCTATCTATTCGGTCACAGGCGAAAGGCGCATGTGCCGTTTTTTACTTTTTGTTCCATATTCACGCCCATTGCGATTATCCCTCCCAGGCAGTACGCAGCATTTCCTCTGCCGTAGACAGCAGCGCCGGTGTAATTTCCAGTCCGCCCATAATGCGCGCCAGTTCTCTTGCTCGGCCGTCAAAGTCCAGGCGCTGCACATGCGTATAAGTGCGCTCCCCTTTCACCTGCTTTTGGATCAGGAAGTGCGCCCCGGCCAGAGATGCAATCTGTGCCGAGTGCGTCACGCAAATCACCTGGGTGTCCTCAGCCACAGCCCGCAGCTTTAAGCCGATCTTTTGGCTGGCACGGCCGCTGACCCCGGTGTCAATCTCGTCAAAAATCAGTGTGCCCACCGTATCTTTGTGGGCCAAAATGGTCTTGATGGCAAGCATTATGCGGGACAGTTCACCGCCGCTGGCAATTTTAGCCAGGGGCTTGGGCGGCTCGCCCGGGTTCGTGGAAATCAAAAACTGCACCGTATCCTGCCCGATAGAGGACAGCTTACCTTTGCCAAAGTCCACCACAAAGCGAATACCCGGCATATCCAAATATGCCAGTTCTCTGCAAACTTCCTTTTCCAGCTTGGCAGCCACCTGCTTGCGTTCCCCGGTCAAATTCTCTGCCGCCGCTTGCACTTGCAAAAGCAAGTCGTCATAGGACTTACTGAGGGTCTCCAACTCCCGGTCGGCAAAGAGGATTTCCTCCCGCTGGGCGCGCATTTCATCCAGCTTGCCCAGCATTTCCTGCTCCGTAGCGCCGTATTTTAAGGACAGGCGATACAGCTGATCCAGCCGCTCCTCAATTTGGGCTTGCTCCTCCGGATCAGCGTCCAAGGCGTCCAGCTTCTGTTCCGCGTCATCTTTGCAGGTCTCGGCGCTGTCACACAGGGCATACAGCTGCTCGCTGATGCTTTGCAAGGAAGAATAGGGTGCCGTCTTGGCTGCCAACGCCCGCAAATAGCCGCACACCCCAGAGAACTCCTCGTCTCCACCCATGGTATAAGCCACATCTTGCAGGGCGGCTCGCACAGCCTCTGCCTCACTCAGCTCCGTGCGGCGGGCGTTCAGCCGCTCGGTCTCGCCGATCTGTATATCCGCGTCCTCCAGCTCTTTGATCTGGTAGTTCAGCAGATCCAGCTTATTTTCTTTGTCTTCCTCGTCCGCCGTCAGCGCCTTTAACCGCCGCCGCACAGATAAAAATTGGTGAAACACCGATTGATACGCCGTCAAGGTGCGGTCACTCTCTGCCAGCATATCCACAAAGTGCACATGTGCCTCCGGGTCCAGCAGCGTTTGGGAGTCGTGCTGACCGTGGATATTCACCAGTGCATTACCCACCGCGCGCAGCATGGTCACAGTACAGGGCGCACCGTTGATCTTGCAGCTGCTTTTGCCCTCGGCAGAAATCCGTCGGTAAAGCACCAGCGAACCGTCCGCCTCCGGCTCCAGACCCAAATTGCCGATCACAGCCTGCACGGCAGGGTCCACCCCCTCAAAGAAGGCGCGAACCACTGCCTGGGGCGCACCGTGACGCACCAGCTCCCGGGATGTGCGCTCACCCAAAATGGCGTTGATGGCGTCCACCACAATGGACTTACCGGCGCCGGTCTCACCTGTGAGCACATTCAGCCCGGTGTCAAACTGCACCGCTGCCTTTTCAATCACGGCAATATTCTCAATTTCCAGCACTTTAAGCATGGAGCATCTTCTCCAAATTTACGGTAAAGATCTGGGCTTCCCGCTCACTGCGGCAAAGCACAAAGATGGTATCGTCCCCGGCGATGGTACCCACTACGCCGTCCCAGTCCATAGAGTCAATAGCGGCACAGGCAGCGTTTGCCATACCGGAAAAGCACTTGATACACACGGTATTCATGGCGTACTGCACCTTTAAGATGGCCTCGTTGAAGATACCTGCAGTGCGGCCGAAATTTTCCTCCTTCGGGTGTTTGCCGGTGGAGTACACATACTTGCCGTCTGCACTGTGTGCCTTCACCAGCCGCAACTCTTTAATATCCCTGGAAATGGTGGCCTGGGTGACTTCAAAGCCGGCCTCATGCAAATATTTTTGCAAATCCTCCTGGGTTTCCGTCTCGTATTTGGAGATGATCTCCAGGATCTTTGCCTGTCGTCTTTTCTTCATCCCAATCACCTTTCAATGATCTTTTTTCGTAGAATTTCATAAAAATTGTCCGGCTTCACTTTAATAAGCCGCGCCACATAGGGAGATTTGGAAATACGCACCACCGTGCGACCGTCAATCTGTACCGGGCGCTTGCCGTCCGCTGTAAAAATCGAGTTATTGTCCACATCATTCTGCACCTTTACATACAGCGCTTTGCTGCTGGGGAACACAATGCTTCGGTCAATCAGCGAATGCGGGCAAATGGAGGTGACCACAAAACAATCCGTCTCCGGGCTGACCACCGGTCCGCCTGCCGCCATTGAGTACGCCGTGGAGCCGGTTGGGGTGGACACGATCACACCATCCGCCCGCACATCCCACACCGGGCGCTCCTCACAGTGGATATTTACATCTATCAGCCGAGCGTAATCACCGCGAGTGACCACTGCGTCATTCAGGCAATGAAAAGTCTCTGTCACCTGATTTTCACGGATAATATCCGCCTGGAGCATCATCCGTTTGTCTACCTTATATTTGCCGGTAACCACATTGCCTAGCAAGGACAGTTCGTTAGCCTCCAAGCCGCTCATAAAGCCCAGTCGTCCGCCGTTAATGCCCAGCACGCACTTGTCATAAAAAGCCGCTTTCTTGGCAATCCGCAGGGTGGTACCGTCGCCGCCGATGGCGATAGCAAGATCGCAGTCCTCCATCATCTTGTCCGGCTTACTGTATACCACATGGTGCCCAGGCAGCTGACCGGTGCACTCCTTGGTTACATATACATGACATTTCAGCCGATCCAACTCGCTGAGCACATCACCGGTCAGACGGCGTACCGACTCATTTTCAATATAAGGAAAAACAGAAATAATCATACCAAAGCCTCATGGGAGCGACCCACCAGCGCGGCCGGGTCTACCTCCGGCGCAACCGCAGGCGCCTCAGATTTTTCCACATACAACAGGTATTCAATATTCCCCTCCGGCCCTTTTACCGGGGAAAATTCCAGACCGAGAACAGAAAAGCCGTTCTCGATAGCCATACCGATTACCCGTTCGACCACTTCCAGGTGGGTGGCGGCTTCCCGCACCACACCTTTTTTGCCCACTTTATCCCGACCGGCCTCAAACTGGGGCTTGATCAGGCACACCGCCTGCCCACAGGGGCGCAGCAGTAAATGCAAATTTGGAAAAATATGCTTTAAGGAAATGAAGGATACATCCACAGACGCAAAATCAACGGCTTCCGGCACCTGTTCCTCTGTAATATGGCGGAAGTTGGTGCGCTCCAGGTTCACCACCCGATCGTCCGTGCGCAGGCTCCAGGCCAGCTGGCCATAGCCCACATCAACGGAATACACCCGCTTTGCGCCGTTTTGCAACATACAATCCGTAAACCCACCGGTGGACGCTCCCACATCCATACAGGTTTTGTCTGCTAAAGTGATGGGAAAGACCTGCATGGCCTTTTCCAGCTTCAAGCCGCCGCGGCTCACATATTTCAATGTTTTGCCCCGCACCTCCAGCTTGTCGCCTTCTTTCAATTCAAAACCGGCCTTGTCCACTTTTTGGTTGTTTACATAGACCTGACCGGCCATAATAATGGCCTTCGCCTTTTCTCTGCTGGGGGCGTAACCGCCCTCAAACACAGCCACATCAAGCCGGGTTTTCTTCTGCATGGTTGACCTCACTGACTATGGACGCCTTGTCCAACCCAAACTTGCGGAGTTGGCTGTCCACAGACGCCTGTTTTACAAATGTATCCGGCACGGCCTTGTGGAAAAACCGGGCGTTTCCGCCTTTCTCTTCCAGCAAAGCGGCAAAGGTTTGCCCCACGCCGCCGCTGACCGTGGCTTCTTCATAGAACCAAATGGCCTGCGCCTCGGCAGCGGCTGCCACCGCCTCCTGCGCAATGGGGCGAATCCGGTTCAGTTTAATAACAAAAGTATCGTCCAGTTCTCCTATGGCTTGCAGACAGGTATCAAACAGCCGCCCGTATGTCACCAGGCAGCGCTTGGCGCCCGGATCGCCGAAAATACGAAACGGCTCCTTCTCGTACTGATAGCCTTCCGGCGGGGTTGGCTCTCCCCCTCTGGGGTAACGAATTGCCACAGCGCCCGGGTCCACATAAATGGCCTGGTACAGCATGGAGCACAGCTCCGCATAATATGTAGGCGCATACACCGTCCAGCCGGGCACGGAATTGAGATAAGAGGTATCAAAAATCCCCTGATGGCTCTCGCCGTCCTCACCTACAAAGCCGGCCCGATCCACTGCAAGAATCACCTTTAATCCTTGCATGGATACATCATGAATCAGCTGGTCATAAGCGCGTTGCAAAAAGGTGGAATACACCGCAAAAATCGGCACCATACCGCCTCTCGCCAAGCCGCCGGAAAAAGTAACTGCGTGCTGCTCCGCAATGCCTACATCAAAAAAACGCTGGGGATATTCGCCGGCAAACCGGGTTAATCCGGTGCCCGCAGCCATAGCCGCTGTTACGCAGCAAATACGGGCGTCCTTGGCGGCAAAGTCGCACACTGTGTTACCGAATACGGAGGAAAAAGTCTCCCCTTTGCTCAGCGGCTCACCGGTGTTTATATCGAATTTGCCGATACCGTGGAACTGGGTGGGGTTCTTTTCCGCAGGACGATAACCCATACCCTTCACCGTGTTAATGTGAATCAGCACCGAGTGCTTGTGCGCCTTAGCCACTGTCAAAGCATCCGTCAATGCTCGCAGGTCGTGGCCGTCGATGGGTCCGTAGTAACGAAAGCCCATATCCTCAAACATGGTGGCCTTATAGATCCGCTTACGAATGGCGGAATTCATATTGGTTAAAAAACGACAAAGCTGGCTGCCCACTTTGGGAATGCGGGACAGAAAATGCTCCACTCTGCTCTTAAAGGTAAAATAGGCCCGGGAGGTGCGAATACTGGTCAGGTTTTTTGCCAAAGCACCTACATTTTGGCTGATAGACATATTGTTATCGTTGAGAATAACGATCAAATTATCGTTCTCCGTGCCGGAGTTGTTCAGGGCCTCATAGGCCAGACCGCCGGTCATGGCGCCGTCGCCGATCACAGCAATCACCTTGCCCTTTTCGCCCCGCAGCGCTTTTGCCTTAGCCAAACCAATGGCTTGGGAAATAGCCGTAGAACTGTGGCCGGAGGAAAAAATATCGTGCTCGCTCTCGTCCGGTCGGGTAAAGCCGCTGATGCCGCCCTCGGTGCGCAGGGTAACAAAATCATCCTTGCGCCCGGTGAGGATCTTGTGGGTATAGCACTGGTGACCCACATCAAAGATAATGGGGTCGGACGGGCTGTTAAACACCCGGTGCAACGCCACGGTCAACTCCACCACGCCCAAATTGGAGGCCAAGTGCCCGCCGTTATGGGACACAGTCTGCACCAGCAAATCGCGGATCTCTGAACACAACTGTTCCAGCTCATCACGATTCATTTTTTTCAAGTCCTTAGGAGACTGAATGCTGTCTAAAAGAGACAAATAACTCAACTCTTTTCATGAGGCTATTGTATCATAACCTGAATAAAAATGCAAGATTTGTATAATAATGCAAAAAATCAGTGATTCCGACTGATCAACGACTGCGCAAGTGCCTGTAAAAAGTCTGTATCGTCAAAGGCACGCAGGCTTTCCAACGCTTTATCCGTCAGTAACTCCACATCTTGCTGCGCCTTTTCCAACCCTACCTTAGTGGCATAGGTCACCTTGCCCTGGGAGCTGTCCGAGCCAACAGGCTTGCCCAGCATTTCACTGGTGCCGGTAATGTCCAAAATATCATCTTTGATTTGGAACGCAATACCCAGATTATAGGCAAAATCAGAAGCAGCGGCAATTTGCGCCTGCGTAGCGTCCGCTGCCAAACAGCCCAAAATGCAGGCGGCAGAGATCAGCGCGCCGGTTTTCAATTTATGCACCGTCAGCAGCTGCTGCAAGGAGGGGTCTGCGGCTTCATATTTTAAATCCAGTACCTGACCGCCGATCATTCCGCTGACGCCCGCATTGGCCGCCAGTAGGCTAACCATTTGGCACTTCGCATCCGCAGAAAGTTCACAGTCGGCTATGATCTCAAAAGCATGGGTCAGCAGCGCGTCACCGGCCAGCAGAGCAATATTCTCCGGATATGCCTTGTGACAGCTGGGTCTGCCGCGGCGCAGATCGTCATCGTCCATACAGGGCAAATCATCATGGATCAAGCTGTAAGTGTGTACATATTCCAAAGCGCAGGCCGGCTCCAAAACGGCGTGCCGGTCACCGCCGCATGCCTTACAAAACTCCAGCGCAAGCACCGGGCGCAGTCGTTTGCCGCCGTTCATCAAGCTGTAACGCATGGCTTCCACCACCTCACCCTGGTCAAATACCGTGGGAGGCAGAAGCTGCTGTAAAGCATTCTCGATCAGGCGTTGATCATTGGCAAGAGTATTTTGAAATGCATCGTTTGTCATTTTTCGTCACCAGCCAATTCCGTAATTTTTTGCTGCGCCTGTTGCAAGATCTGCTTGCAGAAGGCTGCCAGTTTGGCACTCTCCTCATAAAGGGCAATACTCTCCTCCAAGGGCACCGAACCGTTCTCTAAGCGGGCGCTGATGTCCTCCAGGCGCTGCATTGCATCAGCGTAAGTCAAGTTTTCTTCATTCATCTTCTCTTTCCTCCAAAACCTGTACCGGCACACTTCCGTCTGCAAATTGCAGGCGCAATGCAGTACCCGGTGATAATTCTTCTTTTTTGGTCACCGGTGAACCGTCTGTATGGCGCACCAGTGTATAACCTCGGCGCAACACCGCCAGCGGGCTGTAAGCTTCAATTTGTTCCAGCACGCGTTCCAAACGGGTGTTCTCCCGCTCTAAGCGGAGCTGGATTTGTTGCCGGTTACCATTCATCAAGGCTTGCAACCGTTCCAGTCGAGTCGAAATATATGCCCCGGCGCTGCCTCTGCGCGCCAAGCAACTGTCCAGTCGCTGATTTTCCCGTTCCAGAAGACTGCGCAACGCGCGGGAAGCAATGCTTTCAAGCTGCGCAATGCGGCGCAGCTCTTCCTCCCGATCCGGCACAGCCAACTCCGCCGCCGCGCTGGGGGTAGGTGCCCGCATATCCGCTACAAAATCCGTAATCGTAAAATCCGTCTCATGCCCAACGGCAGAGATGATGGGTGTTTTGCAAGTATAGACGGCGTTGATCACCGTCTCCGTATTGAACGCCCACAGATCCTCCATAGACCCGCCGCCACGGCCAACGATCAGTACATCCAGCCCCATTTTGTCCAGCTGTTCAATAGACCGGGCAATGCTTTCCGGCGCGCCGTCGCCCTGCACCACGGTGGGGGCGATCACCAGTTCCGCCGCAGGAAAGCGCCGCGCGGTAATCTGCTTAATATCCGCCACTGCCGCACCGTAAGCAGAGGTGGCTACACCAATCCGCCGGGGGTACTTGGGTATCGGTTGCTTGTGACTCTCATCAAACAGCCCGGCTGCCGCCAAACGAGACTTTAACTGCTCAAAGGCCACAGCCAGTGCACCGGCGCCCTGGGGCTGCATATCGTCCACATACAGCTGATACACGCCGTCTCTTTCGTACACGCTCACCCGACCTCGGCAAATCACCCGCATACCGTTCTCCGGCGCAAATCGCAGGTGTGCGCCCTGGGCGGCAAACAGCACGCATTTCAACTGCGCTTTTTCGTCCCGCAGGGTGAAATAGCAGTGCCCGCTGGTGGGATAGCGCTTAAAATTGGAGATCTCACCGCTTACATAAAGATTTTGCAGCGGCGCGTCCCCTTCCAGCAGTGCGCGCAAGTAAAAATTCAGTTTAGAAACAGAAAGTACAGTCATCATTCCAGTTCTTTGCTGCACAGAGCAGCATACACGGCCACACCGGCCGCATTATCACAACTCAGCGCCGGCGGGGCAAACACGCCGCCAAAGGCTGTTTCCAGTTCTCGGCGCAAAATGGTGTTTGACATCACGCCACCGGCAAACAGCAGCGGCAGCTGCCCATATTCGGCAAACACAGCCTGCACCATACCTTGTAAGGCAGCAGATACGCTGGAGAGCACAAACCGGGCAATATCGGCCGGTGCATCCCCTGCCTGCAAGCGCTTGTCCACTTGATTTTCCACCCCTGACAAAGAGCAATTGGCTCCCTGCATCGAGGGCTTGATTTTATAACTTACCCTGCTTTGCAGCGCCAGCTGTTCCAGCGCCGGACCACAAGGGAATTGCAAACCCAGCCGCACCCCGGTGCGGTCAATCAGCTGCCCGGCCTTTAAGTCCGAACTGACCGCCACGCAGCGAGCGGAAATCAATTCTTCCTTGTGCGGTTCCACAAGCAGGGCTTCCGTTGTACCGCCAGACACATGAAAGGCCACAAAAGGCGCACGGATCATCTCCAGCGCACCGGCACCGTACAGTGCCGCCAAAATGTGCCCCACTTGGTGAGAGGTGGTATAAAGAGGGCAACCGGCAGCCTTAGCAGCGGCAGTCGCCGCGCTGATCCCTGCCAAAAAGCAAGGCATATAGCTGCCCTCCACATTCCGCGGTCGGGTGCTGACACCAACGGCGGTCACCCCATCCATTGGCGGCAGTTTATCAAACAGCAACGGCAAATTGCGCGTATGCTGAAACAGGGCGTCGCTCTGGCGCAGACCCCGCTCTCCCGGGCGCACCTCCAAAAGCTGCTTTTGCTGGGTGAGCGCTTCACCGTCCAGCACAGCGGCAGATGTGGTGTAATTGCTGGTGTCTATTCCCAGAATCATTCTGCCTTACTCCGAGACACAGCACCCAGCACGCCGTTGATAAAGCTGGCGTCTTCCTGACTGCCGTACTTCTTTGCCAACTCCACGGCCTCATTGATCGCCACGCTGTCCGGCAGATCGTCCACAAACTCCATTTCGTAGAGCGCCAGGCGCAGCACAGTCAGGCTCACCTTGGGCAGACGGTTCAGCTTCCACTTTTTGGAATAGCTTGCCAGGGTCTCGTCCAGCTTGTCCAAATTGGCAAGCACGCCGGTGTAAAGTTCTTTTGCATAATCGCTTACCGTGCCGATATTTTCGTCATAGATCGCCACCAGGTCGTCCTGGGGCAAAAACAGGTACTCAAACAGCAGGATAAACGCCTGCTCGCGCTGTTCGTTCCGCTTCATAAACTTCCTCCAAAAGAAAAAACCGACAAGAAACGCCGCCTTGTCGGTAAAATCCGTTTTTACTCTTCAGTTTCACAAGGTTCCGTTTCACGCTCCGGCTGGTCAAATTCCAGTCCGGCGATGATCACATTGACTTTAGACACCAGCTTACCAGTCATATTCTGCACAGACTCCTTGACCGCCTGCTGTACCTCTTCCGCCACTTGGCGGATCTTTTTACCGGGCAGCATGTTCACATAAATGCTGATGTTCAAATCCTCACCGTCTGCCAGAACACGCACCGGGCTCATTACCTTTAGGCTGCCCTTCTTAATGGTATTGACCACATCCACTGGACGGTTAGAGAACCCGGCAATGCCGTCAACATCTTTGGCTGCATTGGTGGCGATGGCTGAGATCACTTCTTCGGAAATGACCAGTTCGCCCATGGAAGTGCTTGTATTGATCTCCATGCAAAAAACGCTCCTTTGTTGCCAGCGGATATGCCGCTGCAAATGTGCGTTTATTATAACATAAGTAAATGCAACTTACAAGACAGTTTTGGAATTTATTTAGACTGAATGATGGTCACATTTTTATAATCACAGCCAACCTGTTCCACAGCGATCTCCTTGATCTGTAAGATCAGCGCGTCAGACAGGTCCTTGCTATCTACGATCACGTCTACTTTTTTACCATCTGTGCTCACGATCGCCAGACACTGCCCCACGCCCTTGGCGGTCACCAGTGTTTCGATTTTGTTTTCCGCATTGATGCCGTCGGAGATCTTAGCAATCTTCTGTGCCGCTTCTTTATGGGCAGCCGCGCTTTTATCCGCGGTATCCACGATTTTTTGCAGCTTTTCCAGCGCAGCGTCCCGACTGCTTTGTCGATCCAGCTTGGCCTGGGTAAAGTAGCTGTTCTCCGTAGCAGCCTCAGTGGTTGCATCCACAAAGGTGGCCTCCCCCAGGGTCTTCGTGCGCTGGGCGCTGACTGTACTGATTTTTGTGGAAATATCGCTGTTCTCCCAGTACCAGTTGCCCACTACGCCCACAGCCAAAATCAGCACCATACAACCCAGGCTTACCCGCGCCCGGTGCAGCTTTCGCTTTTTCAGCTGATCCTCCGTGAGCACCTCTTGCATTTCAGCCCCCGGTTCCTTTTTCTTTTTCTCTTTCATATTCGGTCACCTATTCCCCTTTCAGTTTTGAGACGGATATTCGATTTGTGGGTATGCCAAAGAGAGAAGCAACTGTGGTGGTGATCTTCTCTCGAACAGCCGGATCGTCGCCGCCGGTACACACCACCGCCACCCCCTGCACATTGGGCAGGTAGGCACTGAGCAGCAGCGGGCTTTCGCCGCTGTCCTGGTCATAAAGCACATAGTCCTCCTTGCTGCTGCCGCTGTCTGCATCTCGCTTGCTTTCGCTGTTGGTGGCGTACACATTTTCGTCGCTTTTCTCCAACGTGATCATCACCTTGCAGGTGCCCACCCCGTCCATACTGGCAACGGTTTTTTGCAGCCGCCCCTCCAGATCCGCCACATAGGCGTCGTAATCCCTGGCGGTGGTGGTCTCGCTTTTACTCTTGCTGCCTGCGGTTCCATTGCCGGAGAGCAGTACCAGCGCAATCCCCAGCACTGCCAAAAGAATGAACACCTTGCGCTGCCCCTGCGGCGCCTTTAGCAGTTCTTTCCACTTCTCTGTCATTTCTACTCCCCCAGTCCTTTTACCACCGGCTGCAATCCCAGCTGTGCTTTAAGAAGCGCCGCCACTGCCTCCCGATCCATGTCGCCGGGCACGGAGACCACCAGCTTTTGAATATAGATCTCCTGCTCTTTGATCCGTACCGAAGCCTGCACACTGCAATCCTTGTACCCGGCAGCAGTCAGGGTCTGTTTAACACGGCTCTCGATTTGGCTTTCATACACGCTGTTTGCGTCTGCCGCCTGCGCTGTGACATCGGAGAAATAAGCGGAAAAATCCGCCTTCTCGCCGCCGGTGATGGGCAGCAGAAACCCGGCGATGATAAAAAGCGACAGTACGGTTTTATAAAATCGTCCCATACTGCCCCTCGGCGATACCAGCGATAAGATAACTGCCCCGATGAGGGTCAAACAAATGTTCAGGGTCCACTGCTTTACCACATCCATTACCCGGCAGCCCCCTTTGCAGCGATCAGTATGCCGATGGAGATCACCGTGGTGACCATTGAAAGAATGAGCACCACATTCATCAGCAAAAAGGCGTCGCCAAAGGCCCGCAGCATTTTGCACACGGTGCGGTCGTCAAAGATCTCGCTCACCGCCACGGACACGGCAATACTAACACGCCAGCCGATCACATTTATAAGCGCCGGCAAAAACAGGGCAATGACCCCAATAATACCCACAACGCCTACCGTGCTCTTCACCAACCCGGCATAGCTTTGTATAGACAGCAGTCCCTCGCTGATGGCGCTGCCGATCACCGGTACTACGGAATTGATGGCAAAGCGCAGAGAACGCAGTCCCAGCGCGTCCGCCCGGGAGGCAACCGCCGTCTTCACGGATAGCACTGTCACAAATGCCCCGGCGCAAAAGGAGATCAGTGAGATCAAACCCTTACGCACCACACGCAACGCACCGTCAATATTCAGCGAACTGCGCACGCCGGAGCACAGACTCAGTGCCAAAAAGCAGTTAATCAGAGGCACAAACAGCTTGGCTGACAGAATATTCAGCCCCTGCGCCAGCCCCAGCAGCAGCGTGTTGGTGGACACCCCGGTCAGGCTGCTGCCGGACACGGTGAGAATCACCAAAAATGCCGGGAAGAACGCAAACACAAAGTCCGCGCAAATGCCGATGGTGGTACAGCAAAGGGACACAGTGTCCGCACACTGGGCAGCGATCAGCGCCGCGATGACCAAGGCGGAGGCAGTGGAATAAACAGAGCTGTTTTGTCCCAGCAGTCCGCTGCCGGAAAAGCCGGTTAAAAAGGCGGACAGCAGCGTGAAGCTGAGCACAGACAGCAGTGCCCGCAGCGGCGTTTGGATATTTTGGCGCGCCAACCGCCCCAGCACCTGCACGCAGGACTTAGCGTCCAGCGCCGTCACCGTCTCAAAGTCAAAATCGTCCAGTCCCAGCTGCTCCAGCACGCTGTTTGCGTCATCCCCCAGCTTTTCGAACGCCGACAGGTCATACCCGGACAGCGCCTGGCGATAACCGTCGCCGGAGAGCGCCGACTGGGCGGCAAAGCACACCCCGGGCAACGCCAGCAAAAGTAAAAATGTCAATACAAATCGCTTCATTTTACAAGTCCCGTCACAATTCCGATCACCGTTTGAAACAGCGGCAGCAGTAGGGACAGCACCAAAATTTTGGCTGCTGTCTCCGTTTGAGAAGCTAATGCGGACGCGCCGTTGTCCCGGCACACATCGCACACCACCTGGGTCACGATGGAAATGCCCAGGATCTTGAACATCAGATCAATGTACGCCCCGGTGTCCCCTGCCGCCGTCTTTAAGTCGCCCAATATGCCAAAGGCGCTGCCGGCCAACTTGGACACCGTGTAAAACAGCAGTCCGGCACCGGCCACAGTGACCAGCAAAGCAAAGGTGGGGTTTTCTTTTCTCAGCAGCACCGTCAGCAGCAGGCAAACGGCGGCGATCCCTGCAATCTGGATCATAGGTCAAACATAGATTTTATACCGGAGAAAAGCGCGCTGATCTTCGGCACCAACATCATCAAAACCACAATCACCCCGGCCAGGGTGGTGAGCATGGCCTGGTCCTCCCGTCCGCTGCGCACCAAGAGGGTGTTCAGCACCGCCACGATCATACCGATGGCCGCAATTTTGAATATAAAATCCACGCTCATTTGTACCTCCTGATCTTTTTAGGCTAGCAGCAGGGCGGCAATCAGCCCGCCGGACAGGCCAAAGGCCACATACAACTGTTTTTGTCGCTTGCACCGGGCAGCGTATTCCTCTGCCCGGCCTTTGGCAAAGGCAATGTAGCCGTCGGTGAGCCGCAACTGATTTGGCAGATCGCTTTTGCCCAGTCTCTGCAAAAAGGCTGCCAACTCCCGGTCGTCCCGGGCAGTCAGCCCGGTAGCGACCGTCACGGTCTTGGCCGGGTCACAGCCCTGCAAAAAGCCAAAGGGCGCAAAGCGAGGGTCCGACGCCAACTGGGCAAAAATAGCCCCCGTATCCGTCATGCTGTAATCCAGCAGCAGCCGCACCTGTTCCCCCAAGCGGCAAAGCAGCTGTGCCCGCTCACAGCGCCGCCCCACTTCAACTGCCAGTGAAATACCGATCGCCCCGCAAAAAAGTACGATCATCCACAGTCCAAGGATCTTCATCGCCGCCACCTCGCAAATCCACCACGGAAAAGGTATCTCCGTATTCTTCCAGCAGCACCACATAATCAAATTCGCCGGTTAGATATAGCTTTTTGATAATGGACTTGTGCACCAGGTCCTCTGCATCCCGAATATGTACGGACACGGCAAAAGCCACCCCGGAGGAGAACCCGGCCTTAATGGCGTCCACCTCGGCATCGTCGGCGATCTCGTCACAAACGATCAGCTCCGGCGACAAGGTACGCACGGCGATCTCTATTCCTTTTTTCTTGCCAAAACCGGTCAGCACATCTGTGTTCACCCCAGGAGAAAAGCCACCGAATTCGCCCCGCTCGTCTACGATACTCACTTTTCTGTACCGCCCGCCGAACCCGCCGGACAGCGCTCTTGCCAGATCCCGCAGAACAGTGGTCTTACCGCCCCCCGGCGGCGCTGCCACAATGATACTGGGCAGCCTGCCTACAAAGAGCGTGTTCAGCACCCCACGGGCGCAGCCTCGCTCCTCTCGGGCAATACGAATGTTCAGGGACTGCACATCCCGAATGGCGGTTACGGTGCCGTCTTTTTCCACTGCCGTGGCGGCAATACCTACCCGATTGCCGTTGGGCGCAGTCACAAAGCCCTCCACCAGTGTGCCCATGTGCGTATGTACCGAGTAGGCGCACACAGCGGCAAACAGCGCGTCAAAGGCGGCGTCCGTGACAGAAAGCGCCCGGGCCGAACAGTGATTGATCAGCTTACCACCATCGGTAAGAAAGCAAGTCCGACTGCCCAACATAACCACCAGCGGCCGCCCACGGCGCACCCGCAGTTCCGTAATTTCTTCCTTAGTCTGCTCCGGCAGCGCCAGCAGCAGATCTCCCAGCGGCTGGGCCAGCAGCCGCGCCGCGTCGTCAAAATTGTTCATAGGTCACCCCGCATTTCATTTCTGTAAAAAGATATGCCCCACACAGGGCTTGTATGCCTACTTGGTTTATTTCAGTTGCAGTTCGCCCATAATTATGATAAAATAGGCAGAGTTATGTTAAAATCTAATTCGCACAAAAAGCAAGAGGTGCATTTTATGGACATTACCGCAAACAACAAACATCGCTTTGCTACAAAGTGGATGAATACGGAAACGGTGAATTACACCGCCGCCTACACGCTGTGCCTGTTGGTGCTTTTTGCCGTCAAGCAGCTGTGCAAGGTGGCGTTTGGCTTGGGAGCCGGTGCGGCTGTTGGGATCGGTGCCGGTGTGGCTGCGCTGCTGTCCTTTGTACTGGAGAAGAAATTTGTCTTTCCCCGAGGTATGGCAACCGTTCCCAAACAGATCGGCGGCTTTCTCTTTCGCTGCGCCGTGGACTTTGGGTTCTACAAGATCTTGTATTTTCTCTTTGCCACGCTGCTAAAGCGAGAAGCCCCCTTTGTATGGCTGGCTACGGTAACGGTAGTCTATATTTTCAACTACCTGTTTGACCGCCTGCTGGTGTTTGACTGCCGGGACAAGGCAGCGACTAAAAACGGCGGTCGGCTGTACAAGTTGTTTTTTGCCAACCGCTTTTTAGCGGTATCCGCCTTTGTGGCGCTGCTGGGCATTCTCTTTATTTTCATTGTGTACAGTGTGTTCCCGTTTGGGGACGGCACGGTCATGCGTATGGACCTGTATCACCAGTACGGTCCCCTGTTTGCAGAACTGTATGACCGGGTAGTAGAGGGCAAAAGCCTGCTGTACTCCTGGGAGAGCGGCGGCGGCAGCAGCTTCCTCGGCAACTATTTCAACTATCTTTCCAGCCCCTTTACTGTGCTGATCTTTCTGTTTGACAAGGCGGATATTTCCTTTGCCATCACCGCTTTGGTGATCGTCAAGTGTATGGCCTCTGCCGTCACCTTTACCTATTACTTAAAGGCGTCACAAAAGCGCCACTCTTATGTGAGTGCCGCCTTTGGTGTGTTCTATGCCTTTTGTGCCTACTTTTTAGCGTATTACTGGAATATTATGTGGATCGACGGTATGATTCTGCTGCCACTGATCGTACTGGGCATTGAGCGGCTGATCAATACCGGCAAGGGCGCTCTTTACACTGGCGCCCTGGCAGTGCTGCTGCTGTCCAATTACTATATGGGCTATATGGCGTGCATTTTCTCTGTTCTGTACTTCTTGGCCTACTTCCTGATGACCGCCAAACCCCGACCGGAAAAGAGCGGCGAAAAGCTCACCACTCGGGAGAAGTACAGCGCCAAAAATCTCATGCGTCACCCGTTTCTCAATCGGTGCGCGCGCTTTGCCGGGTTCTCTCTGCTGGCCGGCGGGCTGTGCGCTGTGACCCTACTACCCACCTATTTCCTGCTGCGGGGCAGCTCCGCTACCTCAGACAGCTTCCCCACCACTTTTGAGTCTTACTTTACCATTTTTGACTTTTTAACCTCTCACCTGTCCGCCCTGGAGACCACCATTCGCTCCAGCGGCGACGATGTGTTGCCCAATATCTACTGCGGCGTGCTGCCGCTGCTGCTGGTGCCCTTGTACCTCATTAACAGGCACATTTCTCTGCGGGAAAAGGCGGTGTATATTGTACTGCTTCTGTTTCTCCTGTTCAGCTTTGACAATAATGCGATGAACTTTATTTGGCACGCCTTCCACTTCCCCAATGACCTGCCCTTCCGCTTCTCTTATATGTACTGTTTCCTGGTGCTGGTGATGGCGTTCCGCGGTCTGTGCCGTATGCGGGACATTGCCTATAAGGACATTGTATTCGTGACCCTGGGCTGGCTGCTGTATGTGATCGTGGCCCAGAAGTTTATGACCACCAAGATGAGCGAGATCTCCATTTATGTGACCATCGCCTTTCTTATTCTTTGGTGCGGGCTGCTGCTGTGCCTGCAAAAGTCCGGGTTCAAAAAGAGCGTACTGGCCTTTGCGGTGATCGCCATGTGCTTTAGCGAGGTGATCGTCTCCGACTGCTCCTCCATTCTCATTACCCAGGGCAACAGCGACTACAAGAGCAACTACGCTGCTTATCGGGAATCCATAGAAGCCATCAACAAAAAGGACAACGACTTTTACCGCACGGAGCTAACTTACCTGGAACGGCGCATGGACCCCAGCTATTACGGCTATAACGGCATTTCCACTTTCTCCTCTATGGCGTATGAGGACTACTCCCAGCTGCAATACAACCTGGGTATGTTCGGCAATCGGATCAACAGCTACACCTACAATCCACAAACCCCGGTGTACAATATGATGTTCAATATCAAATACCTGATCGCCACCCCTACCAAACCTACCCCCACCAATCGGTATTTTACGGAAGTGTACCGCAACAAGGACAAATCCGCCGCCGTTTATGAGAATGACTGCTTCCTGCCTATTGCCTATGCAGCCAAAACCCATTTGAAGGATTGGGCAGCGGATGAGGGCGATCCCTTTAAGGCGCAGGGCGACTACTTCCGCCTGGCGACAGGGCTGGATGGGGTATTTGTACCTTGCGGCTATACGGACTGCAGCTACGACAATCTCTCCGGTGACACATGCTCGGAGAACGGCACATTTTGGTTCAACAAGTCAAGCAGTGACGAGCAATACGGCACGGTGGAAATAACCATCAGTCCCCTACGAGACGGCAATGTGTATATCTACCTGACCTCGCCGGAAGTCAAGACGGCAGAATTCAGTGGTGACGGCATAAAGAACACCCTGTCCCAAAATATTGAAGAGCCGTACATTATGGATCTGGGCTACCACAAAAAGGGCGAGGAAATTAAAGTATCCCTGGACGCCGGGAGTATGAGCGCCACAGAGAGCTACGCTTCTATTTACGCATACAGCGTGGACGAGACCGTATTTGCCAAAGGCTATCGCCAGTTGGCAGACAGCGCTCTGCAAGTCACCGACTGGGGCGAGACCCACATTACCGGCACCATCACCGTTCGCGAGAACAGCTACCTGTGCACCTCCATTCCCTATGACACCGGGTGGAGCGTATACATTGACGGCGAAAAAGCGGAAACCTTTAAGCTGGGTGAAGCCCTGCTGACGACCACCGTCAAGCCCGGTAAGCATACGGTGGAGCTGCGCTATACCCCCAAGGGGTTGGCAATCGGTGCGGCCGTCAGCGGCACCTGTGTTGCAGGCGTGGCCGGCTACCTGATTCTTGTTCATATTCGCCGCAAAAAACAGCAAAGCCCCGGTTAATTCTGTCAATTCTCTGAAATTTTTCATTTTCCGGTTTACTTTCGCCGATGGTTGTTGTATTATAATGGCGTAAAAATTTAGGAGGAGCTGTTAATATGCCCAGAAAAACCGCTGAAAATGTAGAAACAATCCCCGTAGGCCCCCTTGGAATCATCGCCATGCCCGGCTGCGAAGCCCTGTGCGACAAGATCGACAAATACCTAGTCAAATGGCGCGCAAACCAGGCCAGCGAGCATCAGCAGAACATTGCGTTTTATGGCTACCAGCGCGACACCTACAAGGTGAATGTAACATTACCCCGCTTTGGCTCCGGTGAAGCCAAGGGCGTAGTGAACGAGAGTGTGCGTGGCTTTGATCTGTATATCATTACAGATGTATTCAATTACAGCTGCACATATAATATGTACGGGATGGAAGTACCCATGTCCCCTGACGATCACTATGCGGACTTAAAGCGCGTCATCTCCGCCATCTCCGGCAAGGCAAAGCGCATCACCATTTTGATGCCCATGCTGTATGAGGGTCGCCAGCATAAGAGAAGCAGCCGTGAGTCCTTAGACTGCGCGCTGGCACTGCAAGAGCTGGTCAATCTGGGCGTGGACAACATTATGACCTTTGACGCCCACGATAAGCGTGTACAAAACGCCATTCCCAACGGCTCCTTTGAGAACATAATGCCCACTTATCAGATGATCAAGTCTTTGGTAAACAGCGTAGAGGATTTGCATGTGGACAAGGATCATCTGATGGTCATTTCTCCGGATGAGGGTGCCCTGCACCGCTGCATTTATTTTGCAACCCAGTTGGGTGTAAATCTGGGCATGTTCTATAAGCGCCGGGACTACACCCGCGTGGTCAATGGTCGTAACCCCATTGTGGAGCACCAATACTTAGGTGACTCCGTTGAGGGCAAGGACATTATTATCGTAGACGATATGATTTCCTCCGGTGAGTCTATGCTGGAAGTTTGCTCCAAGCTGAAGGGCTTGAAGGCCGGCCGCATTTTCGTTTGCACCACCTTCGGTCTGTTCTGCAACGGTCTGGAAGTGTTTGACGAGGCATATAAGAACGGTACTTTCTATCGTGTATTCACCACCAACGGTGTGTACCAAACCCCGGAGCTGCTGAGCCGCGACTGGTACGAGAGCGTGGATCTGTCCAAGTACACCGCGTATTTTCTGGACACCTTGAACCACGATATGTCCGTATCCTCTTTGTTGGACTGCTCCGACAAGATCGATAAAATTCTCATCAAAAAGGGCTTAAAGGAAGCGAAATAATATGAGCGAGAAAAAAGAAAAGAGCTCCAAGCTGACCGCTGTGCAAAAGAAACTGATCATCGGCATTGTTTGTGCCCTGCTGGGACTCTTGCTCATCGGCGGCGGCATTTACTGCGGCGTAACGGATCAAAATCCAAAGGAAGCCGTCGTTGGTCTCTTTACGCCCCGTGATCAGGCCATTTGTGCCAGCTGGGACAGCCAGGATAAGCCCGGTGTGCTGGCCTTTGTGTTTTACTCCGACGGCACCTGCGACCGCTATATATCCACTTGGAACTTTGACTGCGAGTACACCATCAAGGGAAACAAGTTGACCATTGAGGACGCAGATACAAAAAAGACATTGGTATATCGCTTTTCCATTGTGGGCAAGGTGCTTACCCTTACCCTCCTGGAGGAGGACGGCAAGGAAGCAGAAGAACAGCAGGTCACCAAGTTTGATCAGGTTGATGAGTTGCACATGAAGAGCCTGAACGATATGATCAATGATGCCAAAGAAAAGCAGGCGGAAAAGCAGAGTGAATCCGCTGCCGACCAGCAGTAAAGATCCATTTTAACACAAAAAGCACTTGCAAATTGCAAGTGCTTTTCTATTATCCGTTTGCATACATAGCGAATCCCCTGCATAGGCATTAGCAAGGAGATGACAAGCTATGTATGCAAAGCAGTCTGCCCGTTGCCAAAGACTGGCCCGGTATATTGTAGACACCAAGTCCACTGTACGCAGCACCGCTAAGGTATTTGGGGTGAGCAAATCCACCGTACATATGGATGTGACACGGCGTCTGGAACACATTGACCCGGAGCTACACGCTGCCGTTAAAGCTGTACTGGACGAAAACAAGGCAGAGCGCCACATTCGCGGCGGTAATGCCACGCGAAAAAAATACCAGCAGCTGAAAAAGGATTGAAAAAATCCCCCGCAAGTGGTACTATAAAGAAAAACATGCGGAGGTACACTTGCAATGAAGATCGGATTTATCGGCTGCGGCAATATGGGCGGCGCCATTCTGCAAGGGATTTTACAAGGCGGCACACCGGCTGCCGATATTTATGTTGCGGCCCACAATTTGGAGAAACTGCGGCAAAGGCTGGGTCATACCGGCGTGCAGGTCTGCCGGAGCAATACGGAAGTGGCGGCGCTTTGTGACGCTGTTTTTTTGGCGGTCAAGCCGAATATGTTGTCTGCTGTTTTGGCAGAGATCGGTCCGGTTTTGGCAGAGCGCACGACTCTGCCCCTTCTGATCTCCATTGCAGCAGGCAAAAGCACTGCCTATCTGGAAGAACAGCTGACTGTCCCCTGCCCGGTGGTACGTGTCATGCCGAACATCAATGCCCTTGTCGGTGAAGCCATCAGCGCCGTTTGTGCCGGCAAAAACGCCACGGCAGATCAGGCCAAAACCGTTTGTGACCTAATGGCCTGCACCGGCAAGGTACTGGAGTTAGACGAGGCTATATTCCCCTTGTTCGGTGTGCTGGGCGGCTGCTCCCCTGCCTTTGTTTATATGTTTATTGACGCCCTTGCCAGAGCCGGGGTGAAGCACGGTATGCGCAAGGACCAGGCGCTGCAAATTGCCACCCAAAGCGTGCTGGGCAGCGCCAAGATGATCGCCGAGAGTAGCGAACACCCCTGGGAGTTGATAGACCGGGTGTGCTCCCCCGGCGGCACTACCATTGAGGGCGTTCTGTCCCTAAAGGCCGACGGGCTGGAAACCGCCGTGCAAAACGCCGTAGACGCTGCGGTGGAAAAAGACAGCAAGTTATAAAAAAACGCCCGGTGCTTTGATGCACCGGGCATTTCTGTACAAAGAGAAGCCGTCGGAGATCCGACGGCTTTCATTATCGCTGTTCTTTTGTTTACAGGCAGGCTTTGATTTTGTCCACCATATCCAGCTGCTCCCAAGGCACATTCAGCTCCTCGCGGCCCATGTGGCCATAGGCAGCCACTTGACGATAAATGGGGCGACGCAGATTCAGCCGCTCAATGATCGCAGAGGGACGCAGGTCAAACACCTTGTTAATAACATCGCAGATTACATCATCGCTGACCTTACCGGTGCCCTGGGTATCCACCATCACGGACACAGGCTTGGCCACGCCGATGGCGTAAGCCAGTTCAACCTCACACTTGTCTGCCAAACCGGCAGCCACCAGGTTCTTGGCCACCCAGCGGGCAGCATAAGCCGCGCTGCGATCCACCTTTGTCGGGTCCTTACCGCTGAAGGCACCGCCGCCGTGGCGGGCATAGCCGCCGTATGTATCCACAATGATCTTGCGCCCGGTCAGGCCGCTGTCGCCGTGAGGACCGCCCACAACAAAGCGCCCGGTGGGGTTCACATAAAATACCGTGTCTTCGTCCATCAATTCCGCAGGAACGGTGGTCTTGATCACTTTGTCAATAATATCCTGCCGCAGAGTCTCCAATTCCACATCGGCGCTGTGCTGGCTGGATACAACCACGGCGGTCACCTTTACAGGCTTGCCGTCGTCATACTCCACGGTCACCTGGGTCTTGCCGTCTGCGTACAGATACGGCAGGGTGCCGTCCTCCCGCACCTGGGTCAGCTTCACAGCCAGTTTATTGGCCAAACTGATGGGCAGAGGCATCAGCTCCGGGGTCTCGTTGCAAGCATAGCCGAACATCATACCCTGGTCACCGGCGCCGTTCAGATTATAGGCATCCTCCTCATCGTTCTTTAACTCAAAGGATTTGTCCACGCCCATAGCAATATCCGGGCTCTGCTTATCCAGCGCAGTCAGAATGGCACAGGTGTTGCCGTTAAAGCCTTTCTTGTCGTCATCATAACCGATGTCGCAAATGATCTTGCGGGCAATGGCGGGAATGTCCACCTGTGCATTGGTGGTGATCTCGCCCATGATCAGAACCTGACCGGTGGTACAAGTGGTCTCGCAGGCCACACGGCTCATGGGATCCTGCTCCAGCATGGCGTCCAGAATACCGTCTGAGATCTGGTCGCAGATTTTGTCCGGGTGACCCTTCGTCACGGACTCACTGGTAAATAAGTGTTTTGACATTTCTCTTTCCTCCTTAGGAAAATAAAAAGGCATACACCGAGTGTATGCGACATGCTCCTCATCACTCGGATTTGAACCGCAGGTTTTAGCACCTTACCAAAGCAGGTTGCTGTGGTGTCCACGGGCCTGTTCCCTCGACCACTCTCGATAAAGTATATTGAGTTTAGAGATACTATACTCCATTCCCTTAAAAAAGTCAATACCCGGCAGTCGCTTTTTATCAAATTTTAGAAGAAGGCGTTTATGGTCATATTGCACAAAAAAGCGCGCCATTTTTTGGCATTGAAAGAAAAGGTTGTGGTGTTTGGGCGTTGCTTTTTGTTTATATTTTGTTTATAATATTAGTCGTAATTGTCCATGTGTTAAGGAGGTTAAACAAATGGCAAAAAAGACAGTCTTTATTACCGGCGGTACCGGTAACATGGGTTGGGCTGCTGTGCAGGAAATGCTCAAGAAGCCCAGCGAGATCAACATCAAAATGCTGGCTCGTAAAAGCCCGAAGAACGAGGAGAAGCTCAAAGGCCTGATGGCTAAACCCAATGTAAAAGTGGTTTGGGGCGATCTTTGTGATTATGACGCTATCCTGGAAGGCATAACCGGCGCAGACTATGTGCTGCACATCGGCGGTATGGTATCTCCCACCGCTGACTGGAAGCCTTACAGAACGCAGAAAACCAATATCGGCGCTGCGCAGAACATCTGCAAGGCCGTGCTGGCACAGCCTAATGCAGACGATATTAAAGTTTGCTATATCGGCACCGTTGCTGAGACCGGCGACCGTAACTATCCCATCCACTGGGGCCGTTGCGGCGATCCGCTGAAGATCTCCATCTATGACCACTATGCCGTATCTAAGGCAGTGGCTGAGCGCACCTTTGTTGAGAGCGGCATTAAGAATTGGGTTGTTATGCGCCAGAGCGGCATTCTCTATCCCAACATTTTGAAGAATATGGATCCCATTATGTTCCACGTACCGATCAACGGCGTGCTGGAGTGGTGCACCGTGGAGGACAGCGGTCGTCTGATGTGCAATCTGGTTACTGAGGACGCTGCCGGTCATTTGGGCGCCGACTTCTGGAACCACTTCTACAACATCGGCTCCGGTAAGGAGTACCGTATCTCCAACTATGAGTTTGAGCACCTGCTGCTGGGCACCCTGGGTCTGGCCGGTCCGGAGAAGCTGTTTGACCCCAACTGGTTCATTCTCAAGAACTTCCACGGTCAGTTCTATGCAGACGGCGACAAGCTGGAGGAGTACCTGCACTTCCGTGAGAACTTGCCCATCCAGGATTACTTCAACCGCCTGGCCGATCATGTAGAGTTCTACTTCAAGATTCCGCGCTACCTGCCTAAGAACCTGGTTGCCGCTTGCGCAAAGCCCTTCATGAAGAAGATTGCTTCCACCAAGGATTTCGGTACTTTAGACTGGGTAGCGACCAAGAACCAGACCCGTCTGTCCGCTTACTACGGCACTTACGAGGATTGGGCCAAGATCCCCACCAAGTGGGAAGACCTTGAGATCATCAAGTTCAACAAGGACTCCAGCGACGCAGAAAACTACAAGCTGGATCACGGCTATGACGAAAGCAAGCCCGAGTCCGAGCTGGATATTGAGGATATGAAGCAGGCTGCTAAGTTCCGCGGCGGTGAGTGCCTGAGCACTTCTATGAAGAAGGGTGACATGGCCACCAAGCTGAAGTGGAAATGCGGCTACTGCGGCGCCGAGTTTGAGGCCAGCCCCGCACTGATCCTGCTGGGTGGTCACTGGTGCCCCGAGTGCTTCATCCCCCAGAAGAAGTGGGATTACGACAACATTGCAAAGACCAATCCTTTCTTTGCCCAGGTTTGGTATCCCAACCACACCAAGGACGAGTGCAATGTGTACAACTTCGACGACCTGTTCCAGGTGAACGGCGTGAAGTGGGACGACATCAAGCACTAAGCCTACATAACAAAAAACAGCGCTCCGAGCCATCGGAGCGCTTGTTTTATGTGTGGAGTGGATAAGAAAAAGCCGTCGGTGAGCTCCGGCGGCTTTGGTTTTATATTCCGATTTTATGCCAGCTGATCCGTCTCCGGGAACTGGGAATTGTACAGATGATAATAAAAGCCTTTATCCGCCAGCAATGAGGCGTGGGTGCCCTGCTCAATAATGGTGCCGTCCTTCATCACCAAAATCAAATCGGCGCCCTTAATGGTGGACAATCGGTGTGCAACAATAAAGGAAGTGCGCCCCTCCATCAGGGTCAGGAATGCCTGCTGAATTCGCATCTCCGTGGTGGTATCAATAGAGGAAGTCGCCTCATCCAGGATCAGCACAGACGGATTGCACAGCATAATGCGGGCGATACAAAGCAGCTGCTTTTGCCCTTGAGACAGGCTGCCGCCGTCCTCACCGATCTTGGTATAATACCCCTCCGGCAGACGCTGAATAAAGCTGTGGGCGTGTGCTTTTTTGGCTGCCGTCGCGACTTCATCATAAGAAGCGCCGGGATTGCCCATGCGGATATTCTCCAAAATAGAGCCGCACTTGAGCCAAGTATCTTGCAGCACCATACCAAAATTCTTGCGCAGCGCCTTGCGGCCAATCTGCTGCACCGGGGTGCCGTCTATGGTAATTTGACCGCCCTGCACATCGTAAAAGCGCATGAGCAGGTTGATCAGCGTGGTCTTGCCGCAGCCGGTAGGACCAACGATTGCTACACGCATACCCGGCTTAACATCCACAGACAGATCCTCAATCAACTTGCGATCCGGCAGATAAGAGAAGCGAATATGCTGCAATTCCACTTTGCCGTCCAAATGCGAAGGCTGCAATGCACCCTCCGGATCCGGCGGCACCGGCTCCTCCTCAATGAATTCCATAATTCGCGCAGCGCAGGCCAGAGCATTTTGAAACTCCGTAACCACAGAGCTAATGTCATTAAAAGGCTTAGTATATTGATTAGCGTAAGATAGGAAGCAGGACAGCATACCCACAGAGATATTGCCCCGAATGGCGATCATGGCGCCAAACAGCGCCACCGCCGCATATACAATGCTGTTCACAAAGCGGGTGGCCGGGTTCGTTATAGAAGAAAAGAAGGTGGCTCGCATGGAATACTTCGCCAAGCGGTCATTGATCTCATCAAACTGCTTTTGATTGTCTGCCTCTTTTGAATAAGCGGTCACCACTTTTTGGTTGGTGATCATCTCGTCAATAAAGCCCGTCTGCTCGCCGCGAACGGCACTTTGCTTTTGAAACATAGCGTACGTCTTCTTCGCAATAAACCGAGCAATAAAGAAAGACAGCGGCGTGACAACAACCACCACCAGAGTGATCCACACATTGATGGATAGCATAAAAGCCAATGTGCCGATAATCGTCACTACACCGGTAAACAGCTGGGAAAAGCCCATCAGCAGTCCGTCGGCAAACTGGTCCGCATCACTGATGACCCGAGAGACCACATCCCCCTGGGAGTGGCTGTCTAGATAAGAGAACGGCAACACCAGCAATTTATCAAACGCCCGGGCGCGCATATCTCGCACCACATTATAGGTGATCTTATTGTTGAGCATATTCATCACCCACTGCATGAGGCCAACGCACAGCAGCATCACCACCACAGCGATCAGATGGCGGGAAACGACGGTAAAGTCTACCTGCCCCGGAACGATGATGGCATCAATGGCGTAGCCGATACGAATGGGCACATACAAGGTCAGCACCACCGACCCGCCGGCCAGCAGCACGGACAAAAGCAGCAAATATTTATAGTGACCGATATAGCCAAAAATTTTCTTTAGCGTAGAGGTGTTCTTTTTCATGCTTCCGTCACCTCCTCACTGAATTGTGAACGATAAATTTCACCGTAGGCCGGACAGGACTTCAGCAATTCTTTGTGCGTGCCCGCACCCACCAGACGCCCATCCTCCAACACCAAAATCCGATCGGCACACATCACGGAGCTGGCCCGCTGGGAGACGATAAACAGTGTAGGCTTATAAGGCAGCGCCAAAATGGCCTTTCGCATGGCGGCCTCTGTTGCATAATCCAGTGCAGAGGACGAGTCGTCCAGCACCAAAATTTGCGGTTTGCGAACCAGGGCGCGGGCCACAGACAGCCGCTGCTTTTGCCCGCCGGAGAAGTTGGCACCGTTTTGCTCCACAGGCGCATCCAGACCGCCTTTATCCGCCACAATGTCCAGCACCTGCGCCGTGCTTAGAGCGGTGCGCAAATCATCATCAGAAGCGCTGTCGTCGCCCCACAGCAAATTGCTGCGTACCGTGCCTTGGAACAGCACCGCCTTTTGCTGCACATAGCCGATGCGGTGGCGCAGATCCTCGTCATCGTAAGCGCAAACATTCTTGCCAAAGACAGACACCCGCCCGTCCTTAACATCATAAAAATGCGGGATCAGGGACACCAGGCTGCTTTTGCCGCTGCCGGTGCCGCCGATAATACCCACCACGCTACCCCGAGGCACGGTAAAGGAAATGTGCTCCAAGGACGGCTCGCCGGCGTTCTTGTACTGCAAGGTCACATCGTCAAAGGCGACAGCCACGTCGCTGTCCCCCGCCCGGTCGTCCCGAGCATGCTTTAAGGTAGGCTCCAGCTGTAACACACCTTGAATACGAGAGGCACAGGCCAGTGCCTTGGTAATGGTAATGATCATATTCGCCAGCTTCACCAGTTCAACCAAAATCTGGCTCATATAGTTATAAAGCGCCACAACTTGCCCCTGCGTCAGGTCACCCAAGCTCACCCGCATGGCGCCGGTGTGAATCAGCACCACAATTCCAATGTTAATAAGGATATAAGTCAGCGGGTTTAACAGCGCGGAAAGGCGCCCCACGCTGCGCTGCAAATGAGAAAGCATCTCATTGCGCTTATTAAATCCGGCCTGTTCCGCGTCTTCCGCCGCAAAGGCGCGGATCACACGGGCACCGGCATAGTTCTCTCTGGTTGTCAGGGTCACGCCGTCCAGCTGGCGCTGCACATTTTTATACCCGGGCATGGTCAGTCCCATAATGCCAAATACCACCAAAGACAGCGCGGCAATCACCACAACGAAGATCAACGCGCAGCGCACATCAATGGTAAACGCCATCACCGTAGCACCCAGTACAATAAAGGGCGAACGCAAAAACAGACGCAGCACAAGGTTCACGCCGTTTTGCGCTTGGGTCACATCGTTGGTCATTCGGGTGATCAACGAGGAGCGACCTAAGGTATCCAGCTCTGAAAAACTCAGGCTTTGGATCTTCCCAAACAGGCTGCTACGCAGCTCCTTGCCAAAGCCGGTAGCCGCCCGAGCAGCAAAAAACTGGGCAGTGATCGCCATTACCATCCCCACCACAGCAAAGCCTACCAACAAGGCGCAGTTTTGGTAGATCACGGTCTTGTTGCCCGGCCGAATACCGCTATCAATGATCCGCGCCACTACCAGCGGCACAATCAGCTCAAAGGTCGCTTCCAGCAGCTTAAACAGCGGCGCAAAGAAAGACTCTTTCTTGTAATGCTTCAAATAGATCAACAAGTCTTTCAGTGTTCTCACCCTCCCGTCTGCCCACCCGGGCAGCGCATATCTTTAACAAGTTGGTACTTATTATAGATATTATTTGCCTTTCTGTCAATAAAACTTGACAAATGCGTTCAAGGTGCTATGATTATAAAAAATGCGAGGTGATCTCTATGAATAACAAACCGGTAACGGCCATTATCGTAGGTGCCGGGCACCGCTCTATGGTGTACAGCAAACTGGCGCTGACCAACCCAGAGCTGCTGAAGATCGTCGGCGTGGCAGATCCGGATCCCATTCGGCGCAAAAAATGCCGAGAGCTTTACGGCTTTGGCGAGGATATGTGTTTTGAAAATGCGAACGCACTGGCTGCCAAGGGCAGACTGGCAGACACCGTCATTAACGGCACCATGGACGAGGTACATATAGAGACCTCTGTGCCCCTGCTGAACGCCGGGTATGATATGCTGCTGGAAAAGCCGTTTGCCGTGAATGAAGAAGAAATGCGCACCCTGGTGGACTGCGCACGGCAGAACCACAGCAAAGTGATGATCTGCCATGTACTGCGGTACACACCGTTCTACTATGGCATTAAAGAGCGCATTGCCGCCGGTGAAATCGGTGATATTATCAATATTCAAACCCTGGAGCATGTGTCTTACCACCACCTAAGCACCTCTTATGTGCGGGGCAAGTGGGCCAATAGCCAGAAGTGCCACACCAGTATGCTGCTGGCCAAGTGCTGCCACGATCTGGACATTATGATGTGGATGATGGCAGAGACCAAGCCCACCGCCGTTAGCTCCTTTGGCGGCAAGTTCCAGTTTAAGCCGGAGAACGCCCCGGCAGACGCCGGCACGCGGTGTATGGTGGACTGCCCGCTGGTAGATACCTGCCGCTACTCTTGCAAACGGTTGTACATTGACCACCCGGACCGCTGGTCTTTCTATGTGTGGGACAAGCTGGAGGGCATTGAGAACCCCACCATTGAAGACAAGATCCAACTGCTCAAGGGTGACTCCCCTTACGGTCGCTGCATTTACAAGTGCGACAACGATGTAGTGGACCACCAGAGCGTGATGGTACAGTTCGCCAGCGGCGCCACCGGCACCCACAATATGGTGGGCGGTTCCTCCGCCCCCCTGCGCCGTATACACATCATCGGCACCAAGGGTGAGATCTACGGCAACTTTGAGGAGTCCAAGTTCTATGTATCCAAAATCGACCCCTCCCCGGACGCCCATAACGGCGAGTGCCAAATTGAGGAAGTGGATCTGAATGTGAAGGGCGATATGGTTGGCGCTTACGGCGGCCACGGCGGCGGCGACGAGCGACTGGCGGCGGACTTTGTGGAGTTCGTCCGCGGCGAAAAGCCCAGCCTGGCATGCACCTCTATTTCCGACTCTGTTGCCGGTCACCTGTGTGTGTATCTGGCAGACGAAAGTCGCACCCACGGCGGCCAGCCGGTAGCGGTACACCTGGACTAAAAACGAAGCACATAAAAAACCGTCGGTCATAACGACCGGCGGTTATCTTTTTGCGCTGATTTTTTAATACTCTACTTTTAAGCCCTCTTCGGCTTCAGCTACCTTGAGCATAATGGCGCACTCAATGCGCTTGCGGTGCAGCTGGCAACCAAAGTCATACACACCGTTCACACTGCCGGTGGTATGGTACGCATTGGCTGCGCACCCGCCGCTGCAATACAGCTTTGCAAAGCAGTCCTTGCATTCCTTGTGGCTGTACACATTGCAGTGCTCAAACTGCTCCAGCACCTGGGGTCGGGTCACGCCATCGTACACATTGCCAAGTAAGAAGTCCGTGTCTCCCACAAACTGATGACAGGGGTACAAATCGCCGGTGGGGGTCACGGCCATATACTCCGTGCCCACGCCGCAGCCGCTGACCCGCTTGACAATACAAGGGCCGCCGTCCAGGTCGATCATATAGTGATAAAAAGTAAAGCCGTCACCCTTGCGATATCGGTGTAGCATTTCCTTGGCCAATATCTCGTATTGCTCCAAAAGCACAGGCAGGTCGCTCTCCTGCAAGGCATAGTCCTCCTTAGGATCGCACACCACCGGCTCAATAGACAGCTCCTTAAATCCTAGATCCGCCATGTGGAGCACGTCGGCGGCAAAGTCCGTATTGAAGTGGGTATAGGTGCCCCGCATATAGTAGTCCTTTTGCCCTCTGGAGTCTGCAAACCGCTTGAATTTATCCAAGATCAGATCATAACTGCCCTTGCCGTTGCGGCCCACCCGCAGCCGGTCATGGGTAACCTTGCGCCCGTCCAAAGACAGCACCACATTGCCCATCTCCCGGTTAGAAAAGTCGATCACATCATCGTTGATAAGCAAGCCGTTGGTGGTAAGGGTAAAGCGAAAGTTCTTATTATGGAGCTTCTCCTGTTCACGGCCATAGGCCACCAGCCGCTTGCACACATCCCAGTTCAGCAGCGGCTCGCCGCCAAAGAAATCCACTTCCAAATTCCGGCGGCCGGGACTGTTGGCAATGAGATAATCCAGCGCCTGCTTGCCCACTTCATAGGACATGATCTCACGCTGACCGTCGTACTCTCCCTTGCCGGCAAAGCAGTATTTGCACGCCAGATTGCAGTCGTGGGCAACATGCAGGCAAATGGCCTTCAGTACCCCCTGGCGGCGTTTGAACTGGTCGGCAACCGCCTCAAAGGTATCCTCGGCAAACAGCCGTCCGTCGGCGATCAGCGCCTCAATGTCTTCAAAACAAAGGTCAATATCAGCGTTCGTTACATCCGGCTGATCCTTATATTTTTCTAAAATAAAACGGCGGATCTCCTCTTTATCATGATCCTGGTACATAGTGATCATATCGTAGGCCACCGGGTCCACAGAATGGACGCAGCCACTGTTTTGATCCAGGATAATATTGTATCCGTTTAGTTTGTATGCGTGTATCATAGTCTACTCCAAACAAAAAAGGCGGGACCCGGGCAATCGCCCATCCCGCCCTAATTGCAAAATTCTTATTTCTTCAGCTGCTCGCACTTCTGGTTGGCAACGGAGCAAGAGGTCTTGCTGGCAGACTGACAAGAAGTCTGGCACTCACCGCAGCCGCCCTTTTGAGCGGAAGCACAAAGATTTCTGGAACTTAAAGTTTTAATTCTTTTCATAGAAAGCACCTCATTTCAATTTGTTGGCTCTATTTTACAATACTTTCAGTTCTTTGTCAATACGCAGCAGCAAATGCGCTCCGCCCCGCCGCCGGCAGTTCCGTGGAGCACCGTGCCGCTGTTTTTCGCCGCCTGAATTGCCTGTACAAACGCCGCAGTGATCTCCTCACCAGGCACGATCATCGGCACCCCGGGCGGATAGGCAAACACCGTCTCGCAGGCGATACACCCCACCGCCTGCTCAATCGGCAGCGGCTCCCCGGCGGGCACCTGCCAGCTTTGCAGGTGCCGGGGTGGCAAGGGCAGTGGCGCCACCGGCCAGTCGCCCGGCGCCAGGGTACGGTCAATCTCCGTCAGGGCACGGGCCAACAAATGAAATCCGGCGGCAGTATCCCCCACCGTTGCCATACAGATCACATGGATGCGGTCGCTCATCTCCGGCTCAATCCCACGCGCCCGCAGTCGGTGTGCCAAGGCATTGCCGTCTATGTTGCAATGCAGAGTGGAAATATTGATCTTGGTTGGATCGTCCGCTCGGATCAATCGCAGGTGTTGCAAAGGCAGTTTATATAGCTTTATCAGTCCCGCTTGCAGCGTCTCAAACGCAGCTGGATCCGCCACCAAATCGGCCATTTTTGCCACGCTGTTCATCAGCACATAGCTGGGCGAGCTGGTCTCGTACATATCCATATACCGCTTGATCTTCGGCGCCAAAGAGGAGTCATATACTTGCACACCGGCAGTTTGTGTCAACGCCGGCAGGGTCTTGTGATAAGAGCAAACCACCGCGTCTCCCTCCATACGGCCGGGCAGCCAAGGGGCCAGTCCAAGGTGGGCGCCGTGGGCAGCGTCTACCACCAGCGGCACCGAGCAGTGCAGACGAGAAATATAGCCCTCGTATGTAGGCGAAGTCACCACCACCGCTGCCACCTCCGGGTGGGCAGCCAATGCCTCATCCAGCGCCGCCTGGGTCACACGGGTATAAAAACCAGTGGTCGGGTCAAATTCAGCCTCTACATAGTGCACCTGCAGCCGGTTCAAAAAGCAGGCGTTGTACACCGCCTTGTGGCAGTTGCGGGCAATGAGAATTTCCTCCCCCGGCTTACACAGGGCGGATATGGTCGCCAAAATGCAGCAGGTAGAACCGTTAACAGAGAGAAAAGATGCCCCCGCACCATACAGCGCTGCCAAATCCGCTTGCAGCCGGGCCAACACCCCGGTGGGGGCGTGCAGGTCATCGTAGCCGTCTATTTCCGTAATATCAATTTCCGCACCCGGCAAACCAAAATCCGGGTTGCGCTTGTGTCCGGGCATATGGAACGGATAGCGCTCCAAGTGCGCCAGCGCTCGATCAAGCCGCATAAGCTGTCACCTTTTCTTTTTGATAAATCGCAATGTTCAGCAGCACCACACCGGTGAGCACGGGCATCGCCTCGATCAAGCCGGTCTCTTTATAGATTAGCAACGAAATCAAATCGCCGATCATCAGCGCCGCCCAAAAAATCGTGGCGCATTGCCAAAATCGCCCTTTTTTGAATGAAAACAAAAAGCACAGAAAGATCGCTACCCCGCTGAGCACGGAAAAAGCCAGCGATCCAATGCAGTGCAGCAGCCACAGGGTGTGCCGCTCAAAGTCAAAAGGACAGCACACCGTCAGCGCCATTCCCACACCGGCAGGCAGCACCAGACCGTGGCACAGCCCTCTGCGCTTTTGCTTATTATACATGGTATAGAGCAAAAGGTAAAGCACCCCGTAAGTGCCCGCACCCCACAGGGCAAACAGCACCGGGTGGTCCAGTCCGATGGTGGAAAGCGCCCCGGCGTTGGTGCGCGGATCCGCAAAGTGCATATACCCTAATGTAAAACCACAGTATAACGCGGAAATCAGCGAAATCCAAATTTTTTTCATAAAAACCTCAAAAAAATCAAAATTTCTTATTGACATTTTACTCCCCTCGTGGTATTATGTCAATGCTGTTTCGGACAGCACCGCAGATCAAGCTTTTCGGCTCTGCCTCGCCCGCTCTTGGCGTGTAAAAATTTAGAGCAAATTGAATATGCGGATGTGGCGGAATTGGCAGACGCGCTAGATTCAGGTTCTAGTGAATGCAAGTTCATGTGGGTTCAAGTCCCGTCATCCGCACCATGAGCCTTTTGCAAATGCAAAAGGCTCATTTTTTATGTACTCCCCTCTTTTTTTCATAAAAACAGAGCAGATCCTATGATCTGCTCTGTTTATTTAATATTCGTCATGCTACACAGCATTACAAAACAAGGAACCATTTTCTGTTCTAAGAATCATTATTTCTATCGATCCGTAATTCTAATTGTGAGATAAATTCGTCTCTGCGATCTGTGATTACATAGTATGGGTCAGCGGAATGTTTTGTCCAAATGCGTACGACAAATTCCGGATTGCTAACCACAGCCGGCATCGGCTCATCTTTCAGTTCGCTGATGTGGGATATGGTGTCAACCTTTTTAATTTCACGATACAAAATGCTATCCTTAAAGCCTCGTCTTAACTGCGTATGAAACCACATATTCCGATAAATCACTAAAGAGTGATCATAGAGTGCTGTATATTGTTTTCGCAACGGCAGAGTTATCCACAGCAAATTGACAACAAGAATGGCTAATACGCCTGCAACAAGTACAATTTTAAACACAATGCTACCTTCTTCACCCGACTTAACAGCAAAAACACAATCACAAAGTTTTATCCATATAGGAACCAGCAAGACAGAAACCGGTAATGAAAAGCTCGCATTTAACAGCATCCGTATCAAATTCGTAATGATTTTTCGAATTTGACTGCTGTATACAAACGGATAGATTTTTGTGGTCATGATGCTTCCTCCCCGCTATTGTGTCACATAACCATGTTTACGCAATAAAAAGATTTCTGAAATCAAATCGGACATCATAGGTATGCCAATTGAAAGTACGACAGGGGCCGACTCTGGTAATAGAATTGTCGTCAAAGCACCAACCGTCAAAGAAATTGTGGCTGTTATGATATCTTCTGTCCTAGAAAATTTTCCATTTCCGGCATTTGCCAAACTAATTAGATAATGGAGTCCAGAAATAACTTTACCATACCCCTTTCCAATTGCTTTACCGTCAGCGTAGTCGTAGTTTTTTTGAACAAATTTCCCAGCTTTATCCATATACTCTGTTGAGCCAAATTCGAGTAAATCTAACAGCAAGCCGTCTTTAATATGCCCAATCACTGTATTGCACGTTGTCAATATAACCCCTAAGGTTTCAGTTACAGCATTAAATGCGTGCTTAGAAATTTTCTCTAAACTTGATCCAATTTTTTTAAGCTCCCTATCAATAACATCTAATTCAATCGCTGCAACGAGTGACTGGAAAATAGTCTGTAAAATGCTCTCAAACGATTTGCGGCTGTCGCTCTTCTCTTTATCATCTTTCTTTTTAGCAGCGCGCTTAGCAGACGAGATGTTTGAATCCTCTGATTTATCAACGACTGTTTCTACCAGCTTCGTCATGCCACGAATAAGTTCTAATAACGGAAAGTGCACAGTAACCTCATGGCCTGCAATTCGACTGGCAATTTTGCTGGCAAACACATCCGGGTTCTTGAGATAATATTTTGCCTTTTCTTTTGCTTCATCGAATTTGGCTTTTAAGTTTTCTACCCGCTCTTGCAGTTTTTCTAAGAACTTCTGCTTTTTGGCTTCCAACTTTTCAGCGATCTTACCGTTAACATCAACCAAGAACGCCTTGATATTTGCATAGGCCAATGCCAAATTTGGCGTGTTGCCCTCGCTGTCCTTAAACGCAATCGGGCTGTTCCAGCAATAGGCATACGCATTGACACTAGAAAAGTTAGATGTAGTCAGGCAATCAAAATCATCCGCAGAAATAAAGCGACCAAGATCCGGATCATAATATCTGGACTGCAAATAATACATACCTGTTTCAGAATCGTAATAATAACCACGATAACGAAGCGGGTTTGCAGTAGCCACAGCCAGCTGGTCCGCATTGTCCGGTTCTGTTGTGTTGATTTGAAGCAATTTGCCCCAGGGATCATAGACATACTGTGCCAGCAGGTTGCCCTGCGCATCAGTAATACCCACAACATCACCATTAAGGTTGGTTAAATAATAATACTGAATATCGTCCAGTACAAAGCCGAAAGGCGTACCTCCGCTGTATTGAAAATACAGATTTCCTTCCGGACCCGCTTGCGCCAGCAGCTGGCCGCCGATGGTATCAAATGTAGTTTTGCCGTTAGCGGTCACCTTAGTAGCACGATAGCCGTCCGCGTCGTAGGTATAGGTATAACTTCCTTGCTCGTCCGTTACGGATTCCAACAACTTACCGCGGGTCCAGTTATACTGACGTGCTCCATAGCCTGTCAGATTACCAACTTGGTCATAGGTTAGTGCCACACCGTCTACAGCCGTTACCTGATCCGGCCATTGGGCGTTTGTATAGGCATACTGTACAGGAATACCGTCTTCTGTTTTTGAGAGCAAATTTCCACGGCTATCATAGGTGTAACTACTCTCATCTGCACCGCTGACACGAATCAACTGACCGTGGCTGTCATAGGTATACTGATTCCTTTCATCGGCAATCACATTACCATCGGTGCCACAAAACAAGGAACCGTCCCCTGTTCTATGCGTGTGATTACTTATTGCCCCCAAATTTTACCTGCACCGGCGTTGATCATATAATCGCGCAGAGCCTCTACAAATGCCTCGGGATCGTCCACATAGAATACGAATATTTCTTCCTCATAAATCTCTGCTGTGATCCGTATATAGCGCTCTCCGGAACCGCCTATAAGAAACCATCCATCGTCTTTTGAATTGAAAAAGGATTTTGGCGGCCGCTTTCCCTTGCAGATCTGCACTTTCTGAATACAGGCATACGGCACCTTTGGATTTGATTTTTCTCTATGCCAAGAATCCGGAACGCCGTGAACATCAAACTGCATATAGTCGTTATACAGCGTAACCCCTTTCGGTAATTCATAATAGCGATAGGTTGCAATGATCACAGCCACGGCAACAATGATACCGAAAATGAGTTTTACCGGCATTGTCGTCGGCACATGTAGTCGCGGCAACACTGAAAAAACGAGAACAATATATACTATAAAGCCAAAAATGGCATAACCGAATCCAACACGCTTATCGGCAATCTTTTGAAATTTTGATTCCTCTGAAAAAAGAAAGAATTTAGCTTTTTTTATCATCATAACCCCACAAATGACCACTATTAAAACAAGGAACCATCCCCTGTTCAATCACTTATTTGCATACTGCTCCACCTTTGCCATAATTTCCGCGCAACAATCCTCTGCGTCTTGGACTGAGAAAATGTATTTCTTGCCATCGCGCAGTTGCAGCACCACATTATAGTTAAAGTCGCCATAGGGCACCAATTCAGAAAACATATCCTTAGTCCAATAGATACCGCTGTACTGCACATAGGCGTTCTCGATCATATAGTACGGTACAGTGATCTTATTCTTCCAGTTCAAAGCGGTAATGGTATAGCGGGCAAGCACCAATTGGTCGTCGTACAAAAAGCAGCCCTTGGGCATGACCAGCGGCAAAAGCGAATAAACAACCGACAAAATCAAAACAGCTTTTGTTATGTAATCTAAAACAGGATCCTGTAACAGGAAATCCGCCAGGCCAATGCGGCCCAATATACCCAGGCCTAATCGACACAGCAGAAAAACAATGGCGAAATTATCTGCCGCACAAAGAAACGGCAATAAAAGCTGAAAGGTACGATTCGGCGCTTTGAATTTGTATTTTTTCATTTTCTTCTCTCCTGCCTTTCTACGCAGACAAGATCCGCCTGCACTGATTTCAGTATAACACAAGGCGCATGCCGTTGCAAGATAAGATAAAAAGACAAAAAGACTCTTTACAAACACGAGCAAAACGGTTATAATAATTGCACCGATAGGAAATGAAGGCGTAGCTCAGTTGGTTAGAGTACTTGCTTGACATGCAAGGGGTCGGTGGTTCAAGTCCACTCGTCTTCACCACAAGACTTTGCATAAGTGCAAAGTCTTTTTTTCTGAAAACAATGTGTTTACCTGTTCTGTGACAAGAAACCGTCACCTGTTCTACCCTGTTCTAAAGCATGTAAATTGCAGGAGAATATAAAAATGACAAAGGACGAATATTTAATAACAGACCCACCCCTTAAAGCGTTGACTGTTTTTGCAATGCCTATGATTTTAGGCAGCTTTTTTCAGCAAGTGTACAATATGGCTGATTCAATCATCGTCGGTCAATTTGTCGGCTCCTCTGCACTTGCGGCCGTCGGTGCTTGTGCCGCGCTGACAAATGTTTTTATTTGCATAGCACTCGGTGCAGGCGTAGGGGCAGGTGTACTGGTCAGCCGTAATTTTGGCGCCCAAAATTACGGCAAGATGAAAACAATCGTTTCTACTTCGTTAATCAGTTTTTTGCTTTTAAGCATATTTCTCGGTATTTTCGGTGTTTGCAGTGCGCACTGGATGATGCGCATACTGCAAACACCTGCTGATATCATGGAAGATGCGGTGCTGTATTTGCGCATCTATTTTGCAGGCTTCCCGTTTTTATTTATGTATAACATTCTGTCTACCATGTTTACATCCATCGGCGAATCAAAAATTCCGTTATGGCTTTTAATATTTTCGTCGGTTTTGAACATCATCATGGACCTTTGGATGGTGGGCGGGCTTAAATTGGGCGTGTTTGGTGCAGCTCTGGCCACACTCATTGCGCAGGGCATCTCTGCTGTTCTATCTCTTTTGATATTCCTTGATCGTATGCGAAAATACGCAAGTCCCTTTCATTGGTTTGACAAAAGCGAACTGCGTTCCATGCTAAAAATCGCCGTCCCCTCTGTTCTTCAACAATCCACCGTGTCCATCGGTATGATGATTGTGCAAGCGGTTGTAAATCCATTCGGTACGCAAGCCCTCGCCGGCTATGCGGCAACGATGAGAGTGGAGAATGTTTTTTCGCTGATATTTGTATCTATCGGGAATGCTGTGTCCCCTTTTGTTGCCCAAAATCTCGGCGCGGGCAAAATTGACCGTATTAAAAAAGGTTACCGTGCCGCTTTGCTGTTAGATGTATGCTTTGCCGTATTTGCATTTATCATTATCGAAACCATGCATACGCAAATTTCTTCGCTTTTCTTAGGTAAAGACGGAACGGCTTTCGCGTATCAAGTATCCGGCGATTATATGCGATGGATCGGCTACTTTTTCATATTTATGGGTATCAAAATGGCAACAGACGGTGTACTTCGCGGACTTGGGAATATGGCACCGTTTTTAATTGCAAATATGGTTAACCTTGCCATTCGCTTGTCCGTAGCATTGATTTGTGCACCGCGTTTTGGTATTGCCTTTGTCTGGCTTGCCGTACCGGCAGGCTGGCTTGCAAACTTTGTCATTTCTTATGTGGCGCTAAGAAAATCCTGGCCTAAGGATACTTTGGCTTAAAATTCTAATTTTATCAAAACAGGTGCGCTCTAAACAGCGTAAATAAAGGAAAAAAGCACCGAAAAATCGGTGTTTTTTTTGGCAGGAGCTTTATAATCAACTCAATGCGTAAACAGTCCACCGGACTGTTTACTGCCAAAAGTGCTTGCACTTTTGAATTTCGTGGTTCAAGTCCTTCTGCATTAACAACAAAACAAAAAGACACCCGCAGGTGTCTTTTTATTTTGGCAGGGGCAGAAGGACTTGAACCCTCGGCACGCGGTTTTGGAGCGAAATAAAGCACGCTTTCAGTTAAGCCGCGTGTTAAAATACAGTCCCCCTAAAATTCCGCATAAAAACAGCACTTTCAGGATTTGAAAGTGCTGTTCGTTTTTGTAATTATAGTTTTTGTTGAAAATTGATGCTTTTTTGATGCTCTTGAAAATCGAAAAATATCATAACTCAAATTTAATGCACCCCACTATAAGGGGGCAGTGACAAATAATAGTAAAACCCTTTTCGTTAATGAATTTCAATTATTCAATCCACTATTCATTAATTATTTTTGCATTTTTTAAATGGCAATATAAAAACTTGCCATCTGAATAAGTATCGAATGTGCCGACAACCGTTATTTCCGTATTTTGTTCAAAGTTAGGATTAGTTTTATCTGAAAGTTCAAATTCCAATCCTTGTTGACAACAAGCAGTTGCATCAGGAATAATCACGGCATTGTGTATTTTGCCTGTTTCTTCATCCGTGTATTGATTAAATTGACCTTTCATTTTTATAATCTTGCCTTTATAATCATCAGGCGTAATAAGCATATTATAAACTTCAGAGTAGACTATCGTGCTGCTTAGTTTAGTCAAATCCAAATCAACAGACTTCGCCTCGGTTGTTGTTTCAGTTGCTTTTGTTGTAGACTTTGAGTTAGAATTGTCGTTTTTATCACTATTTTTTGAACAAGCGACAAAGCTCAAAGCCAACACTAAAGCTAATATAATTGCAATTATTTTTTTCATACTCTTACACCTCTCTTAACGCTTGATAAGGCCAAGCAAATTATAAATCCGGCTATATCGCTTGCAACAATGGTTGAGCCTACCGGCGTTCCTGCAAGAATTGAGGCAAGAAGTCCCACAACCGTACATACAACGGAAAAGGCTGCAGAAAAGATAATTACAGATTTAAAGCTTTTAAAAAGTCGCATTGCCGAAAGTGCAGGAAAAATAATCAATGCAGAAATAAGAAGTGAACCTACAAGGTTCATTGCAAGAACAATGATAACCGCAATGGTAACTGCTATCAAGAAGTTATATGCCCCCACTTTTATTCCCGTTGCTTTGGCAAAGCTTTCATCAAAAGTAACGGCAAAAATCTTGTTATAAAACACGCAGAAAATAATTATTACGGCTATCGAAAGTGTAACACATAGGTAAACATCCTTTATTGTAAGGGTCAATATTGATGTTGAACCGAAAAGCGTTGAACAAACATCACCCGAAACATTGCCAGAGGTTGAAAACAAATTCATAACCAAATAGCCTATTGCAAGTGCTCCTACGGAAATAACAGCTATTGCAGCATCACCTTTAATTTTTTTCTTACCACCGATTAAAAGAATAATTGCCGCAATAATTGTAACCGGCATTATTAAAAGCATATTGTTTGTTAGCTTTAATACCGTTGCAACTGCCATTGCACCGAAAGCCACATGGGAAAGTCCGTCTCCGATAAATGAAAATCTTTTAAGCACAAGCGTAACACCTAAAAGAGATGAGCAAAGAGCAATAAGAACTGCGGCGATAAGTGCATATCTTACAAACGGATATTCAAAATAAACCATAAGTTTTTCAAGCATTTTGCTCACCTCCCTTGATAAATTCAAAATATTCTTTTTGACTGCCGAAAAAGCAAGGCGAGTTAAGACACAATATCTTTGTTGCATATTTCACAGCCTCATTAACATCGTGCGAAATCATAATTACGGTTGTGCCTTTTGCATTTATTTGAGCAAGCAAATTATAAAAGTCCTCGCTTGCCTTTGGGTCAAGAGCCGCAACCGGCTCGTCAAGTAAAAGAATTTTATCTGTGGCACAGAGTGCTCGTGCAAGTAATACTTTTTGCTGTTGACCTCCGGAAAGCTCACGATAACATCTTTTTTCAAGCTCATGTATATTAAGATTTTTCATAACCTTCTTAAACTCGGCTTTTTGCTTTTTTGTGTAAAAAGGTCTCATTCCGTTTCTGTTGAGAAAACCTGACATAACTACTTCACTTACAGATGCCGGAAAATCCCGTTGCAACTGTGTTTGTTGAGGCAGATATCCGATTTCGTTTTTCTTTATATCATCCGAAAAAACAATTTCTCCGTCAAGTGCGCTTTCCAACCCTAAAATTGTTTTCATAAGCGTACTTTTTCCGCAACCGTTTTCACCGATTATGCAAAGGTAATCGCCCTTTTCAACATTAAAATTTATATTGCTTTTTACAACTGTGTTGCCGTAGCCGACAGCTAAATTTTTGCATACAATCTGTGCCATAGTGTCCTCCTTAATTTAAAGCTTGTTTAAGCACATCAAGATTGCTTTGCATTACATTCAAATATGTTTCGCCATTCTTAACATCATCGCTTGTAACCGATTGCATAGAATTGAGTGCAAGGATTTTTTGATTTTTTTCTTTTGTATTTTCAACTACCGTTTGAGCAATTTTGTGTTTTGGATCTTCGATAGTAAGCACTGTTGTTACACCGAGTTCGTCAACCTTGTTTGCAAGAAATTTAATTGTTTCAAAACTTGCCTCTGTTTCGGCAGAACAACCCACAAATGCGGCATAATATTTCAAAGAATAATCGTCAACCATATATCTAAATGGAAAACGGTCGCCGAAAACCAAGATATCATATTTTGCACCGTTTACTACTTGCTGATACTCCTTATCCAGTGCGTCCAAATTTTTGGTGTATTCATTTAAGTTCTTTTTATATACATCTGCATTTTTTGAGTCAATCTCGCAAAGTGCATCTGCAATGGAAGAACAAAGAGTTTTGGCGTTTTTAAGAGAAAGCCATACATGTTCATCATATTCAGGACCTTCCTCTTCGCCCTCTTCTTCCTCTTCTTCAGCTTGCATACCTTCAACTTGTTCTTCTTCCTTTACAGAATTTCCAAGAACATCAAGAAGATTGATAACCTTCATATTTTTGTTTTGCGCAGACTTCAATGCATCATCAACCCATGTGTCCGATTCACCGCCGACATAAATAAACAAGTCACATTTAGAAACCTTTACCATATCATCGGCACTCGGCTGATAGCTGTGCAAATCAACGCCCTTATCAAGAAGCATCGTCAAATCTACATTGGCTTGATTTTCACCAAGTATTTGCCTAACCCAATCGTATTCGGGGAAAATTGTTGTTACAATGCTGAGCTTTGTATTATTCTCATTATTTTTTATTGTGTTTTCATTGTTGCTTTTCCCATTAGAGCAAGCAACAAAAATAATTGCAACACTTAAAACGGCGGCAATTACGCCTAAAAATTTTTTCATTAAAGTATCTCCAATCAAATATAATCTTAAAAATGGGCATAAAAATACAAGGAACTTTTGCATAGCAAAACAAAGCCTGCTAAACAGACCTATTTTTAACATATGCAAGTCCAAAAATGCAGACTTGTCCCTTGTCGATAATTATATTTAATTGGATAATTTAGTTTTTAAATCAATAAGCGTTTCCTTTGAGAATATATAAGTAACAAAACGAATGATAAATAACGCAAAATAAAATAATACGGTTACACCTACATTATCATCCGATTTTGAACCTAAATCCGTTAAGTTTTTTATGCAAAGCTGCATTGTTTGGCAAATTTGACAATCAGTATGATTGCACTTGTGATTCGCCTCTTTGATAACAAAAGCAGCAGAAAATACAGCCGCTATCACAAACAAAACTGCTATAAGCATTGTAATTATTCTCTTTTTCTTGCTTATAGCTTCCTGCTTCATCAGTGATTTCCTTTCTTAGTATTACTTTGCACAATTTTCGCATAAGCCGTAAAAAACGGTTTTTGCAGGGTCAACCTTAAAATTATGATGCGATGAAATATGATTTTCAAATTCTTCAATTTCATTGCAACTTAAATGAATGATTTTACCGCAATGCTCACATTTTAAGTGATATGTAGACTGCTTGGAGTGATTATCCTCTCCCACATATTCAAAGCATGCACTGCTGGTATTGTCGATTGTATATTTTACAACGCTGGAATTCTTAACAAGTTTTTCCAGTTGCCTATAGACAGTAGCATATCCTATTGAAATACCTTTTGCAGTCAAATCATTATAGATTTGCGACACTGTTAAATGCTCATTTTTATGTTCTTCCAAATATTTCAATAATTCATTATTGTGTTTTGTGGAATAATTTTTTCTCTCGCTCATAATTTTACTCTTTTTTATTTAATTATAGTATAGCTAATATCTAATGTCAATATTAAATTGATAATCATTATCAGTTTTACTTTTGTAAAATTCTAACAATAGCAGTGCACATTTGATTATCAGTTCAATCGTAAAAAATAACGTTCATGTAGATTTATACCTACAGTCATACGGATTGCCATGGGCAAATTACTTCAAAGCTTTTATCAAAAGCACTTTAGAATAATAAATATAATTCTTGTGCTTACTCTTTTGAAGTGCATTTACAGTATGTTGAAATAATTAAAGTAGATAAATTTTTAGGCTCAAGGAAAATTTTCTTGAGCCTTTTGTTTTGTTATCACGCAGTAATTTTGATTATGTTATTTCTTTGTTCGGTTTCATTTTTCTTTATCAAATTACCCATGCTTCCATCACATTATCAGTCCAAAGTTCGCACTGGGTCATAACTGTCTGGACAGCATCTTCCATGCCTTCAGGCGGATATTTATGCTTCTTCAAAAGCTTTTTGATAAGCATACGCATTTTTGCTCTTGCCGACTCACGCTTTTGCCAGTCAATCGTCTTGTTTCTGCGGAGCGTATCGGCAAGCTCTTTTGTTATAGCGATGAGTTCGTCATTTTCGTAAAAATCTTTGATTGCCTGCGGCTTCGTTAGGGCGTCATAGAATGCAAGCTCATCGGCTGTAAGTCCGAGTTGGTCGCCTTCTTTTTGCGCCGCTGCAATCTGTTTTGCCAGTTTCAGCATTTCTTCAATGACTTCTTCATTGGTCAACATACCGTTCAAATACGCATTAAGTGAACGCTGCATAATCTCACTGAACTTTTCGGACTTAACCACATTCGTCCTGCGGTAAACAGAAACCTGCTCTGCAATCAACTTTTTCAAAAGCTCAACGGCAAGGTTTTTTTCTTTCATATTAGCAACTTCTTGCAGGAACTTCGGGTCAAAGAGTGAAAATTCTTCTTTTATATCCGAGAAAAGGTTGATAACACCTTCGCTTTTGATACTCTGCTTTAAGAGTTCGTTAATCCTTGCGTTCATTTCGGGCAGGGATATTTTTTTGCCGACACCTGTGTTTGCAAGTCTTAAAACGAGTACACGCACAGACTCAAAGAACGCTGCTTCGATACGGTCGTCCTCATCGACCATAGAGGAGCAGAGGGACAATGCCTGATGAAGCATAAGCGCTTCTTTTACAAACGAGTCCTTATCGTCGATTTTTTCTCTGCCCATAATGAAGTTGACAGCACCGCTAATAGTCTTAGACCTTTCAAGGTCTGTGCCGGTTTGGAACTTTGAATAGTCAAATCCGTGGAACTTATCACGGCATACGGACAGCTTTTCTTGGAATTTCGGGAATGCAACCTTTGCAACATCGGTATCGCCGTAATTCTTTTTATCACGGGCGGTGTAATCGTTCATAGCCTTTTTAAGTGCTGTTGCAATACCCACATAGTCAACAACAAGACCGCCCTCTTTGTCACGGAATACACGGTTTACACGGGCAATAGCCTGCATAAGATTGTGTCCCGACATTGGCTTGTAAACATACATAGTGGCAAGGGACGGCACATCAAAGCCTGTGAGCCACATATCTACAACGATTGCGATTTTAAGCGGACTGTTGTTGTCCTTGAATTTCTTTGCAAGTTCGTCCTTATGGTGCTTATTACCGATTATCTCACGCCATTCTTCCGGGTCGTTGTTACCGGAAGTCATTACAACCGCTACCTTTTCCGTCCAAGCTGGGCGCAGCTCTAAAATACGCTTGTAAATTTTCATGGCGATAGGGCGAGAGTAAGCAACAATCATTGCTTTACCTGTCAGCAGATTTTCTCTGTTGTTCTCGTAGTGGTCGAGTATATCGCTTACAAGCGAATTTATAGTATTGTCATTGCCGAGTACAGCTTCCATTTGACCGAGTTCTCGTTTGCTCTTTTCAACAACTTCTTCATCGGCATTTAAAGCCATAATATCATATTCTTTGTCAATCAACTTCAATGTTGCTTCATCGAGATTGAGCTTAATTACACGGCTTTCGTAATAAACCGGGCGGGTTGCTCCGTCCTCTACAGCCTGAGTCATATCGTAAATGTCGATATAGTCACCAAATACCTCACGAGTGCTACGGTCTTTTGAAGAAATAGGTGTGCCTGTAAAACCAATATATGTAGCGTTAGGTAAGGTGTTGCGGATAACACGAGCCGTACCGATTTTGACCTTACCGGTTTTAGCGTCCACGGTTTCAGTCAGTCCGTATTGTCCACGGTGTGCTTCGTCTGCCATAACCACAATGTTGTGGCGTTCGGATAACGCTTCGTGAGACTCCTCAAACTTTTGCATAGTGGTAAAAATAATACCGTTTGCCTGTCTGCCATCAAGCCAGTCTTTTAGTCCGACATCATTCTTACCGGAAGTTTCTGTCAGTTTTCTACAAGTAGCGTGTACCGGCTCTTGACGCAAGAAATCTTTACATTTAGCAAACTGACCGTAAAGTTGGTCGTCAAGGTCATTTCTGTCTGTGATAACAACAATCGTCGGGCTGTCTAACGCTTGTTGTAATAAGTGAGCATAAAATACCATAGAAAGCGATTTTCCGCTTCCTTGTGTATGCCAGAACACACCGCCTTTACCATCGGTAACGGTAGCGTGTTTTGTAGATTCAATCGCTTTTCTTACAGCAAAATACTGGTGGTATCCTGCAAGAATTTTGAAAGAGTTCGTACCCTCATTTGAAAAACAGATAAAGTTTTTGATAATATCCAGCAGTCGTGCCTTTTGGAACATACCCTCAAAGAAAGTATCAAACTGTGCATGCTGTGTATTTTCATAATATCCGTCTTTAGTTTTCCACTTCATAAAGCGGTCTTCACCGGAGGTGATTGTACCTGCCTTAGAGGTCAATTGGTCACTCATCACGCAGATAGCGTTATATACAAACATTGACGGTATCTCAATCATATAGTTACGAAGCTGCCTGTATGCTTCAGATGCGTCCGTATCTTCGCGAGATGGAGATTTTAATTCAACAAGTACAACCGGCAAGCCGTTCAAAAAGAGAATTACATCGGGGCGTTTATTACTGTTCTCAATAAAAGTCCATTGGTTAGCAACGATAAAGGAGTTATTGTCGGGATTTTTGTAGTCAACGAGATAGACGATAGAGGAACGCTCCCCACCGTCAACAAAATATCTAACAGGAATACCGTTTTGCAGATAGTCCATAAAGACAGCGTTTTTCTGCACAAGCTCTCCGTTTTCAAAGTTTTTGAGCTTGAATAAGGCGTCCTGAATTGCGTCATCAGGCAACCCTCTGTTCAAGCGGTACAGAGAGTCAAGCAGAACTTCCTCATATAGTGGACTGTAAAAGTCTCTTTCTATATCGGGACCGTATGCGTACTCATATCCCAAATCATTTTTAAATAGCTCGATTACTGAGTTTTCATAATCGGCTTCGGTATATCCTAACATAATATGTACTCCTTATTTCATATTACCCTATTGCATTTTTTACAGCTTGATAATCCCAATATACTTCGCCGTATTTTTCATAACACATAGCTATATGTTTACCAATATATTTTACCGAATCTGGGCATTTTGATCTTGCTACATATGTATAATTATATAAAACAACAATGTCAATTCCCGATTTAACTGCCATATCGCATTCATATTCGATAAAGCTTCTATAATCCACATTGTGACCTCGTGCACAATAATGTGAATAACTATTGAGACTATGACAATATTGGCAACTGCCCGCCCGAAGTACATTTGTGTTTTCGCCAACAATTAATACAAATTTTTTGGATGCATCCATTCTAGTTTTTAAAGATGATTTTATTGAACAATTAAGACTTGTGTCGTTAGCTTTTGTTATTTCATGTGCATCTATAAACGACAAACTCCAATAATTGCTTTCATTCCATTCGTATAATTTTTTTATTGCATCGTTGTCGCCGGTCCAATCACCCGCAATATAAGTTTTAGTTCTGTAAGTCATAATAAAAATCTCCTCATTTTAAATTAAATAATCTAATTTCATTCTTTAATGATTCTGGTAATATAATTGTTATTGTAGCATCGTGAGTAAAGACCAAATTACTATATTTTAAAGAATCAATTATAAGTGTTAATTGTTCCTGCTTTGTAATGTTACTATTACCAATTCTAGTTATTCCTGAGCCTAATAGCGGAACAACAATATTCTCTCCATTATATACTCTATTTAACTCAATCCAAAAATTTGTCAAACAAAACAGATAATCAGGCATGTCTAAATATGCCCTATATTGCTCATCAAATTTTGAAAATGCAACGAAAATGTAATCTTTATATTTAAAACATGTACCTAGTTTATATTTTGTGTTTTTACCAAGCTTTTTCTTGCAATTTTTTTGAATGATATTATTGTTGCAACCTAAATCACAAGAAATTTTATTATCAAAATCATCAATATCACTTATGTAGCGTTTAATAACCTTGCCATTTAAACTATTACTTGAAATCAATTTTTCATCAACAAGTGAATCAAAATATTCATTACATCCGATAACTTTTTTACCACTTTCATTGAATAAATCACCAAATTTAACAATAACATTTGTTCCATGTATATTAAGTTTGATTTTTGACATTTTTACTGAAACAAGTAACAAAATAATAAATATAATACCGAAAATAATTATATTTATTATTGCCGCAAGCTCTTTTTTATTATCGGGTATATCTTTGAAAATTAATATAAAAGTTTCTATTCCAACCAAGACTGAAATGACACTACCGTATGACTTCAGTAATTTCTTATATGATATTCTTGTTTTCATTTTTTCACATCCTATAAACAATAATTTAGAGCAGCAAGCTCAAGCAATATTCAAGTCGTGGTTTATTGATTTCGAACCATTCAGTAATCGAAAGCCAAGCGACTGGTCGGTATCAACGCTTGGTAATGTTTCTATAATGG